>WNGG01001966.1_pt1 | contig 33241 bp, 28 predicted proteins | sample 5400661 | NCBI WGS metagenome assembly WNGG01 (sample SAMN13153372, study PRJNA577476) | soil metagenome | isolation source: 100 cm soil or saprolite under Garry oak tree replicate 1 | place: USA:California | collected 2016-06-15
AGGAATAACAGCAAACGTAGGGGCCTAATTATGCAGATGAACCAATTCATCCGGACAGTCGTAGGGGCCGATTTATCGCGCCCGTCCACTGTCACCCTGAGCGCAGCGAAGGGTCTGTCGCCCTGTGCAGGGAGATGCTTCGCGGAGTTGACACTGAGCGGAGCGAATGTGCTCAGCAGGACAGCGTTCCCTTGTCACCCTGAGCGCAGCGAAGGGTCTGTCGCCCCGCAACACGATTGGAGATAGGTAATGATGTACGAATTTAAGCTGGCAGACCTTGGCGAAGGCATGCACGAAGCGGAAATAGTTCAATGGCTCATCAATGTTGGGGATACGACGAAGCTCGACCAGGCGATCGCGAAAGTGGAGACAGATAAGGCCGTCGTTGATCTTCCCTCGCCTGTGGCTGGACGAGTGAATGAGATTCGCTTCAAAGATGGTGAGACCGCTAAGGTAGGCGACGTGCTGGTCGTCTTCCAGATATCAGCAAAAGACGATGGCGATGGAGCATCAAAACAAGCCGAAATTTCTGCTGTAACAGCACCTACCTCACAAAGCACAGCGCCGTCCACCCAGAGACCGCGTGTCCAGGCTGCACCCGCCGTACGAAAACTGGCTTTTGAATTAGGTGTGGAACTTGAGCAAGTCCCTCCTTCTAGCCCCAGTGGACGCATCTCGCTCGAGGACGTGCGAGCCTTTGCCGGACGTGGCAAGGACGCGATAATTCAGGTTCCTACACCAGTTATCCAAACAGAACATGTAGGGGCCCAACTCATTGCGCCCGCCCCGCCCTCGGCTACACCTACCCCGCCCTCGGTTGCGGAAGATCAGCGCCAACCATTAACGGGTCTGCGCAAACGTGTCGCTGAACACATGGAACGGTCCTGGCGCACCATCCCCCACGCGACGGCCTTTGACGAGGTCGATGCCAGTAGCTTAATCGCGCTGCGTCAGGCCTTGAAGCCTGTGGCTGAGCAGCGTGGAGTGCGCCTTACCTATGTTCCCCTGCTGATCAAACTGCTCGTACCCCTGCTGAAAGAATTTCCCATCTTTAATGCCAGTCTTGACGAAGAGAAGCGCGAGATCATCTACAAACGCTCCTATCATATCGGCGTGGCTGCTGACTCACCGGAGGGTCTACTTGTGCCCGTCATGCGCAATGCCGACCGTCTCACCCTCATAGAGGTTGCCATAAAGCTTGAGCAGTTGATCGAAGGCGCCCATAAACGTACGCTCTCCCTGACTGAGGTCAGCGGCAGCACTTTTACACTGAACAATGTTGGGAGCTTCGGTGGCGGCAGCGGCACCCCCATCATCAATTATCCAGAAGTGGCGCTTCTCGCCGTCGGCAGAATACAGGAGCGAGCAATTGTGCAACAGGGGGCAGTCATCGTGCGCCCAATGATGCCCCTGGCTCTTTCATTTGACCACCGGCTGATCGATGGCGCTATGGCCGGCAAATTCCTGGGACGGTTCAAAGAACTGGTAGAGAATCCACAACAATTGATGCTGGATATGCTGTAGGGGCCCAATTATGGTCATGAACAAAATAATCGAGACATCTGTAGGGGCCGATTTATCGTGCCCACCGCCGATTTATCGGCCCTCGATGCATGTATCGATATCAGAATCAATTTGTTAAACAGCATTATCACGCCCAAGAAAGAAGCAAGTAATATGGTAGTTGGAGATGTAACCACCGCGGTCGATGTACTCGTGCTGGGAGCCGGTCCAGGAGGCTATGTGGCGGCCATCCGCGCTGCTCAACTCGGCCATCATGTCACGCTGGTTGACCAGGGCCCAATCGGCGGTACCTGCCTGAACCGGGGCTGTATTCCACTCAAGGCCCTGCTTTCTTCCAGCGAACGATACTATCAGACTCGCCAGGAAGAGTTGGCAGCGATGGGTATTACAGCCGAGGCAGTCTCTTTTGACTGGCCTACGATGCAGGCCTGGAAACAGAGCATAGTTGATCGCTTAGCGGACGGCGTGCGTCGTTTGGTCGCGGGCAATCATATCGAATATGTTTATGGAAAAGGCTGGTTTATCAATGCCCAGGAGGTGCGTGTCGAAGGGGAACACGGTTCACACCGCTTCAAGTTTGACCACTGCATTCTCGCCGTCGGTGCCGATTCCGCATCCCAGCCTCATCTGCCATTCGATGGGGAACAGGTACTGACTCCTGAGCAGGCATTGACGTTGCCAGCATTGCCGGGATCGCTCGGCATTATGGGAAATGACTATATCGCGCTGGAACTGGCGACACTCTTCGCCCGGCTCGGCGTCAAGGTCAAACTGTTTTTGCCTGGTGAGCAGGTACTGCCCGGCTTTGACGCTGCCGCCTTACGAATGGTCCAGGCCGGTTTGCGCAAGTTGGGCATACAAATGGTCCCCGTCGGGGCCGATTTATCGCGCCCAGCGCCGATTTATCGGCCCCAATTTATTGCGCCCGATCAGCCTCTGGTGATTTCACAAGGTGTCTCTCCCCATACATCTGAACTGCATCTCGACGCGGCTGGCATACATCTGACGGAAAATGGCGGTATTGCCGTAAATTCTATGCAGCAGAGTAATCTATCACATATCTATGCGGTGGGTGACTGTACAGGTGGGCACGCCCTGGCCAGTATAGCCATGAAACAGGCGAAAGTGGCTGCCGAAGTCCTCTCAGGTCAACGGGTACAGTATGCGCCTCTGGTGACGCCACTGGTTGTTCACACGACGCCAGAGATAGCCACCGTTGGCTATACGGCGGAAAAGGCAAAACAGGAAGGCTATAACATTGTTACAGGACGCTTCCCCCTGGCGGCTAATGGGCGTGCTTTGACGCTTGGTAGCGATAACGGCGCTGCTCTCGTGGTTGCGAATACGGATGATGGTGCTTTGCTGGGCGCTACCATAGTTGGTCCGCGCGCGGGTGACTTGATCGGGCAGGTTACGCTGGCCATCGAAATGGGAGCGACGCTGACCGACCTTTCAGAGATACTCTATGCTCACCCCAACCTCAGCGAAGTCTTGTTAGAAAGTACCCTGAGCGCCTTAGGCAGAGCGGTGCATATGCTTACTGCATAGCGTCGCGCTGCCGTTTGCCCTGTACCTGACCATATGTCGCTACCATGAAAGGTACCAGGTACGTAATGAGCATCGGAACAATCCAGCGAGGAGAGAACTGACCCGAAAGAATATCCATCCCGTGATTGATGAGCGCCAGAATAGTGCCCACAACCAGCCCTGTCTTGATGGAACGCATCAACGTGTCCCGTTCGGTACAATACGCCAGCAGAGTACGCAAATCGGTACGTGGCTGATATCTAGCTTGCTGCTTATTGTTCATCTTCGCGCCCTCGACTCTCATATACCCCTAAATGTCTGGTTGCGTTCGCCCGTCCATAGTAGGGGCGACCCTTGTGGTCGCCCGGTATGCTTGTGGTCGCCCTCGTTCCCCTTGTGGTCGCCCTGTACCCTTGTGGTCGCCCTGTATGCTTTATCAAACCGCGCCGTAAAACCCTCGGCTTCTAGCCATGGGGAGATGTCACTCTTTCCTGCGTTTAGCCATATCCTCTTCAGTGGTCCCTGTAGTCACCAGTTCGTATAACAAAGCTTCACCAGCCTTGGAACGTAATATACGCCCAAGGCGTTGGATATACTCGCGTTTTGTGCTGTTGCCACTTACGATAATCGCCACGCGGCAATCAGGTACATCGACCCCCTCGTTCAGTACCCGCCCCGTTACCAGTTTAGTATACTGACCCGCACGAAATCGCTCAAGGATGGTGCGGCGTTCCTCCGCAGGAGTTTTGTACGTAATGCTTGGCAGGCAGAAGCGATGGCTGATTTCGTCGACAACAGGGTTGTATTCAGAGAAAAGAAGTACCATATCATCAGCATGTTCCTGCAACAGGCGCTCGATCTCGCTATATTTGGCGGGAGCATTCAGCGCGATATGGCGAGCTTCGCGCCATGCCAGCATCGCGGCGCGTGCCTCGGGATCTCGTGCGCTGAGAAAGATCAGTTGCTGCTGGAAATCCTCGGGCGAACGAATCACGATACGGCGACGGCGCAGAAATGACGTGTAGATGTGGCGCTGTTCGGCATAGCGTACTTCATCTTCGCCCGACAAAGCAATATCGATAAGCTTTTCTTGATAGTGTGCAAGATAATGTCCCTGCGTCAATTCCGTGGGCGAACGCCGGTACACTTCTGGCCCTATGAGGGCATCCAGGTCGACATGCGCCATATCGCTGCGCTCTGGAGTGGCGCTCAGGCCCAGGCGGAGTGGTGTAAAGGCGCTCTCGGCGATGAGGCGATAGGTTGGCGCTGGCAAGTGATGGCATTCATCGAAGATGAGCAGGCCAAAGCGGCGCAGTTCGCGAGGATACAGCGCAGCGGAATCGTAGGTAATGATGGTAATCGGCTTGAGCTTCCTCTCTCCACCGCCAAAGATGCCGATATCGTCTGTGTTGAGCGAGAGCGCAGAGGCAAGTGCCGCCCGCCATTGTTGCAAGAGATCAATCGTCGGTACCACCGCCAGTGTCCACAGACCGGCCTCAGCAATAGCCATCGCCGCCACGAACGTTTTACCCGCACCCGTAGGAAGCACAACAACACCCGCGCTGCCTTCTGCGAGCCAGGCTGTCAAGGCATCCTCCTGGTACGGTCTCGGCTCCATGTTGAGCGATGTGGAGAAGGGTAGCGCGGGTTTCTCATCAAAAGCGACCGTAAATGCTGTTTGCTGTTGGCGCAATGCCTGTTTCACGATGCTGAAATGAATTGGCTGTGTCCGTAAAAAATGATAGCGTTTATCACGCCCCATCTTGGCCCGTAACTCTTTGGGCAGGTTTGTGCCAAAAAGCTTATCGATCAGCTCAGTTGTTGGTAGTTCCAACATTTCAGAGGGTGGTGTGATGATAAGGTCGCGTCCCCTCAAGTCAATGGTCGTCACTGGCATAGTCTCTACTCGTCAGACATTGCAAAAAGCGTAGGCTGTTCTGAACGTTCGGACTTTTCACTTTGTTTCTGTTGTAATACGGCACTCTCAAAGAGGAGAGATGAGAATACCTCGGCCATATTTTCTGCTGGCCACGGAAGGGCAAGCCCTCCTAGTTTAATAAGCGCCTCATTTCCACCAGGCATTGGTGAAGAAAGTGTTTGGCGTACGTAGAGCGATCGCCCCTGCTTCAATGCACCGTTTGCGCCTTCCCAGGTGCCGCCTTTCGTATCTGACTCTGCGACAATCACCACCTGGGACAATCCTGTAACCACCTTATTGCGTTCCATTGCACGACTAACTACCCATTGAGCATCAGGGTGGAACTGGCTCAGCAAGAGCACGTTGCCTATTTCAATTTTGGGAACGAGGTTCCGCATTTGCACCCCGCTGAGCTTGCGAATCCCATGTGGAAGGACAACCGTGGTGTGTCCGTTTGGCACACTACTCGCGCCTTCATAGGCCGCCCGATCAACGCCGCGAGCGTTCCCGCTGATAACGTTTGCTCCGTTTTCTGCCAGGTATCTTGCTACTTCATGGGTAAATGTCAGACTCGTTTCTCCGGCATTGCGTGAACCAATAATGCCGATAGTTTGGCGTTTCAGAATCTGCAAGTCACCAGCGTAACAAAGCACGGGTGGTATCTGATTGCGGTTGAGTGCCAATTTAAGTAACCTTGGATAGTCTTCATCAAGCACCGTCAGCAAGTAAATATGCTCATTATGAAGCTGCTCCACCAGAAAAGCCTGTCCCACCAGCTTCTCTTTCGCCTGTTCTAGCTTCTGAATAAACTCTGCTTTGAGATGGCATGTCGTACTCCACTCTTGTGAACCGGCTGCAAAAAACTCCTCTAAGCTTCGTCCAAGTTGTTTACACCAGGTTACAAGTATATCGTTAACAATACGCGTAGATAACCCGCTCTCAAATGTCAACAGGAGCCAGCAAGCTTGCTCTTGTAAATCTTTGTTCATCTTATTCCCTCATTGGTCATCTGAATGGGCAGTACGGGTAATCGTTAGCGGATAGACCAGTTTCGCTCCTGCCTGCATCAATGTATACCCCACCTCGCGTAGCATATAACCTGAATCGTAAATGTCGTCGATGAGCAATAGCGTTCGCCCGCTGACATACTCGGGCGATTGTATCGAAAAAGCCCCTTTAACGTTTAGGGATTTTTGAGCTCGGTTCTTAAGATTCTTTTGTTCCTCTGTGAGACGCTCTTTTATCACGACAGATAGATACTCGATATTCAACTGGCTGGCAATTTGCCGCGCGAAAGCTTCCACTAATGGCCCACTTTTCGTCGGTGGCACGCTTACTATACCATCGATAGTATGTATTGGATAGCGAGTACGTACCAATTGAACAGCACGGTTAACAAGACTTAATGCAAAGGGGCCTGCATCTTCATATTTACTTGCCCGCACCAGTCGACCTGTATTGCTCTTCCCATGGTAAGAAAGCGACCAGCCTGCTTCGTGGATGGGGTGTAGTTCTGTCCCACGCTTTTCGATGCGTGGCATAAAATCTTCTTCAAGAAAAAACGCCGCCTCTCCTTGAATTCTTCTTGAGGGTTTCACAGGTGGAAAGTTTGATTGTCGGCACGCCCCGCATTTTCCACAGCTGTATCCGGGCTCATCTCCAAGATGTGTGGTCAGGTATTCCATATAGCAATTTTTACATTGAACGTAGTTTTGTATGTTGCTCAACTCTTGCTGCTTTTGCTGTAGCACCGCATCATAGGCGGAGAAATCCATTTGACCAAAACGGTCTACATAAAAGTAGATTCGGCTGTGGGGATTACGTTCAATGAGTCGTTGCTCCTCCAGGTCAGCCAGAATAGAACGCATGAGCGAACGTGACAAACCGGTCGACAATAATACATCAATCTCTCGCAGACCTTGCGGGCTGCAGCGTATCTGCGACAAAACCGTAGCATAATGCCTGCCTTCGGGCCTTGCGTTACGAATAAAGTATTCTTGGATAGTCAAATCAGCTGGATCAAAGAGAAGGATGCACCAGGCTACTTTGTTATCGCGTCCCGCTCTTCCAATCTCCTGGTAATAATGGATGGGTGACGCGGGAATATGGTAATGAATAACAAAACGTAGATCTGGTTTGTCGATACCCATGCCCAGAGAATTGGTTGCGCACACTACTTTGTACTGATTACTCATCAGTTTCATCTCAACATCCTGCCTTATACTATCTTCTCGGCCTGCATGGTAGTAGTCAGCTGCTATACCCTGTCGCAGCAAAAATGCTGCAACCATTTCAGCGCTATGTTTTGTGGCAGTGTAAACAATGCCTGTTCCCGGGTAATAGTGCAGTATCTCGGCTATATAACTCAACTTCTCCTGGTCGCCTTTTAATGGTTCGACGTGCAAGTATAAATTTGGGCGCTGCATCGTACCCCGTATAACCTGCGTCTCATCTCCAATTTGTTGCAACACATCTTGCTCAACACGCTTATTAGCGGTAGCAGTTAGCGCAAGTACAGGAACATTTTTAGGAAGAGCGCTCAATAATCGGACGATGCGCCGGTAATGAGGACGAAAATCATGCCCCCATGTAGAAATACAATGCGCCTCGTCAATCACGATCATACTGATACGCATATGAATGACGTTCGTTTGCCAATCCACATTGTCGAGTCGCTCAGGGGCAATAAAGAGAATTTTGAGTTCACCTGCTCTTGCGCGAGCAAGCGTCAGTTGATTGTCTTCTTCACTAAAATCCGAACTCACAATAGCTGATGGTATGGCATAAGCATCTTTACATCTCTGACATTGATCCCTCATAAGCGCCTTGAGAGGGGAAAAGACAATAGTGAGATGAGGATAATAAAGGCTTGCTATCTGGTAACAGAGCGATTTACCCCATCCTGTACGTTGAATAGCCAGGATACGTTTGCCCTCAACAAGCTGCTCTATGATATCGCACTGGCCTGGATAAAAACCTGTGGAAATATGAAATCGCTCTATTAACAGCTTTTCTGGTGAATAACTCTGCCACGTAAACCCTGACTCCATAAAGGACCTCCCCCAACACACAATGTTACATTGATGAATTTATATGTAACTGGCGCATTTTAAGCGCAAATGCGCCAATTGTCAAATATCCTCCAACATTTGGTTCTACTCGTCCATAGTAGGGGCGACCCTTGTGGTCGCCCTGGATGTGGTCGCTCTCCCTGAATCCCACCCATATAAATTTGAAAAAAATAGCAAATTTGTTCCAAAAAAGCTTGCAAAATGCCGCCTTTGAGTGTATACTTCATCTTGGATAGTAATTAGAACAAAATATCTAAAGCCTCGATTCATTGAAAAACGAGAGGACGGTAATGTTGTGGCTCAGAAATATTTGCAGGGAATGTACAACCCTGCCGAGCTATATGCTTTCGATGATGCTGAACCTGAACGTACACCCAGTAGCGCACTTCATTATCAGAGAATAGCCGATGTAAGATCAGAGGTAGGACGAGCCTCTGCTGATGTACGTGTGCTTTCTAGCCAGGGAAGCTACCAGGCTCGCAACAAATCCACCGTTCCACCTCGCAGTTCCGCTACAAAGACAAATATGCCGGCAGTCTCGGGCAATCGACGCCATGACGAGGAGACCGCAAACGATGAAATTGCAATTCGGCGCACGGACGATTTAATGATTCGTCCCTTCATGCCTCGTTTTCATTGGACCGTGCTTTTGGGTATGGCAATGTTCATCATGGTGGTAGGCTGGGTCTTGTTGACCACGGTGGCCAACTGGTGGCAGGTAACGCAAGATGATTGGCATTATGGGCGACCTCGGACATTCCAGACGGATATGGTGGTAGGACATAACGATTCAGCAGCCAATCCAAGCCATTTTCTGGCTTTAAATTTAAATCGTCATATACAGATCATAGAATTTCCAGGTGGTGATTCCTCAAAAGCCAAGATTTATATGGGCCCAACGTTAGTCGGATCGGGTCAGGAACTGGCGGTGGTGACGCTGACATTTAAGGATGTCAACGGAGATGGTAAACTGGATATGATTGTGAATGTGCAGGATAGCCATTTTGTGTTTATTAATGATACTGGTCAGTTTCGCCCGGCACGACCCGGCGAAAATGTTCAGATGTGACAGATCAGTTGCGATAAAAAATAACAAAGAGCCACAAGAGCTATACTTCTCTTGTGGCTCTCTCATTTTGTATTAATCATGCCATTGAAACCGTATCCATCTCGCCAGAGTTGTCATGGTTCTCTTTGCTAGCTACCGGTTGAGTAGCTTTCACATGCAGCGATGTTGAGGCAGTGGTGACAGGAAATGAGCGTGCTGGCGTTGGCAACTCTTCTAACTTGATTGTGCTGGTTGGATTTGCGCGTAAAGCTAACACTGCGAAAGTAACCATCCAGGCCAGTAGAAACCCAAGAAGTGTCCAGGCCAGGACCGTTTGGGTTATTGCTAGCGTGGTAGATACATCCATGGGTGAGTCCTCTTTAAACTTCCGTACGTGTTTAAAGGATAAGTAGGTATATCCTTGTTCTAATAGACGAATGTCACGAGCAATATTAACTTGAGATACATTGGATTAGTATCGATAGACTTTTGGGACAATGCATTCCTGGAATGTCTGGAGAAAACCACGCCAATAATAACAACGGCACAGCGTCCAAAAAAGTTGCATCGAAATTCACCATCCAGAGGCATATTATATATAATGGTCATGAACAAAATAATCGAGCCACCTGTAGGGGCCGATTTATCGCGCCCACCGCCGATTTATCGGCCCTCGATGCATGTATCGCTATCCGGATTATTTTGTGAAACCTCATTAAATATTAAGGCTTGTACTTTTAACAGAAACCTGTCAAAATAGAGATACAACTCTGACCCACACTGATTGAGCATACTGATTGAGAAGGAACGGAAATCATGGAGAAAGCGGATTGGCCGCGGAGACGCGACATTCTCTTAAGCATTGTCTGCATCGGCATTATCATTTGGTTTGTCTGGAACCTTTTCGTAGGCCTGTTTATTCACGCGGTTCTCTTGCTTCTGCTATCAATGGCCCTGGCATTTTTGATCACCCCGGGAGTAAACTTTCTAGAAAAAAATAAAGTTCCCCGTCCTTTGGCGACGCTCATCTTGTATATTGTTGCCCTGACCCTGCTTTCTCTTCTCTTTTTTGCGCTTGCTTTCTCCTTGATCCAACAGGTGCTCAGCTTCCGGGTCGTCGTCACGAAATTCTTTATCAATTTACCGGATCAGTTTAAATACCTGGATGACTTTCTGGTGAAAAGAGGTATTCCGCAGGCGAACATTGATGATGCAATCAATCAAGTCAAAGGACAATTAGTAGGCTTCGCGCAGACCGCTGCCACCAACGTGGTGAATGTTGCCTTTGTTGTGACTAGCGCTTTTATCGATATTCTGTTAATCCTTGTGATGAGTTTCTACTTCACGCTCGATGGCAAGAATATACGTGATAACCTGGTAAAAATTCTGCCCGAGCGCTCTCTGAAAACGTTTGCGGTGTCTGAGGATGCTCTTAACCGCGTGGTTGGCAATTATATTCGTGGACAACTCACCCTCGCCGCAATCATTGGCGTTCTGGCTGGGGTAGGCTGTTACTTTTTGGGATTAAGCGGTTACGCTCTCATCATTGCCTTTTTAGGTTTTCTTTTTGAAACGATTCCCATGGTTGGCCCGGCACTGGCAACCATTCCCGCTTTACTCATATCATTACTGTTGCCAGACCCCTTTCCACGTACTATTTGGATTATCCTTTACTTTGTTTGCATTCAGATGCTGGAGAGCAATATCCTGGGGCCTCGTATCGTGGGGCATGCGGTTGGTCTTCACCCCATTGCCGCTATTTTATGTTTGATTATCGGCGTCCAGTTGTTCGGCGCTTTTGGCGCGTTGTTGGCTACGCCGATCGTTGCAGCTGCCTGGGTGGTTACTGTTAGCCTGTATAATTCGGCAAAAGGTAAGACGGCCGACCAGATACTCGAGCATAAGCGTAAACCGATAGTTATTCGGCCTCCAGGCGTCTTTTTGCCTAGGAGAAAGAAGGTGAATACGCATAAACTAGAAGACCATCCCGGGGAGAATACACGCACAGTTGACGCAGGCGAAGGGGCAGAAAAGCCGACTCCCTCAATGAAGAGGAGCTCGCTACAACCGGAGCATATTGATCTGTTGCGCCCTGTACCTGATATCAAAAGTCCACTTTCGGAAAGCAGTGAGGAGGAAACAGAGAGTTGATTTGGCGTCTTGTCCTGCACAGTTGCCAAATCAACTCTTCCAAAACGCGCTTAACTGAGAAGCCACCGGCTTTAGCCGTGGGGAGTGGAGTTGTCACATGCACATTTAGCGGGTAGCTCCCAATGCATCGCGTAGTGCCTCCTCGCCCTCGCGATTGACCAGTGCAAAAACATCATCATCGGCAAAAATCTTCGTCTCTGCGGTGGGTACTATATATTCATTGCCGCGAATAACGAGGGCGATATTGCCACTTCGCGGGAGTTTGATCGTGCTTAATGATTTCCCAACTATCGGTGAATCTGCGGGGACATGTACTTCTACGATACCTAGCCCCGCTCTCCTCAGCGTCATCAGTGTTACAAAGGAAGAGCCAGGTAGCTCTGCTTCGATCAGTGAGAGAATAGATCGCGTAGGGCTGACGGTAATATCGATCCCTAACTTTTGAAAAAGTAGATCGTATTTCGGATTATTTAACCGGGCAATTGTGCGTGCTACTTTGAAACGTTTCTTTGCCATCTGGCAGATAACCAGGTTATCATCGTCTTCACCTGTAACAGCAATCACGACATCAGCACGATGCGCTCCAACCTCTTCCATTGTTCTTGCTTCGCAGGCATCGCCACGGACAACCGACTGACCAAGTTCATCTGAAAGTGATTGATAACGACTCGCGCCTTTTTCTAATAAGAGAACTTCGTGGCCCTTGCTCAGCAAGCTCTTGGTGAGATAATAGCCGACGTCACCACCGCCGCCGATAATAATATACATACTGTTCTCCTTGTCCTCTCGTTCTCTTGCTCCTTTATTCTTTTGCTGCTTTTTCCGCCTGCCCAGTTCTAGTGAGGGCATTAAAAATCATTTGTGCCCCAATGGTTGTAGGGCAGATTGTTTCTAGACCAAGTTCATGATATGTACTCTGTCGCATTGGATCGTAAATGCGACAAACGACCTTCTTGACATTGAAGATCTCTCTTGCAATTTGACTGGACATGATATTTCGATTATCCCCGTTGGTAACGGCAGCAAAGGCATCGGCTTCTTTGATTCCCGCGCGGATAAGTACTTCTTCGTCAACCCCGTTTCCTATAATAGTGGTACCTCTAAAATCTGGTTCCAGGCGCCGGAAGGCTTCGCTGCTATAGTCGATAATCGAGACTGTATGTCCTTCACGATCCATCATAGTAGCCAGAGCTGCGCCAACACGGCCACAACCAAGGATCACAATTTTCACTTCGTGCCTCCTGTTAGTCGCAATGACCAACATAGTATTTGTTCTTTTGTATATATCTCAGGAAAAAAAACTGGGTTGTTTAACCCATTACATGATATTATATCACCACGGAGGAGTATTATGTCATTAAACCGCTACGTTTTGCGGAGTGTATCTGCTCTCGAGTGGAAGAAGTGGGATCAATTCGTCAACGACCACCCCGGCGGGCATTTCCTGCAAAGCTGGGGATGGGGGGAACTCAAGGCGAGCATAGGATGGCATCCCTTCCGCTTCTCCCTCTGGGATGGAAAGCAGAGACAGATGGTTGCCGCAGCGCAGGTCTTATGCCGTCCTGCCCCAGGTTTTCCCTTATGGGCAGGACACCTTGCCTACATTCCAAGAGGACCGGTCATTGACTGGTCAGATGCTTGCATGTGTAAGGCATTCTTCACACAACTGAATGCATATCTCCGAAGACGAGGGGCTCTGGCATTGCGCATGGAACCAAACAGGGTGGTAGAAGCGCTCACATACTCAACAGGAAGCAATCCATGGCCAGAAAATCCCCTTGCGACCGGTGTACCAGTGGCGCACTCAAATATTGAAGAACTCCAGGCAGTGGATACAACCGCAACAACTGCAACAACTGCAACAATTGCAACAATGGCTACCCTACCAATGCTCTTGTATCCCGTGCAGCCGGTACAGCCAATTCGTAGTATTGTGTTGGATCTGACGCCAACTGAAAATGTCCTATTGGCAGCTATGAAAGAGAAGTGGCGTTACAATCTGCGGCTGGCTGAGCGTAAAGGTATCACCGTGCGGGTGGCAGAAACAGTTGAGGATGTAGAGGCCTGGTATGCCCTGTTGCGGACGACAGGAGAGCGTGACCACTTTGGGATACATACAATTGACTATTATCTGAAAGCCTGGCATATCTTTGCCCCAGGGCAGCAGGCTTGCCTCTTTTTAGCGGAGTACGATGGGCGTCTCCTGGCTGGTATCTTTGTGGCAATGCTGGCGCGGCAAGCCATCTATCTCTATGGTGCATCGAGCAATGAGCACCGCAATCTTATGCCTAATTACCTGCTGCAATGGGCGGCCATATGCTGGGCCAAAAGACAGGGAGCAGTGCAGTACGACTTCTGGGGCATTCCTGAGACAGAAAGCGCAGGAGAGGCTATGGCAGGCGTCTATCGCTTCAAGCGCGGCTGGGGTGGTAAAACAATGCGCTTTGTCGGCTGCTATGAGCACACGTATCGTCCCTGGGCGTTGTCCGTGGCCAGAAAATTCAGATTAACCAATTCATCCGAACACCCGTAGGGGCCGATTTATCGTGCCCATCGCCGATTTATTGGCCTCGGTGGATATTCCGCTATCCGAATTATTTAGTTACCTGACATGCAAGACACTCTTCTTATGCAACACGAATAGCCCTTCATCCGTAAAATAAACAGTGAAATGAATGAAAAAATAGCGTTGAACCTGGTTACTTTGCTAAAAGGTTCAGCGCTTCCTATTGAGGAGATCTTTAATGTCAACAAATCGTGGTTGTGTAGCTAATTCTTTATTGTTTTTGGTCATTGTGTTTATACCAGTAATTGGCCATATTATTGAGACCGTAATGGTTTTTGATGATGAGCATTCTGCTGTTGGTACTATCCTCTGGTTATTGGTCATCTGGTCAACACCTTTCATCGGACCTCTACTGTACCTGCTCTTTGGACAGCATGGTCGCCGTGGGCGTGTTATGTTTGGCCAACCCAGCCAGGTTCAGGCATACCCCTAAGAGCCGTCAAACTGCAACATTCCTTACACAAATGCCAATGGATACCCGGCACGAATATCCACTGGCATTTGTATTAAGCGCCTTTATCGAAGAAATGCTGTAATATTGGAACTCCTTTGTTTTTCCCTTGACATTCCTTCAAGTTCTTCTGTATACTTACTAACAACTAAGAAGTACCATTACAACTAAATATGCGCAGAAGATTCTGCTCTCATCAAGAGAGGTTGAGGGAAACGGCCCTATGAAGCCCGGCAACCATCCTGCAATGCCGCAGGAAAGGTGCCAATTCCGGCGGAGCAATCCGCAAGATGAGGGGAATAGCCAATGAAGCTGGCCCCTGATATGCAGGGGTTTTTTTGTAGCCTGCGCATAGTGCACTTTACCAGTCAAGTTAACAATAATGACTGTGAAGAGGACGAGTAAACGCCATGGACGGCTACAGAGAGTTGACGATGATGAGATGTCAACACCGCACCAGTGTTGAATATGGCCTCGGAGTTGCAAGTTGAACTTCCTAATAAGGAGATAGGCTGAGCCGGTTGGCCCCGTTACAGGTCAGAGTGCTGTGAGATGCACACATGTGTGATAAGTGCGACAAGTCTACACACGTTAATGCATATGTCTCCGACACTTATTGAGGCTGGTACCGTGAGGTATCGGCAAGTCAGGGTGGTACCGCGAAACTTTTTTACCCTCGCCCCTGTCAGCAAGAAAGGGTCGAGGCTTTTTTATACTCATTTTCAGGAAAGGAGGGTGCAATGGTGGCACAACTTGAACATCGCGTTGCAGGAAGTAATCATCTTGCTTCTGTAAACCCCGTGTTCACTTATACCTTCGATACTTTGCCACTGCAGCGTGGTGGGCAGCTTGGCCCTGTCACGATAGCATATGAAACGTGGGGAACCCTCAACGCGGAGGGGAATAACGCCATCCTGATAACGCACGCGCTCACAGGCAATTCACATGCGCACGAACCCCAGCACATGGATGACCCGAAGAAAGCGTGGTGGAATCCGTTAATTGGCCCTGGACGACCTTTCGACACCTCGCAGTACTTTGTTATCTGTTCAAACGTCCTGGGTAGTTGCTATGGCAGTACCGGGCCATCGTCCATCGATCCCAGCAACGGCAGGCCCTACGGCATGCGCTTTCCAGTTATCACCATACCTGACATGGTGCGCGCACAGAAGGTCCTTATTGAGCACCTGGGGGTACGTCAATTAGCGATGGTTGCCGGAGGGTCTATTGGTGGGCAACAGGCTCTGGAGTGGGCGGTCTCCTATCCTGAACTGGTGCGGAAAGCCATCGTGGTGGCAGCGACTGCGGCCTTGACAGCGCAGGCCATCGCCTTGAGTGAAGTGGGGCGCCAGGCTATTATGGCTGATCCGCTCTGGCGAGGGGGACATTATCCTCCTGGTCATGGGCCAGAGGCTGGCCTCTCGATAGCCAGGATGCTGGCAATGATCACCTACCAGAGTGAAGAAGGCATGGAGATGCGCTTTGCCAGGAGACCGGCAGAGAGCACCGCTAACCCCACACCAAGTCGTTCGGCTGATCTCGGTGGGCGTTTTGATGTGGAGAACTATCTCTATTATCAGGGCGAAGCCCTGGTGAGACGCTTCGACGCCAACAGTTACCTGTATATTAGTCGCGCGATGGATATGTATAACGTCAGCGAAGGCTATCCTTCGCTAGAGGCCGCGCTGCGCCGTTTGCGCAGTAAAGTCCTCTTTATCGGTATTCGTTCCGATTTTCTCTTCCCGGCGGCCCGTGTTCGCTGGCTGGCCGACCAGGTGAGAACATTTGGCGGCGATTCCACCTATGTGGAACTCGATTCACCACACGGTCATGACGCTTTCTTGAAAGAATGGGAGCAGATGACCAATGCACTCAACATGTAATGACATGACATTTCGTACACTTATCACACTTGAAGGAGTAAACCAAACCTATGTCACTTAACAGCAATCGCAGCTACGGATTTGAAACGTTGTCTCTCCACGCCGGTCAGGAGACGGCTGATAGCGCGACAAATGCTCGCGCGGTTCCCATCTATCAAACCTCCTCATATGTCTTTGATAGCCCGGAGCATGCCTCCAATCTCTTTGGCTTGAAACAGTTTGGGAATATCTATACGCGCATTATGAATCCCACCCAGGATGCCTTTGAGCGTCGTATAGCTGCTCTTGAAGGGGGCGTTGGAGCGTTAGCAACAGCATCCGGCCAGTCTGCTGAAACGCTGGCAATATTGAACGTGGCTGAAGCAGGTGATGAAATTGTCTCATCCGCCAGTCTCTATGGCGGAACCTATAATCTTTTCCACTATACGCTGCCTAAACTCGGTATTATTGTCCGTTTCGTAGATAGCCGAAACCCTGAAAACTTCCGTGCAGCAATCAATGATAAAACCAGGGCCGTCTTTGCAGAGACCGTCGGCAATCCACGTCTTGATACCCTGGATATTCGCGCTGTAGCCGATGTCGTTCATGAGTACGGGGTTCCACTGATCCTCGACAACACCCTGCCCACTCCATACCTGGTACAGCCGCTCAAGCATGGTGCCGATGTCGTTATTCACTCGGCCACCAAATTTATCGGCGGCCATGGCACATCCATTGGCGGCGCCATCGTCGATAGCGGCAAATTTGATTGGACGAACGGGCGTTTCCCATCATTTACCGAGCCTGATCCCTCCTATCATGGGCTGCGCTACGTTGAAGCCCTGGGACCGCTGGCTTATATCATCAAAGCGCGCGTACAGTTGTTGCGCGACCTTGGTCCCGCGATCGCTCCCCTCAACTCCTGGCTCTTCCTCCAGGGGTTGGAGACACTGCCACTGCGTATGGAGCGACATAGCAAAAATGCGTTGCGCGTCGCAGAATTCTTAGAGAACCATCCTGCTGTGGGCTGGGTAAGCTATCCAGGACTGGCAAACCATCCCCAGCACGAGATCGCGGCCAGGTATCACACAAACGGCTACGGAGCCATTCTCGGCTTTGGTATCAAGGGTGGCTTAGAGGCCGGCAAACAGCTGATTCGCCACGTTGAGCTGTTCTCGCACCTGGCGAATGTTGGCGATGCCAAGTCTCTCATCATTCACCCTGCCAGCACGACGCATTCGCAGTTGACGCCAGATGAGCAGTATGAGACCGGTGTAACCCCCGACTTCGTTCGCCTGTCCGTCGGACTCGAAACGGTGGAAGACCTGATTGATGACCTTGACCAGGCCCTAAAGGCAGCAACTATCCAGGCTGGCGAACCAGTAAACGCGTAACTCATCAATATCCATCTTTGATGATGTTGCAAGAACCAGTAAACGCGTAACTCATCAATATCCATCTTTGATGATGTTGCAAGTTTGACAGACGCAGTCTGTCAAACTTGCAACATCATCAAAAAAATCTTGCGAAGAGCGCAGCGATGAGGCCGCAAAAAAACAGGCACATCAAGTAATTCAACATTGCAACCGCAAATCAGGACGCGCAAACTTGCGCCCTTAAGACAGACATTGGTGACCTATGAAATCTCAATTACAAGTTCTAAAATTTGGAGGTACCTCCGTTGGTAACGGTGAACGTATTCGCCGTGTAGGACAGATTATTGTGAATACCTTCCACAACCCTGCGGAGGCTTTTCCCATCGTAGTCGTCTCGGCCATGGCGAAAGTAACCGACCAATTGCTGCGTATCGCTGCATTCGTCTGTACCGGTGAGCTGGAATCATGCCAACACGAACTCGAATCATTAAAACAGAAACATCTCGATGCGGCAGATAAAGCTGTTCACGATAGCGAGAGACGGAATATCCTGTTACAACAACTGGAGAAAGCTTTTGTCTCGCTGGAACAGGACGTAGCTGCCTTACGCCAGGCGGCGGGATCATTACCATCTCAGAATGCTTCCCCGGAGGCAGGAACCACGATTCCTCTAGCCACCGCAGCTGTTGCTGCCTGGGGCGAACGCCTTTCTGTGTTGCTTGTCGCGACATCTGTGTCTGACCTTGGATTGCCAGCGGCTCCCGTGCGGGAAGAAGTCATTATTACAGATCATCCAGTTCTTCCTGGCAATGTACAGGCATTTGGTGTTGCGGTTGGAGCTGATCCTCTACCTGAAGAGACACGCAAAAATGCACAGGCACTGATCTCTCCCTTGCTCGATCAACAGATCGTGCCAGTTGCAGCAGGTTTTATTGGACGCACACTATCGGGAAGTGCGACGACTCTTGGACGCAATGGTTCGGACTATTCAGCCAGCGTCATCGGCGCGGCCCTTGACTGCGTGGAGATTACTATCTATACCGACGTGGATGGCGTGCTGACGGCTGATCCACGGCAGGTAATGAATACCCGGCTGCTAACGTCGCTTTCGTATGCTGAAGCGGCACGTCTCTCGTGGTTTGGGGCAAAAGTGTTGCATCCACGTACCCTCATTCCCATTGCTCATCGTAACATTCCCGTGCGTGTGCGCAATACGTTCCGTCCAGCTTTACGCGGCACTCTTGTCGGGCCGGAGGGAAGGCATAAGAGCGGGGCTGCAGCGATTACCGTGCGTCGTCACCTTTCGTTGATTACCGTTGAAAGTACTGACTTGTTTGGAGCGCCAGAGAATGCTGGCCAGGTCTTTGCTCTGGCAGCTCGCGCCGGCGCAGCTCCTGTTGCTATCTGTTCATCGTCCGGCCATCACCTCTCATTTGTGGTTGAGGAAGCTGCCGCCGAATCGGTCGTGACACTTTTACAGCAGGATATGGCTATGGGTGCCTGGCGCGTTCGATCTCGCAGCGGGCTGGCTGCCTGTGCATGTATCGGCTCAGGCTTCACCGTTGACCCGATGAGCCCGGCGCGCGCCATAACCGCCCTCGCTCATGAGCGCATCCCTGTCATCACACAGGGTGCATCTGAATTGGGTATCACGCTGATCGTAGAAGATGCCGACAGCGAACGCGCCCTACGCAGCTTGCACCGGGATTTAATCGCGCCCGTCATTCCATTGGTACGTCACGCTGCCACCGCCTCCGAAAAGAGGCGCGGCGCCCTGTAGAAGGAAGCATCATTCATGAATAAACAAACTCGCATCCCCGTCGCCGTACTGGGCGCGACCGGAATGGTTGGACAGCGTTTTATCGAACTGCTGCAAGGACACCCCTGGTTTGAACTGGTCGGCCTGGGCGCTTCCGAACGCAGCGTAGGGCGTCCCTATGCCGAAGTCACGCGCTGGCGCCTCCCTGGTCCTGGTAGCGAAATGCCGGCTGCGGCTGGTAGGTTACCAGTCATGACCAGTAATCCCGCGTCACTACCCGGCGTCAAAATCGTCTTTTCGGCCCTCCCGGCAGAGGTCGCCGGCGACATTGAAGAAGACTTTGCTCGTGCTGGCGTAGCCGTCTTCAGTAACGCCAGGAATCATCGTATGGCAGCTGACGTGCCACTACTCATCCCGGAAGTCAATGCTGATCATGCCGCGGCCATTGTACAGCAACGTAAACTACGCGGCTGGTCCGGCTGCATCGTCACCAACGCCAACTGTTCCGCGACTCCCCTGGTGATCGCTCTCAAGCCATTGCAAGCAGCATTTGGCGTGCGTAAAGTGTTGGTAACAACCCTGCAGGCCATTTCAGGAGCCGGTTATCCCGGGGTGCCCTCCTACGACATACTTGATAATGCGATCCCCTATATCAGCGGGGAAGAGGAAAAGGTACAGGCTGAAACGCTGAAGATGCTTGGACGCTGGGAAGAAGGCCCTGGATTTACCGCTGCCCCAATGATAGTCAGCGCACACTGTAACCGTGTTGCAACACGTGAGGGACATTTGGAGTGCGCCAGTATCGAATTAGAGCGCGACGCAGAACCTGAGGAAATTATCGCGGCCTGGGAGAACTATCAGCCTGAAGCGCAGCGGTTGCAATTGCCCAGCGCGCCTGAACGCACGCTGTCCTATCGCAGGGAACCAGACCGGCCACAGACCTTACGTGACCGTGATACAGGACGCGGCATGACCGTGACAATTGGCAGGCTACGCCGCTGTCCCGTCTTAAGCTATAAATTTGCTCTGCTCGGTCACAACACGATTCGGGGAGCCGCTGGCGGCTCCATCCTTAACGCAGAATTGTGCGTCAGCAAAGGATTAGTCTGAGTTACTGCTTCAAGGCCGCGATCAGGTCTGGCAATAACTGTTCAGCATTGGGAGTACCCAATCCTGTGACCGGGTCCCATCCCTGCACCGCCGGATAGCCTTGTACTGACACCCCTTTATAGTTCACATCATTATTGCCAACCGTAATATCGCGGAAGTCCTGCGCATAATGGCTGGTCATAGCCATTTTATAGAGTGCCGGATTAATGAAACCCAGAGAATGGCCTGCCATCTGATTGGCAACAGCGATCAAAGCGGCCCATAGCGGTGCGCTTGCGCTTGTTCCCCCGGTCAGCATCCAGGCTCCATCCTGGTAGAAGGCCAGGCCGGTAAGAGGATCTGCATCACCTGCGATATCGGGCACGCCGCGACGATTCTGTAACTCGCTTTGTACCGAAGACGGCAGGGTTTTTTGGAAGGAAGGTGTCGCAAAGAAATCACTGAAACCTCCTCCACTGGCACCCCCATTACTATTCCAGACCATTTCCTCTATCCTGGACCCATTCCGTATCATTGTAGTACCGCCCACGCTCGTCACCCATGGATCATCGGCGGGGAAGCTTGTTGTGGGTGTTGGTGAAAGCTTTGTCGCCCGTAAATTACTGTAGTCAGTTGCTCCATTATCACCAGAAGAGGAGAAGAACGTGATCCCCTGTTGTGTCGTCTCTTTCTGGAAAAACGCATCCCATTTCTGTACCTCTCGCTTTCCCGCGGCATCTTTCAGCGTAACTTCAGAGGCGCCCCAACTCTGCGAGATAATAGAACCAAGATGATGATCTATAGCGTACTGCTCCAGTTGAAGAAATTCAGGGAGACCGATGATTCCCTCGGTCTCAGAAACAGGGCTGGTCAGTACAACGATCCCCGCGTCGGGAGCGATTGCATGAATAATTTGTACATCCAGCGTTGTTTCACCTGCCCACCCGACCATGTCCTTATTGGTTGGGTCAAACGGTTTAGTACCAAGTGGGTTAATGATTTGAATGTTGATCGGTGGCAAACCAAACTGCTTATCGAAGACATCCATGTCTTGCTGCAGTGTGGGGCTGCCAAAAGACACGATATCCACTACAGTCTGCCCTTTGCCCGTGAAGCCCTTCTCAGTAAGCGCCTCGACGCCGTAGGCAACCCGGAATTGATACGGCGTGTTGCAGTAAACCCCCGTAGGAGGATAGCCACTCAGCTCAGGACAGGTATCATCCTTTGAAATGATTGGTGGGGTTGCTGTAGCAGTAGCTTTAGTAGAGCCATGTGGGGTCGCTGTCGATGTTCCTCCATTGCCCACTATCCCGCCTGGTATGCTACAGGCTGTAAGCAAAAGGAGTACAATGAGTAATGTCGCGGTGACACCGGTGGACGTTCGACGCCACCATGTTAGTGTGGTCATGAAAAATGCTCCTATTTCATTGCAGCGATCAGATCAGAAATAAACTGGCTGGCTCGAGGCGAACCCCATCCGGTCACGGCATCCCAACCTTGTACTGCCTGGAATCCCTTGACGTGAATATTCCCGTTATCGACATTGTTGCTGCCATTGATAATATCACGAAAATCCTTTTGTGCGTTTGGTGATGCACCTAATTTATAGAGGGCTGGATTAATAAAACCCAGGGAATGACCCGCCACTTGATTAGCGATGGCCACGATACCGGCCCAGAATGGCGTACTGGCACTGGTTCCACCTATCTGAGTCCAATGGCCAAAGATGTAGTTGACCATCGCAGTTTCAGGATTGGCATCGCCAGCAATATCAGGTAAGCCGCGATGACCCGCCAGTTCTGACTGCACGGACGAAGGCATGCTCTTTTGAAAAGCTGGTTCGGCAAAGAATGTACTCATACCACCTCCACTACCGGACCAGGCGCTTTCATCATAAGTAGGAGGTGTATTGCGCAGGGTTGTACCCCCGACAGCGGTCACCCAGGGCACATCCGCGGGAAAGTTCACCGTAGGCCTGGGTGATAGCTTGGTCGCAGCGATATTCGCCCAATCCGTTGCCCCGTTGTCACCTGAGCCTGAAACGATGGTAAATCCCTGCCGCGTTGTAATCTGCTTATAGAAATCAGCGAAAGTCTTGACCAGTTTCTGTCCAGCGCTACCTGCAAGCGTCGCCTCAGAGGCTACATAGCTCTGTGAAAAAATCTGCCCGAGATGATGCGCTACCGCGTATTGTTCTAATTTCAGAAATTCCGGCAGGCCAATGGTACCCTCTGTTTCATCAACCGGGCTGGTCATCACTACAATATGCGCGTCAGGTGCGATCGCATGAATAATTTGTACGTCCAGTTCCGTCTCGCCAGCCCAGCCGGTCATATCTTTTTTATTGGGATCATAGGGCACGGTCCCAAGCGGAGAAACAACTTGAATAGTAATTGGCGGCAAGCCAAATTGCTTATCAAAGACATCCATGTCCTGTTGTAAAGTAGGGCTACCATAGGAAACAATGTCAATAACCGTCTGTCCTTTGCCCGTAAAGCCCTGTTCTGTCAGCGCCTCAACATCGTAAGCCTGGCGAAAAGCCCGCGGCGTATAACAGTTTGGATTACTATCTAGCGGCGCGGGACAGACTTCAAGTATTGTCCTGGTAGGGTTATGCGTTGGTTTCGGCTTCGGCGTTGCTGTAGCTGTGGGCGTAGGATTGCCGCCAATAGAGTCGATTGGACTGCAGGCGGCGAGCAAGACTAACAGGACAATAAGCAAAGGATAACGAGGTTGCAAATTCTGCATAAAACGCATAATAGTGCGTTCTCCTTTATTGTAGAACAGGGTCGACACCATTCTCATAATATATTACGTCAGCAGCTCAGCATTTCTATTATATACTACGCCCCCACTCCACCGGATACCTCGTTTCTTGAGCAAATCCAGAGAATATTGCTTCATATCCATACTCTACGCACTCGTATGAGTACTATTGAACACGTGCTGCCCATCGAGGCACACAAATCGTTTCCCTGGCAGCACTATCTGCTTGATAGCGTTCTGGCATGCGGAGGAGCGATGCTGGTCACCGGATTCATTTACCTGTTCCAGCTCTACCCGCGCATTCCCAACATCTCGATCGTGTATCTGCTCGTGGTGCTTGCACTGGCAAGCACACGTGGACGTTATCCCGCTATTCTTGCCTCGTTGGTGGCATTTCTCTCTTTCGATTACTTCCTCGTGCCTCCGTTGTATGTTTTTACCATCAACCGCGTGGAAGAATGGATTGCGCTCTTTGTCTTCCTGGTCACTGCCATCCTGACCAGCCAGCTGGCCTCAGCTCTTCGTGAACGCGCAGAACAAGCATCGCGCCGGGAGCGTGAGACGCACATCCTCTACGACCTGGTGCGCTTGACCAACCGTGAGGGGGTGCCGGAGCGCCAGCTTCACACAATTGCTCAGGCGGTCGTTGACGTGTTGTCCTCCCGGGGCGTGCATGACTGCGCCATTCTGCAGCCGGATGCGGCAGGAACCCTGCAGGTGCAGTCGAGCGCCTACCAACCTGTGGAGCAAATCACTCTCTCCTCCGATGAGAAGGCGATCGCTGCCTGGGTGATGAAGCACGGCCGTACCATGGGTCTCTACGACGATGATCTCCTCGCCCCTTCTACAGCTTCCCGTTTTATACAGCGCGTGCTCGTGCAGAGTACTTCTAAGGGACGGGCAATACGCCGGTCGCTGCGCCTCATCCCACTCAAGGTGGGGCAGAAGGTGGTCGGGGTGCTGCGCCTGCGGGTGCTGGATGATCCACGCCGGTTGATGGATGAAGAACGCCTGGAGGAGGAACATACCCATTCCAGGGTGCCAACGTCTTTCTTCTGGACCTTTCTTGACCAGGTAACCGCCTTGATCGAGCTCGCGCGCTTACAGCGGGAAAACTTGCGCATCGAGGTGCTGCAACGGACCGATGTCCTGCGGGCCGCTTTGCTTTCCTCTGTTTCGCACGACCTGCGTACACCCCTGACCGCGATTAAAGCTGCCGCCAGTTCACTTTTGCAAGAGGATGTCGAGTGGGACGAGGAAGCTATGCACGGCTTCGCGCTTTCCATCGAACGGGAGGCGGACCGCCTGAACAGCCTGGTGGGGAACCTGCTCGACATGTCACGCATCGAGGAGGGCGCACTCAAGCCGGAGAAAGAGGTGTATTCCCTCAGGGCACTCATTCATGACGTGTTAGGACGTCTCGAGCCGCTCTTGAAGGGACGCATCGTTCACACACACCTGCCTGATGACCTGCTCCTGGTCGAGCTGGACTATTTGCAAATGGACCAGGTACTAACCAATCTCATCGAGAACGCCGTGCGCTACACACCCACGGAGTCGCCCATTGATGTGAGCGCGCAGGTTGAAGGTGAGCAGGTGATCATCAGCGTGGCTGATCGCGGTCCCGGCATTCCTCCGGCTGACCTTGAGCGCGTCTTCGATAAGTTTTACCGCGTCCTGCATGGGCAGCGCACAACAGGATATCCCATGGGCTCAGGTCTGGGGTTGGCCGTCTGTAAAGGCCTGGTCGAAGCACATGGTGGACGGATCTGGGCAGAGCTGCGTGACGGTGGAGGGTTGATCGTCTTCGTCGTGTTGCCTCTCGGCAAACGGGAAAATGAGAAAGGAGAGCAGTGATCTGTGAGTAAGCGAGGAGCTTCTATCCTGGTGGTGGATGACGAGCGGGAAATCGTGCGGGCCCTGCGCCGCAGCCTCAACGCCCATGGCTTTACTGTGCTCACGGCGAGCAATGGCGAAGAGGCCGTCGAGATGTTCTCACAGCAGCGGCCCGATCTCATGCTGCTTGATCTCCTGCTACCTGGTATGAGCGGCCTGGAGGTGTGCCGCCGTGTGCGCATGACCTCAAACTTGCCCATTATCGTGCTCTCGGTGAAAGATGCCGAACACGACAAGGTCGAAGCGCTCGACCTGGGGGCAGACGACTATGTCGCCAAGCCTTTTGGCATGAACGAAGTGTTGGCCCGTGTACGTGTCGCCTTGCGTCGCGTCGCCCGGGCGCCGAGCGGCACCGAGCCACGATTTCAGGCCGGGCCGCTTTCCGTGGATTTCGCGCTTCGGCGGGTTCAGGTACATGAACGAGAGGTTTCCTTGACGCCCACCGAGTACGACCTGCTCAAAGTCTTTATCGCCCATCGTGGCAAGATTCTCACACGGCAATTGCTGCTGAAAGAGGTCTGGGGAAACGAGGCGCATGCCCGGACGCACAGCCTCCACGTCTATGTCGCCCAGTTACGCCAAAAAATCGAACCGGTCCCTGAACGACCGCGTTTTATCCTCACCATTCCTGGCGTCGGTTACCGCTTCGCTGAGGAGGTCGAAACCGGTGACGAGAGTGCCAGTACCGACATCATGAGAACATCTTGAGCAAAAGGGAAGGGAGCATGCCAACAATCTATCAAACAGGTCAAAGGATTGACCACTACGAGATCATCCGCTTGCTTGGGCAGGGAGGCGCAAGCCATGTCTACCTGGCCCGGGACCGGCGGGCATTGCAAGCGGTTGTCCTCAAGTTTCCGGCGGATGATGTAATTGGAGGAGCTGCGATCTTTGCTCGGTACAAGCGCGAAGCGGAGATTGGCAGGCGCCTCAACCATCCTTTCATCCAGCGGCATGTGAACCGGGGTGAGGCAAGGAGCGCCGACTATCTCGTGCTGGAATATCTTCGCGGGCGAACCTTGCGCGCCGTGATGCGGGAGCATGCGCCTGCGCTCCTGCCAACAGCAGAGGTGATCCGCATACTTCTTCAGGTGTGCGAGGCGCTGGCCTATGCTCATGAGCAGGGGGTGATTCATCGCGATATGAAACCCGAGAACATTCTGCTGCTGGATACTGGTGAAATCAAACTGCTGGACTTTGGTATCGCCCTCTTCTTGGAAAAGGAACATCGTTTGGCGTGGCGTAGGTCCCCTTTCTTCTCATCACCAGTCGGCACCCCCGACTATATGGCTCCGGAACGGTTGCAGGGCGGGCGAGGCGATACCCGTGCTGATATCTATGCCGTTGGAGTGGTGCTCTATGAACTGCTCTGTGGGCGAACGCCGTTTGAGGAACACGAAGGGTTTGTGCTCATCACCCAGCAACTTTCTCATGACCCGCCGGGAATTCTCGAGCGTAACTCAACCCTGCCACCTGCGTTGGCAACGGTGGTCATGCGGGCGATTCGCCGTGATCCGGATAGGCGCTACGCCAGTATGCGAGAGATGCTGCACGATCTGGGCCACCTGGATGACGTGACAGTTATCGACTATGTCCCTGTTCCACCCAAACTCGGTGGACGCTACAGGCAAGCGATCCGCACCGCCCTTATCGTGCTCATCGCCTGTCTCGGCATCGTTGCCTTCGGGTTGCTCGCCCAGTTCGCGCATCATATCGTTCACTAGCTCTGGAGAAGCATGGTCATACCGACTCACAGAATGGGTACCGTATACGTACAGTATCTGCTGAATGAACAAACTTGTAGGGCCAATTGAGAAGAGATGAGTACAGCAGAGTCAACTGTCTCATGAGAATTTCTTGAGCATTTTAGAAGTCATCCAGAGGACATCCAGAATATCCTTGCGGTTATCCAGAACGCACATTTACTGATCTTGAATTACACTGGGTGAAGAAAGGAGGAGATCGGTATGCCAGGAGCTCGAATCTTACTGGTGGAAGACGATGAAATCCTGCGCGACCTGTTGGGGCGCAATCTCACGGTGCGTGGGCATGACGTGAGCATCGCGGAAGACGCCAGGAGCGCGCTGGCGTATCTGTGCGCCACCCCTTTTGATCTCATCGTCCTGGATATCAATCTGCCCGACCAGACCGGTTGGGAGGTGCTGCGCACCGCTCTGCGGGAAGGCTGGCTCCATCCTCGGGACATCGCTGGCAGCGGCCAGAAGTTACCCGTCGTGGTCCTATCTGCCGTCCGGGTGAGTCCACACCGTCTCGAGGAGTTTCACCCCCTGGCGTACCTCCCCAAGCCGTTTCCGATGGATGCGCTCCTGCGCCTGGCTGTTGAGGCCGCACGACGGAGGGAGACGGGCTCTGGGCAGGGTGAGAGAGGTCAGAGCTCGCCACGTGTGCTGTGACACAGGCACATCACAATTGTTGCACGATTGGAGAACCCGTGGTCCAACGAGGAAGGAGGAACTGTATGCTTGACCTGATTGTCGTTGTGGTGACTATTGTCTCGTTCATCGCGTTCATCGGCTTCACCGAAGGCTGCGAGCGCCTGTAAGAAAGGAGGGTATGCAATGAATTCGCCACTTGAATATCTGCTGGTGGGCATTGTGGCATTTGCCATCCTCGTCTACCTGTTTATTGCACTCCTCATGCCTGAGCGTTTTTAATGGTGTCTTCTAGTAAACAAGTGAGGGAAAACCTATGCCTGTAACACTCAATAGTGCCCTGCAGGTAGCTATCTTCCTGCTCATCGTGCTGCTGCTGACCAGGCCGGTCGGCCTGTACCTGTACAAGATCTTCAACGGGGAGCGTACCTGGCTCTCGCCGGTCTTCGTCCCGGTGGAACGCTTCTTTTACCGGCTCAGTGGCATCGACCAGGAGGAGGAGCAGAAGTGGACGGGCTACATGATTTCCGTGCTGATCTTCAGCGTGGTGGGCATGCTGCTGTTATACCTGCTTGAGCGCACCCAGCAGTTGGATGGATCGTTCTTTAACCCGCAGGGCTTGCCGAATGTCGAGCCGCAGCTCGCTTTCAATACTGCCTCCAGCTTCACCACCAACACCAACTGGCAGTTCTACACAGGCGAGCAGACCATGAGCTACCTGACACAGATGGCCGGCCTGGCCTTTCACCAGTTCGTCTCCGCTGCCGCCGGCATCGCGCTGGCGGTAGCGCTGGTGCGCGGGCTCGCGCGGCGCAGCGCGCAGCACCTGGGCAACTTTTGGGTGGACCTGGTCCGCTGCACCCTCTACCTCTTGCTGCCCATCTGCATCGTGGGTGCGCTGGTCTTCGTCTCGCAAGGCATGATCCAGAACTTCAGCCCCTACACGGTGGTGCATACCCTCAATGGGCAGACACAGACGATCGCCCAGGGGCCGGTCGCCTCGATGGAAATCATCAAAGACCTGGGCACCAACGGCGGCGGCTTCTTCAACGTCAACGCGGCCCATCCCTTTGAGAACCCCAACGCCTTCACCGCTATGCTGATCATTCTCTGTGAGATCACCCTCGGGGCAGGCCTTTTCTACATGTACGGCAAGTGGGTGGGCGATACGCGCCAGGGCTGGGTGTTGTGGATTGCTTCGGCCATCCTCTTCGTGATCGGCGTGGCGGTAGTTATCCCTGCCGAACAGGTCGGCAATCCCATCTTGACCAGTGTGGGGGCCAACCAGGTCGTGAGTGACACGCAGGCCGGTGGCAACATGGAGGGCAAGGAGGTGCGCTACGGCATCACCATCTCGTCACTCCAGGAAGTGACCACAACAGCCACCTCGACGGGTACAGTCATGAGCTTCCACGATAGCTATACGCCTATTGGCGGGCTGGTGCTGATCACCAACATCGCGCTGGGTGAGATCATCTTTGGGGGCGTCGGCGCAGGACTCTACAGCATGATCTACTTCGCCATCATCGCGGTCTTCATCGCTGGGCTGATGGTGGGGCGCACGCCGGAGTACCTGGGCAAGAAGATCGAGCGCAAGGAGATCATGATGGCGGTTCTCGCCCTGCTGATCTCGCCCCTGCTGGTCCTGGGCTTTACCGGCTTTGCTATGGCGATCGCCCCAGGCTTGGCAAGTATCTTGAATCCTGGGCCGCATGGGCTGACGGAGGTCCTGTACGCCTATACCTCGGCCAATGGCAACAACGGCTCGGCCTTCGCCGGACTCTCGGCCTCGCCCTACTACAACTGGACGATGGGCCTGGTCATGATGATCGGCCGCTTTGCCGAAGTCATCCCCATCCTGGCCTTCGCAGGCTCGCTGGTGAGGAAGAAGGCCGTGCCTGCCGGGCTGGGTACCTTCCCGACGACGGGTCCGCTCTTCGTGGCCCTGCTGATTGGCGTGATCCTGATTGTGGGGGCGCTGACCTACTTCCCGGCGTACTCGCTGGGGCCGATTGTCGAACAATTGCTGATGCAGCAAGGGAGAACATTCTGAAATGAGCACCGATTTGCAAACTGATACGCTCGAAGTCAAACAGTGGAAGACGCGGCGTAAGGGCGACATTTCGATCTGGGACCCCAGGATCATCCGCGGCGCGATCCCGGACTCCTTCAAGAAACTGGATCCGCGCGTACAGATCAAGAACCCGGTCATGTTCGTGGTGGAGGTGGGCAGTGTAATTACCACTATTGAGTTCGTGCGCTTGCTGTTTGCCACACCAACCGCGACTTTCACGCGCAGTCTGCTCACGTCCGAGACGATCTTTGTGCTGGCAGTGGCCTTCTGGTTGTGGTTCACCGTGGTCTTTGCCAATTTTGCCGAAGCGATGGCCGAGGGGCGCGGTAAAGCCCAGGCCGATACACTGCGCAAGGCGCGCTCCACGACGATGGCCAAGCGCCTCGCCAGCCCTGACCGCTTCAGCAACGTGCAGGAAGTGGCCGCGCCAGATCTGCGCAAAGGCGACCTGGTGCTGGTCGAAGCGGGGGACGTGATCCCCGGCGACGGCGACGTGCAAGAAGGGGTAGCCTCGGTAGACGAGTCGGCCATCACCGGAGAGTCGGCCCCCGTCATTCGCGAGAGTGGCGGCGACCGCAGCGCGGTGACCGGTGGCACGCGGGTGCTCTCGGACTGGATCGTGGTGCGGATCAGCGCCAACCCGGGCGAGACCTTCCTCGATCGCATGATCGCCCTGGTCGAGGGAGCGAAACGGCAGAGGACACCCAATGAGATTGCGCTCAACATCCTGATCGCCAGCCTCACGATCATTTTCGTGCTGGTGGTGGTCTCGCTAGAACCCTTTGCGATCTATTCGGGGGCACCCGTCTCGGTCACGACGCTGATCGCGCTGCTGGTATGTCTCATCCCGACGACCATCGGTGGGTTGCTCTCGTCAATTGGCATTGCGGGGATGGACCGCATGGTGCAGCGCAACGTGCTGGCCATGAGCGGGCGCGCCGTCGAGGCGGCCGGTGACGTGGACGTGCTCTTGCTGGACAAGACCGGCACCATCACGCTGGGCAATCGGCAGGCGACCCGCTTTGTGCCGCTGCGTGGCGTGGAGGAGCACGACCTGGCGCACGCTGCCATGCTCTCCAGCCTCTCCGACGAGACGCCAGAGGGGCGCTCGATCGTGGCGTTGGCCAAAGAGCGCTATGGCTTATCGGATGAAGTGGACCCGAGGGCGATCTTTATTCCCTTCTCGGCCATGACCCGCATGAGCGGAGTGGACTTGAATGGCAGCCAGAACGGCAGTGGTCTGTCTATCGTGACCCATACGATCCGCAAAGGCGCAGGCGATTCAATTGTCGCCTATGTGGCGGAGCATGGGGGAGCAAGCAGCGACGAACTGAAGGTGATTGTCAATGGCATCGCCAGCGTGGGCAGTACGCCGCTGGTGGTGGCCGAAACACAAACTGACTCCAATGGCGTCGTGGAGAAGGCGCGCGTGCTGGGCGTAATCGAGCTCAAGGACATCGTCAAGGGCGGCATGCGCGCGCGCTTCGACCAGCTGCGGCGCATGGGCATCCGCACCATTATGATCACCGGGGATAACCCTCTCACCGCCGCCGCTATCGCCAAGGAATCCGGCGTCGATGACTTCCTGGCGCAGGCCACGCCGGAGAACAAGATGAAGCTCATTCGCGAGCAGCAGACCGGTGGGCGCATGGTGGCCATGACCGGCGATGGCACCAACGATGCGCCGGCCCTGGCCCAGGCGGATGTGGGTGTGGCGATGAACACCGGCACGCAGGCCGCCAAGGAAGCAGCCAACATGGTCGATCTCGACTCCAACCCGACCAAGTTGATCGAGGTGGTCGAGGTGGGCAAGCAACTGTTGATCACGCGCGGGGCGCTGACTACGTTCAGCATCGCCAACGATGTCGCCAAGTACTTCGCCATCATCCCGGCAGCCTTTGTGGTGACGTATCCGCAGCTCAACGCCCTCAACGTCATGCAGTTGGCGACCCCGCACAGCGCGGTGCTCTCCGCGGTGATCTTCAACGCGCTGATCCCGCTGGCCTTGCGTGGCGTCAAGTACCGCCCGATTGGGGCGGGGCCACTCTTGCGCCGGAACTTGCTGATCTACGGCATCGGTGGCATCATCATCCCGTTCATCGGGATCAAAGCCATCGACCTGGTGCTGCAGGCGCTGCACCTGACACTCTAAGCAATCGCGGGTATGTGGCAGCCCGGTCCTCCTCGATTGGGCTGTCGGCCATCCTTGAGAAAGAAGAAGGAAGTGTGAAATGAGTAAAACTATGCCGGCCTCGCCTGACCAGGCACCGAGGCAGTCACCCTGGCGAACCATCTTGAATAAATATCTCCGCCCGGCGGTGGTACTGACGCTGCTCCTGACGATCCTCACGGGTCTGCTTTATCCAGCGGTCGTCACGGTGCTGGCCCAGTTGATCTTCCCGTACCAGGCCAACGGGAGCCTGCACTACGTCAACGGCAAGCTGGTGGGCTCGGATCTGATCGGGCAGTACTGGACCTCGTCCAAGTACTTCCATGGGCGACCCTCGGTAACCGTCAACCCAAGTACTGGAACGCCCGAGCCGTACGCTGCCGATAACTCGACTGCCTCGAACCTGGGGCCAACCAATTCGGTACTCATTAAGACGGTGCAGAAAAATGTCGCTGAACTGAAGAAGGAGAACCCGAACGCGCCTCCCGGCCCGGTGCCGGTTGATCTTGTCACATCCTCGGGGTCGGGGCTCGACCCGGATATCTCAATCGCGGGCGCCCTCTACCAGGTGCCGCGCGTGGCTCAGGCACGTGGTTTGAGCCAGGATAAGGTCAAGCAACTGGTGATGAATAACGTGACAGGGCGCTTCCTGGGCATCTTTGGTGAGCCGTTCGTCAATGTACTTGACTTGAATCTCGCGCTGGATGCGCTGAAATAATTCCGTTCCGCACTCCTGAGCGCTAGCGTGTATAGTAGGGTTGACCCTTGCGGTCAACCTAGCATCGTTTGAGTGCAGAATAAGCAGAATAAAAGGTAGGGACACGATGGCAGAGCACCCGCCAGACGATCAAACACGTGAGCGTGAGGAGGGTCGGCCCGATCCGGAGGAACTGCTGCGGCGCTATAGCCTACGAGATAGCGACCTGGAAGCTCCTCCCTCGACCACACCTGCATCGGGTGAGCAGGCCGCTCAGCAAACCGAAGGGTACCCGCATCGGCGTGGCCGCTTGCGCGTCTACCTGGGATCGGTAGCCGGCTCGGGGAAGACGTATGCCATGCTGAACGAGGGACACCGCCGCGAAAGCCGGGGTACCGACGTCGTGGTCGGCTATGTGGAGACGCATGGGCGTGTCCAGACGCAGGCCCAACTGGGGGATTTAGAGGTCATTCCACGTAAGAAAGTCACCTATCGCGGCGTGACTCTCGAAGAGATGGATACCGAAGCGATCATTGCCAGGCATCCCAGGGTGGCGCTGATCGATGAACTGGCCCATACCAACGTGCCAGGCTCAAAGCACGCGAAACGCTATCAGGATGTGCTGGAGATCCTCGATGTGGGTATCAACGTGGTCACCACAGTCAATATCCAGCACCTGGAGAGTCTGAATGACCTGGTTGCCAGTATCACAGGGGTACGTGTGCGCGAAACGCTGCCGGACCGCATCCTCGACCAGGCTGATGAAGTAGAGCTCGTCGATATCTCTCCCTATGCCCTGCGGCAGCGCATGAGGCACGGCAATATCTATCCTCCTGATCGCATCGAGGCGTCACTGAACAATTTCTTCCGCGAGGGGAATCTGACGGCGCTGCGCGAACTGGC
>WNGG01005110.1_pt1 | contig 33232 bp, 36 predicted proteins | sample 5400661 | NCBI WGS metagenome assembly WNGG01 (sample SAMN13153372, study PRJNA577476) | soil metagenome | isolation source: 100 cm soil or saprolite under Garry oak tree replicate 1 | place: USA:California | collected 2016-06-15
GGAACCTCGGTTGTTTGTGGGGCATTTAGTTCTGGTATGACCACGACAACTTCCGCGACCGGAGAAGCAGCTGGAGCCGGGGCTGCCTGCTCCTTCTCGCGCTGCCGGTCCTGTCCGTGGCGGCGCTGCCTGTCATGACCACCCACAGCAGGGACCTCCGTAGCAGTGCTGTTCTCATTCGCTGTCTGTGGCTCTGATGTTACAGATTGCTTAGACGGGCCTTCGGGCGGCAGAGCTGTAGCGGAAGATTTTTTCGACTGCCCATTTTCCTCTTTCGTCTTCTCGCTGGCAGAGCTCCCACCGTTTTTATGAGCCGGGGACGGTGTGGAAACAAGTCCACGAACTGCCCTTTCTTTCCCCTCTTCGGAGCGCGACTGCATAGGTACAGGACCCGGAGCAGCCTGTGCTGCCGGGCGGTCGAAACGGTAGCGGCGGGCTGGCCGCGGCTGTTCTTGCGCCGGGGGTTCCTCCGGAGCAGGTGTAGACACTGCCTGGTCAGTTTCCCTGGCAGACTGCTCCTCTCGCTGGCGAGCGTTCACATGCCGGGGCAGGCGCTGGCGTGACGCCGGGCGCAGCAACGGCGTCGCGCTACGCTCTCTTCTACGAGCGGGAGCGCCTCTGTAAAAGGGAAGGCGGCACTTTCTCCTGCAACCTCTTGTTCGTTAGCAGCCACCGGTATATGGGTAGGGGGAGTCTCCTCAGCGGGTTGCAGCTCTGATCCCCCTGTATGCCCACCCGCTTGTGTCCCGGTAGAGGTTATGGCTTCTGGCGGAGCAGAAGTAGAGGTGTTTTCGGAGACGTGTTGTTGCTCTGCGACGGTCTCCTCTACGTCGCCACTCTTAAAATTCGTATCTTCTGTTGTCACTAAGATCTCCAGTCTCAATAGCTACAGACCGGAGTCCAGGCGTTAGCCATATAGAAAGAGTGTTCGATTGAAGGTTGGTGGAACGTGGCTCTCTATGCGCCTATCGTCTCACATTCTATGCAACGGGTGTTCGGGAAAAGGCAAACATTTTTCTGGTCTTCAGCTTGCCTTTCGCACTTTTTACATACCGATCCGCGTTGTTGATGGGCAGGTACACATGTACATCTACCCCTACCTTATCCTCGGGCAGGCTACTTACACTACATGCACGACCCGGTCCGGTCTCATCAATGCCGTTATCTTTACTCTTGCTGTATCCCACTATTGAACGGCGGAAAACTCGTGGGTACAGGTTGTGCCGGGGTCTCTCTCGTTTCGCTCATTCCTGGCGCCGTCGACACGTGGCGATTAAACGCGCTGTTCTCTTGTTTGTCAGCGAGTGTGCTAGCAGAGAAGCCTTTCGCTTCTCTCACCTCTGCAGCCTGGCTGGTAACATGCCACACATAGACAAGACGCTCTATAGCGGTCACATGTGAAAGAACCGCCAGGAGGGCCAACGCCCAGATGACAGTGCCAGTTAAGAGACCTATGGCCAGTATGACGACACGTTCGGGGCGAGCAAGCAGCCCGGTTTTACATTCTAGCCCCAGACCTTCAGCACGCGCTTTTGCATAGCTTACCATGAGCGACCCGACTACGGCTACGAAAATGAATACTATCATCCAGGTTTGTTCGTGTTGAGCAGGCCAGAATGCATCATGAAGATCTGGCCGCTGCAAAACATAGCAGAGCAACCCTAATAGGATGATACTCTCTGAATAGCGGTCGAGCATCGAATCAAGAAACGCGCCGAAGGTGGTGGCAGCGTTGCGAACGCGAGCCATCGCCCCATCGAACATATCAAAAATTCCAGCAAACAACACCAGCAAGCCTCCGACCAACAAGAAACCCAGAGCAATTACCAAGGCCGTCAACGCACTGAGCAACAGCCCTATGACGGTCAACGTATTCGGAGTAACTCTCAGGCGGGCCAGTGGTTGAATGATAAGAGCGACAAACTGCCGAACTCGTTGCTGTATGCGTCTGCTAAACATATCCCTATTGTACCATACTTGGGTCTGTTGGTACTAGTTCTTTTTGGTTATAACCCCAGGGCTATTTACAAGTCGATGACTTCATCTCCGTAGGGGCGAGCGGGGAGGAGATGGGTGGAGTGGGCCTTTATGGTCGCCCGCCCCGCCGTCCCTGCATCTGCCTCCCGACTCTGTCATTGGTCAAGGTGATGTGGCCGACGCGGGCGACCATAAAGGCCCTCCCCGCGCCGCTCCACCGCCCTCGCCCCTACGGGGAAACCACGTGAGAAAAGGGCTTTTAAATCTCCCTGTAGAGTATTACTACGATAGCCCTGTCAAGATATCGTATACTTCAGACGGATACTTCTTTGGATCAGGAGAACACACATGGAATATATGCAAGGGAAAGTCTGTTTGGTGACGGGCAGCACGTCGGGTATAGGCAGGGTGACAGCTCTCGAACTGGCAAAAATGGGTGCAACCGTCGTGCTGGCCTGTCGTGATAAGAGCAAGGGTGAAGCCACCAGGGATGAGATCAAAGCGCAAAACAGCGATGCACTAGTCGATATGCTGCTGGCAGACCTCTCTTCACAGCAATCTGTACGACAGCTCGCGCAGGACTTTAAGGATCGCTATTCACGCCTGGATGTGCTGCTGAATAATGCTGGCGCCATTTTTCTCAGGCGCTCTACAACAATAGATGGGCTTGAGGGGGCTCATCAAGGTGCAACTCTCAACTTCGATGACTTGCAAGGGGAAAGGGGATATGGCGGGCTGAAAGCATACAGCCAGTCGAAGCTTGCCACCATCCTGTTTACACACGAGCTGGCAAAAAGGCTCCAGGGAACAAATGTGACGGCGAACTGCCTGCATCCGGGCATGGTTGCGACGAACTTTGGCAATGATAATGGCCGGGTGTTATCCTTCCTCGTAAAACTGGTCATGCGAACCGGGATCAGCCCCGAGAAAGGGGCCGAGACATCCGTCTACCTGGCATCCTCACCGGATGTAGAAGGCGTCAGCGGGAAGTACTTTAGCGATTGCAAGGAAGTACGCTCCTCAAAGGAGTCGTATGATGACGCAGTCGCTCAGCGGCTGTGGGAGGTCAGCGCAGAACTGACAAAGCTGTAATTTACGAAGGTATCCGCCTTATTTTGTCTATTTGAACGGATGGATGATAAGGGCAATCGCTATCACAATCACGATAATAGCCACCATGGCAATTAAGAAATAGACATTTTTACGGCCCAGCGACTTGCTAAAGCTCGGGCTAATGGATTTCCTGGCCTCCTGGCGGCGCTCCTCAGTGCGCTTCTTTTTGCGCTCGATGCGTTTCTGCCTTTTCCCTTGAGCAGCCACGGCAGGGTCCTCGCCATATGGCCCCGTTCCCAGGTGCTGCATGCGACGGCGCATCTCGCGGCTGTAGCTTTCGGCCTCCCGCTGAGCAGGGCTTGTGGTATTGATTTCCCTGGGCTGTGTGGACTTCGCCCCTGGTACCGCTGTACCGCCGACACGGGGTTTGTCGCCCTTACCAGCCAGCTTGCTCTTGCCAGCAGCGGTCTGATCTTTTTTCACCTGCGTTTGCTGCTCGCCTTGTGGTTTCACCTCAGCAGCCTTTGGGGGATTGGTCGCGCTTTTGCGCGATTCTGGCTTGTTCGCTTTTGTCATGATTGTATCCTTCCCTGCCTGCGTTCAACCGATATCTTCTTGTGCGACGAGCGCCCTGGCTGTTCTGGCTGCCTCCTCTTTGTCATCGGGAGATAGCACACCATCGATCACCAGTCCCAGCAGGTGATCCTTGATCGGGCGTAACCACGGCCCTGGCCCGCGGCCAAACAATCTCATGAGTTCATCGCCATTGAGAGGGCTTTTTAATGGCACGCGCTCTGCCTCCTCTTTCAAGCGCTGGCAGCGCTCCGCGAGTTCCGCCACTCGCGCGGCCGCACGAGTGACCTTGTCGGCGCGATAACTTGTAATATCGGCGCGTGACAGGTCTAACAGGTCCAGCAAATTATCCCCGCTTTCCAGCATCAGGCGCCTGACCGCCCCGTCTGTCCAGTCTGGTGTGTAGGCATTGGCACGCATATGCAGTCGCACCAGCCGTGAGACGCTTTCGATGAAGTCGCGGTCAAAGTGCAGGCCCTTCAGAATTTCACGCGCCATCTGCGCCCCTCGCTCTTCATGGCCGAAGAAATGGACCTTATTATCTTCAACAGTGCGTGTACGTGGTTTAGCAATATCATGCAGCAGCGCTCCCCAACGGGCGATCAGCCGCGGCGAGGAGCGTTCAATAACGCGCAGCACGTGAGCATACACATCCTTTGAGCGAACACCGCGTTGGGGCTGCTGGCTGACGCCGCGCAACTCCAGTACCTCCGGTACAATCCACTCCATCAATCCCAGTTCTACAAGCAGGTCAAGACCCTTGGCAGGGTGGGCCGAGAGCAGCAATTTATTCATCTCATCGCGAATGCGCTCCCGGCTGATTTTTTGCAGCTTGGGTGCCTGGCGCGCGATAGAGCGCATGGTTTCTGGCTCGATCGAGAAATCGAGCTGGGCAGCAAAGCGCACAGCACGCATCAGCCGCAGCGGGTCCTCATCGAAACGCTTGTCAGGTTCATTGCCGACGGCACGCAAGACATATGCCTCGAGATCCTGTCGACCCTTAAAGGGGTCGATGATATCCCCGTTCAGGGGGTCTCGCGCCATCGCGTTGATGGTGAAATCACGCCTGCGCAGGTCTTCTTCCAGCACGGTGCCAAAGCATACTTCCGGCTTGCGCGACTCGGGGTTATACTTTTCATCCCGAAAAGTCGTTATCTCGATGATATCGCTGCCATAGAGCAACCGCACCGTGCCGAAACGCTCGCCTACCAGCACGACGGCGCTGGGGTGCGTAGGCGCTACCAGGCGTTTGATCTCGTCAGGACGTGCATCCGTAGCCAGGTCCGCGTCGTTCGACTCTCCCCGGTGCAACAGCACATCACGCACAGTTCCCCCGACCATGTAGAGTTGTTTGCGCTGCGTACGAAATGCTTCCGCCAGCGTGATGATGATATCTAACATCGTTAAACTTGCTTATCCGCTTTACTGGAGAATAATTGAGTAGAGTAATCCTGTAATGGGAGTATTGTACCATGTCCGGCTAAAGCGGTGAAGAGGTTCTTTGCTCCTACCTGTGAATATTGGCCCAAAACACTTGACAGGAACGTTTGTTCTGCTATAATTCATATAGAAAATGCGTTCTAAACTCTAATACGGAGGAGGCTCCCATGGCAGTCCAGCTAAAGAAACAGACCAGGCCTAGCGAGTACGACGTAGCGGAAGATGATAGGGTTTACATGACTCGCAGCCCCAGCAGTGTGCGCAAATATAGACAACCATTGCAGCAGGACGCTCTTGATGATAGCTCTACGTCACAGGGGCCAATTATCCAACGCCGCGCCAGCAGCGGTCTGGGCGCCAGCAACGGCATAGCATCCAAAGCCCTTCGTCCATATGTTATGGAAGAAAGGCGTGCCCGCAGGCGGCTCCCTCTATTAGCTATCTTTTTGGGAATGGCAGTCGCAGCTATACTTGCGATCGGACTAAGTTCTTTTGGCGCCTGGTGGCAAATGCACCAGAATGATGTGCAGTACGGCCGTCCCCGCACGTTCCAGTTCGATGCCGTCGTGGGGCACGGCGATAGCCCAGCTAACCCGACTCATTTTATCATCATCAACCTGGACAGGCACGTGGAGGTCATCGAATTTCCTGGCGGCGATGGGACACACGCGCGTATGTATCTTGGTCCCACGCTGTTCGGTGATGGACAGGACCTCACCCCGGTCACAGCGGAGGTCCGCGATGTCAATGGCGATGGAAAGCCTGATTTGATCCTGCACATTCAGGATCAACGCGTAGTTTTTATTAACGACGGCACGATGTTCCGTCCACTAAAATCCGGTGAGAAAGTCAGTCTGTAACCCTACTCACATCCAATAGATCTATATGATACGAGGAATCGCTATCCTGAACAAAGGCGTGCAAGAATTCTTGGCGCCTATTTTTTGCACTTGAGCGGTAAGGAGAAAGCAATTCAGGAGCAGATGAAAGCCATGGTTAAGGAGCAGCGAGGTGGGACAAAAAGACGGTTGATTACCCTCATGCACGTGGGTCATGCCTGGCGGGAGGCATAAACATGACCACTCTGCACCGTATTGACGACCTCGCTCGGCCTCGGCTCCCGTGGCTCATATGGACCCTGAACCGATCTCTCGCGCCTTTCATGGGGTGGGTGCATCTTGACGAGAGCACCCTGCTCCGCACGGCGATGAAGCAGACCGGTCTTACGGATTTCGGTGACGACCGGTTCCGCGAGCCACTGCGCGTGCTCGTAGCTGCGCTGGAGCGCGAGGCCAGGCTCAACCCACTCGGTCGCGTGCTTAACCGTCAGATGCTGCTGCAATTGCTTACGACGCGGCTGCTGGTGCAGGATCTTGTGATCCGCCATCCCGAGATCCTGGACCTGCCGGTGCCTTCGCCTCTCGTGATCCTGGGCTTGCCCCGCACTGGGACGACGCACTTGCACAATCTGCTCTCATGCGACCCGTGCCTGCGGTCGCTCCCCTACTGGGAAAGTCTCCAGCCGGTGCCCCCACCCGAGATGTGGCCCACACCAGGGCAGCCCGACCCGCGGATAAAACGCTGCCAGCAGACTATGCGCCTGCTCACCTATGTGATGCCGTTGTACCCGCTGATGCATGAGATGGCCTGCCACCTTCCCCAGGAAGAGATCCAGCTGCTCGCCGTCGACTTTTCGACCATGCTCTTCGAGTGGACCAGCCACGTACCTGGCTACCGCGACTGGTACCGCACGCATGACCAGACTCCCGCATACAGATATCTGCGGAAACTGCTGCAAGTGCTCCAGTGGCTGCGTGGCGGCACGCGCTGGGTGCTCAAGTCGCCGCAGCACCTTGAGCAGATCAGGCAGCTGCTCGCTGTCTTCCCCGACGCGAAGATCGTCCAGACCCATCGCGACCCGGTCGCCGTCACCGCATCGCTGTGCACGCTGCTTGCCTACGTCGCGCGCATGCAGACCGAGCACGTCGATCTGATCGAAGTAGGTCGGTACTGGTCGGCCCGGGTGGAGGACCTGCTGCGAGCGTCAGTGCGCGACCGCTCGCTCGTTCCCGCTGATCAGGCGCTCGATGTGCACTTCCACGAGTTCATGGCTGACAACGTGAAGATGGTGAAGCGCGTCTACGAGTTCGCGGAGCAGCCAATGAGCGGGGAGGTGCAGCAGGCAATCGAATCGTTCATAGCTGCAAACCCGCGAGGGAGGCTCGGCCGCATCGAGTACCACCTGGAGGACTTCGGCCTAGATCCCCGTGAGCGACGCCAAGCCCTGCGCTTCTACCAGGAGCGCTACGACGTTCCTGATGAGGGATAGGGTGTGAGTACCGGAGGAAGTATCAACTGGCAAGACCCTTTTGGTTCAGATGATGGCGCTCTTTTTGGAACGGATATACTAAGTAGCCAGCACAGCCCGTCGTGCAGGCGCGGCCAGCTCACTCGGGAGGTCGCTTTCGTGTGGTATCATCCTATTTTTCCTCCCACATTGTGAGCTACGGCAGCACGAATGAGTTCTTTCAAAGCAGACTCATCAACTGCGTCGCCCTCATGGAAATCGATCGCTCGCGTTTTTTTCGCATCAAGGCCGGCATTGAAGAGTTTCTGCGGATCTTCCAACAAAGCGCCTTGAAAAAAGTTCATTTTGACTGTTTGCTTGAAAGCGCCGGCAGAACAAACCAGCCCCTGGTGAGACCATACCGCAGTTTCCCACTTCCATTCCTCAGTGATGTCGGGGTCAGCGTCGTGGATAAGTTTGCGCAGTCGGGCGACCATGTGGCCGCGCCAGTCGGCAAGTTCTGCGATTTGTGTGTCGATACGTTCAGATGGGTTCATTTTTTTCTCCTTGGACAGTGTCTGAGATTTTGAGCAAGTCTGGCGATGACGGACCCACACCGATCAGCATCTCTCATCGGTTTCTCTCCCTTTCCGGCCTTTCTTATTGTTCTTCACGCAATGTTTCATGGCCTTTAAGCAGCAGAGCGCAGCGGTCACGCAGCAGGCGTTCCGCTCCCTCACCCAGGTATTGGATGACCTCTCCGGCGGATTGTTGCCGGGTCACCAGTCCCACCGCTTGGCCTGCATAGATAGAGGCGAGATCGTAGTTCTTGCTGGCAATTGCCGCTGCAAGCTGTTGACGCGCTTCGTTGGCCTGTGGGAGCTCATCGATGTGGGCGTGCCACCGATCGGTAAAGCGATTGCGCAGGGCTCGGCCGGGATACTGCGGGGGCCAAGCCAATCCTTGCGCGACATCGAACGCACGAGTGAGAATGGTGTCTGTTTCCTGGGCCTGCACGATCCGTGCCCGGGCCTGCTCCGTGTTCTCGCATTCAGGCGAGGCCAACAAAGCGGTTCCCACCCACACCCCTTCGGCGCCGGCAGCCAGGGCCGCAGCCACCCCTCGGGGAGAGGCGAAGCCGCCCGCAACGACTACAGGCACCTGAACCGCGTCCAGCACGGCTTGCAGCAGTGGAAGCGTACTCACCTGACCAGTGACGTGTCCTCCGGCCTCCGTCCCCTGCGCTACGATGAGATCGACTCCATCTCGCGCTGCCTGCATGGCTTCAGCGCGCGTATTGACTTGCGTGGCAAGCACAATGCCATGCTGATGCAGCCTCTCCACATAGGGAGCAGGGGAACCAAACGAAATGGAGATGAGAAACGGGTGGGCCTCTATCGCCGCGTCCAGCAGGTCAGGGCGTCTTTCAATGGCCCAGGCATGCAACCCGATCCCAAAACGCATCTGATCGGTTCCACGGGCAATGGCAGCTTCTCGTGCGAGGAAGTCGACCGACTCGGTACTGCCAATGCCGATCATGCCCAGTCCCCCGGCTTGTGAGACGGCGTGGGCCAGGCGTCCTCGTCCGACATAAGCCATGGGAGCGCCGATAATGGGATAGCGCAAATGCCAGGATGTAGTGAGATACGTATGAAGCATGACAAACTCCTTTACTATCACCTCGTTGATCTTCCTTGCAGCACGTTCTTTTGCTAGAAGACGCTTCTGATCGTACTCTCGATGGGAATTATAGCATGTTGGCTCATCCCCCGAATCCCATCAGTACACTGGGTCCAATCTGCCTCAAACGTATGGCACCACTTTTGCAATTCGCTCGCGCTCGAAATTGGGATGCTTACCTCACGAGTGGCATCGAGTGCAGCGCGCGACAGAGATTTGCGCAATAATCGGGTAAGATGGTACAAATAACTAAGGCTATCTAGGCTTTAGTAAAAGAGGAGTAGAGAGGAAAAGCAGGCGAATCATGAAAGATCACACATCGACCATGCGCAAAACAATCGGATGGGCTTCACTGGCTTATGGAGCGTTTACCATCATTTCGGTCGTTGGCCCGATTTTGCTTGAACGGTTCTGGTCCAGGCGTCGGTAAGTTCTCCACAGAAGGAACATTCGTGTATGTCTCCCATCGATTTTGGCCTGATGCTTCAGCCATTTCCCCTCCACTTTCCAGGGAGCGAGCTCTTCGACTATAATCGCCGCTTGATTCGAACGTTGTCGCCCAGCTTTACCACGCTGTGGGTCGAGGATCACCTGCAATTGGGAGAAACAGCAACGCACGAGTGCCTGACCACCTTGAGTTATTTTGCCGGTGAATTTCCTCAATTCCGCGTGGGGGCGCTCGTGCTGTGTCAGTCGTACCGCAATCCGGCGCTGACGGCAAAAATGGCCGCCAATCTCCAGTTGCTCTCTGGGGGAAGGTTCATCCTGGGATTGGGGGCTGGCTGGAAGGCAGACGAGTACCAGGCCTATGGGTATCCCTTTCCAGACACCAAGACGCGCCTGGAACAATTAGAAGAAGCTGCGATCATCGTGAAGGCCATGTGGTCCACGCGCCCGGCCACCTTCTTAGGGAAACACTACAGCATTCGTGACGCCTACTGTGAGCCGCGCCCCCATCCCCCCATTCCGCTGCTCATCGGTGGCGGAGGTGAAGAGAAAACATTGGCGGTAGTCGCTCGCCGGGCGGACTGGTGGAATTTCAATTCGTGCACAGTTGAAGAATACACGCACAAGCTTGCCATGCTGAAAAGCCACTGCGCTCGCGTGGGCAGAGACCCGGCGGAGATCAAACTGACCTACCTCAGTACAGCGAGTGTCTCAGAGAACCCCGCTGAGGTGGTACACAGCTCGCAGAAGCACTTCGTGGCCGGAAGCAGTGCAGAAGTGATCCGCGAGCTGGAGCGCTTTCATGCCGTAGGGGTAACACATTTCATGTTCAGGTTTCTGGACCCCGAGTCCCTGGAGCGATTCGTACAGACCGTTGTCCCGCATTTCGCCTGACACTGGATATGTATCCCTATTCTGCTGCCCGCTCCTCACGTTGCTGCTTCACCCGCTCTTCCAGGATCGCCATCACCCCTTGCAGCCAGGCGATATATTCGCGTTCGTACCCCACCCCGCGCTTGACGGTCAGGTAATCGCCAAACTCGGGAATGTTCATCAGCGCGAGCCTGGCGCCCCAGTGCTCCTCTAGCATGGCCAGCGCCGCCTCATAGGCAGCCAGATTCGCCTGATGGTAGCGCTCCTGCTCCTGAAATTGCAGGAGGGCCTGTTCCGGGTCGGCCAGCCATAACGAATGCGAATTGAGTACACCTTCCGATCTGGTCTGCCCCGCTGCTCGATGATCTGCGAAGCGACCAGCTCGGCGGCCTCCAGGCGGGCCAGCTCTGGATAAATCTGACTCAATTGTGCCTGTCCAAAAAAGAAGGAGTGCGGTTTTTTCATCTCGCGGGCAAGGTCATACCCCGACAGGGGGAGACGCGCCAGGAGCGAGAGGATGGCATAGCCAAGCAGTGAGATCGTCATAGAGCTATTTTACCTGATTACGCGCCGCAGGAGAACCCTCTCGTCCGGTTCCCTTGCACGTGTGAGGAATCGGCCACTGACGACGTATATAAAATGTGATATATATAAAAATAGATATATGTATTGTTCGTTAAAGGATACCGAGAGGAGGATGCTTTGCACAGGCGCTTTCGGCTTGCTCACTTCCCACGACACAGGGCTGCTCCTCTCTTGTTCCTGCTCGTCCTCTTGACGCTCCTCTCCGGCTGTGGCACCTCGCAAAGAGCTGCTCACACCAGCAGTGCTGCTATGCCGACTCCATCGCCAACAGCTCCACCAGTACTCGTGACACAGCAGGTGAGTTTTGTGACATCAGACGGGGTAACTCTCTCGGGCACCCTGTACGGGCAAGGGACGCGGGCGATCATTCTCTCCAACGAGGGCGATAACAATTCGTTCGCCTGGGTCCCCATGGCTCAGCAGCTTGCTACCCTGGGCTATCTGGTCCTCGGCTATTCCTATCGCTCCCAGGTGGCTACGGCCAATGGTCTCCCATCACAGGGGCTGAGGGATTTGCGCGCCGCCATCGCCTTCATACACACCCATCATGTGACGGGGATTACGCTCATGGGGTCCAGTCTGGGCGGGCTCATTAGCCTAAAAGAAGCAACCACTGAGCACTTTGATGCTCTGGTGCTAATTTCCGCTCCAGTTGCCTTTAAGGACGTGCACCTCAGTGACGCCGAATTGCAGCGCATCACCACGCCCAAGTTGTTTGTGACCAGTGACCAGAATGACCCGTATACCAGCGACACCTACCATATGTTCGATGTAACGCCTCAGCCCAAAGAAGAGCGCATCTACTCTGGCAGAAGACATGGGCTTGCCCTCTTCCAGGGGACTTCCGGTCCTGATTTGCTGTCTGCTCTGCGGCACTTTTTGCAGCACTATGCCCCAGTCAACTGATTCTGCTCAGGCGGGCTCTCCGCCATGGAGAAATGTATGAAACACCTCATCGTTGTTCTGTTGATGGTGCTCTCATTGGCAGGGAGTGCTTGCGGGAGTGCTGGCGCCCCCGGCACAGCACCCACATCCACACCCACAGTGGCCCAGGTGCTGACCAGCCATTACACCGCCAGCCTGAGCGCGCTCAACTCCTCTGGCGTCTCTGGCACGGTGGACTTTCAAGTCACTGGCAATGTCTTGGTCGTCAAGATGAAGGTGACCGGTCTGGTCCCCAACCAGAAACATTTTCAACATATTCATGGGAACGGCACAGCTACCTGCCCCACAGCCACCGATGCCAGGGGGGCGTGACCCTCTCCGAAGCTCAGACGAACATTGGCCCCCTCGCCTTTGACTTACAGCCTTATCCCCTGACAGATGCGCAGGGAAGGCTGAATCTGACGCAAACCTTTACCCTTGATCCAGACGAGCTAGCCAGTATCACCCCGCTGACCGGCCATGTGATGGTGTTGCATGGTGCATTCAACCAGGGGCAGTATGACCGATTTCTTCCTGCGGCCTGTGGCCCCATCCAGGCTGCGTAGCTATGAGTGGTTGTGAGGAGTGGTGGTATGAGGCGCAGCAAGCGCTTTCGCGAAGAAGCATTTGGCTGCTTGAGCACCTCGTGTAGGACTGAGGAACCCTGCTTTTTCAGCGAGAGTTACTTGCGAATACGGAGAATAGTGCCTTGATTAGCGCGGACGAGTTCTTCGGTTCTCATCTTGATCAAAGAGGTTTCACTGCCACCTCCTGTAAACACGATTTCTCGTTCCATCACTTTGGGATCAACCAGGAACATCGCTTGATACCCGAACGAGGGAGTTCCTCCACACGGATAGCCGGTTTTTTCCAAGATTTCTGCTGGTGTCGCCAGACGAAGCCCTTCTCTTTGCAATGTTTCGGCAATTCGTGAGATGCTTACCCGATCTTCTCCTTTCACAATGGCGGTAATGAGCTGGCCATCGCTATCGAGAAGGCAAATGTTCATCAGATTTCCTTTCAAGATGAGAGTATTGAGAGGAATGAGGCACGTGGGAAGCAAGGATAGTCTTCAGGGCAGCATCGATAATTTCTATGGCAATATCGATCTCCTGTTCTGTGACCGACAATGGTGGTGCCATGCGGAAACAGTTGAGCATGCCACCGACGGAACGCACAATATTCATCGATAATCCACACCTCATGCATTCGTCACTCACGGCCATCGCCAATGTGTCAGCGGGTGTTTTCTTGACACGATCTTCCACCAGTTCTATCCCAACCAGCAACCCTTTTCCTCGCACATCGCCGATTTGCTCATGGCGCTCTTGAAGGTCCTGCAAACGTGCCAGCAGATACTCTCCACGCTGCTTTGCTTGCTCAACCAGGCGCTCTTCCTCAATGACTTCAATGACCGCCAGTCCAGCCACCGCTGGAAGCGGGTCCGAGACGTGTGAAGTGACGTGCATGAAACCTTTGTTGTAACATGCTGCCTCGATGGCAGAAGTCGTCAGGGTGGCAGCGATGGGAATACCGCCGCCCAGGGTCTTGGACACAGTCAAAATATCAGGTTCAATGCCATACCACTCGAATCCGAACATGGTTCCGAGCCGACCAAAGCCCGTCTGAGCTTCGTCTAGTATCAAGAGCATTTCACGATCATCGCATAAAGCGCGTAAGCGTTGGAAGTAATCGGGTGGGGGAACGATGACTCCCCCTGCTGACAAGACAGGCTCGGCAATCACAGCGCACAGGGATCTCACCGATTGCTGGTCAATCACATCAAAACCAGCCTCCAGGCATGAGCAGTCGCAGACCCCGCTGCAGTGGCGAATAGGGCAGCGATAGGCATACGGGGCTGGCAGCGTGAACGTTCCAGGCATTATGGGTCCATATCCCGCATGACCACCTGCCAGATTGAGCGAAGCAACTCCAGCCTGTAAGCCATGCCAGCTTCGAGTTAAGCCCACCATCTCGAAACGCCCCGTATACATTTTGGCGAGACGTAAAGCGACTTCATTTGCCTCTCCCCCTGTATTGACGAGGATCACCTTATCGAGCTGCGAGCCGACCAGTCTGACAAGCCTTTCAGCAAGCGCCAGGACAGGTTCAGACAGCATCCAGGAATTGAGATGAATCACCTCCTCCAGTGATCGCTGTACCGCCGCCACAAGCTGCGGGTGATTGTGTCCAATGGTTGAGCAGATTTGACCAGAGGTGAAGTCGAGGATGCGTTGACCTGCCGTCGTCTCGATCCACGACCCGGATGCTCGCGCCACGATGAAAGGGGCAAAATCATGTGCATAACGGATCAGAAAGTCTGTGCGTTTGTCGGACATGCTCATTTCCTTTCAGACAAATAGGGGAACGACACAACAAAGCATACTAATGTCGTATGTGAGGCAACGACTTCATGGCAAGGTGCCAAGAGCGGGAGGGTATTTCATCACTAAGAATGCGCGCGCCCCACTCGTCGAGGTGTAGGAGTGGGGAAGATCGGCAGAGAACCAGACGGAGTCTCCTGGTTGCAGATGCACTTCCCGTCCTTCCGGACCAAGGGAAAGATCTCCTTCGATACAGATGATAAATTCCTGTGTGCCAGAGAGATGAGGAAGGGAGTGATACGCTACCTGTGCCGGAAAAAGCATCTCATAGATTTCCGTGCGATGATTGCGACCCTCGGTAAGGATTGGCCGGATAGCTAAACCTGACTCGGAGGTAATGACTTGTCCCTCGTCACGGCGAATGACCTGTAACTGAGGGCGACTCTCCTCGCCGAACAATGTGCCAACGGGGACATCCAGTGCGCTGGCAATGCGACACAAGACATCGAGCGAAGGATTACCCAGGCCGGCTTCAATCTTGGAGAGGCTCGTTTTCGAGATGCTAGCTTTTTCGGCAAGGGCTCCCAGTGAAAAGCCTCTACTCTCCCGGTGCGCACGCACCGCTTGTGCGAGAAGGTTCGTGGTAATGTGCAAAGTCATCCTATGCATCTCCGAAGTGTTATTTATAATGGACGGATGTCCATTATAATGGTATTAAGTATAATGGACAAATGTCCACCTGTCAAGACGGGGATAGAGACAGGGGATGTAAGCAGGCTTGTACTGGCTATGTGGGACATCCGTTCAGAAAATAGCCGCTGTTGTTGAACAACAATAAACTCGGGAACTGGTAATGGCCATTTTGTGCTCAAAAATTGCGAAACTTGCAACCTGTCGAAAAAATAAAGCCGGGAACTCACTGTCTTCCTCTCTCTTTTTGAGTTTCTGTAAGGACAAGAAAGTTGGGAACTGAATACGTAAGTCTTGCATGCAGAAAATCTTGTCGTCATGTGTCTGATCCGAAGATAGAGAAGAAAAAGGATGAGTTGAGCCATCATTGAGGCTCTTTTTTGGAACGGACATCCTATATAGCCAGTACAGGAACTTCTGCCCGCAGACCCTGCACGATAGTCCCGATTCCTCCGTGATGAATCACTGCGGCACACGCGGGAAAGACCTGGGAAAAGGGCGCAAAGGAGACGTGCAACACATCCTCACGCTGCTCAGGAGAGACACTCATTTCAGGGGCGTTGAGTAACAGCGCCCGCGCGCCGCACGCGAGAATGCTTTCTATACTGATCTGATAGTAGGGCACAAATAAAGCTCGTTCGTCAGGCGCGACGAAGGGGTTGAGATCGCCGGTTGGGCCAAAGGTGGTAATAACGATACGAGCCATAGCATGCATCTTTCAGGCGCTGTTGACTATTGAGCAGGGAGTTGAAGCTCTTGCCAGCGAAAACACTCGACGATGTGGTCGTTGACCATCCCCACGGCCTGCATGAAGGCATAGCAAATGGTCGTTATGGCCTTCTCAGCGTCCGCCTTTGTGGCACACGATGCGCAGCACCCCAGCGAGCTCGTGTCCTTCGTGGTAGGTAGGGGAGCGCCAGATACACGCACAGCAAAATAATCGCCACGATGATGAACAGGCGAACGAGCGCGTCAAGATTTCCTGCGATCTCCATGCCAACCATGACACCCACCAGAAAGCAGATGACTCCAAAGACAATCTGACGCTTCGTCATAGGGACTCTCCTCTCCGATTCTCATGCTAGTGATCGTCTAGCATCGGATACGCTGACAGCCGGTGACGCAACTCCTCAAGCATATCTCATTCTACCCTGGAAAACAAGTGTTCTAGCGGGGCAAACATTCTATCAAATATGTTGGCCATCACCGCTTCATTGCTCGTATGGCGGGACTGAGCATTCGTCCCCGGCAGATGCCGGGCGCGACGCAGCGTTCTGCGCATCAATAGGGAACAGGTTCACTTATACTGGCTGGTAATGTCGGTTTGCCATTTCAGAGCAGGTCGAAAAGAATAGACCTGTGAAGAGTATTCTGTTGGAAAAGGAAGGACACCATGCAAACCGCACCAGCCGTTTCACGCACCTGGTGGGCCTGTCTCCACGCCTGTTGCGCCAGCGGGCTCAGGCCTTCGAGCCACTTGCGGGAGAGCCTGCTGAACGCTCTCTCACGATTTCATCTGGCATTCCCAGGAAGCGCACGTTGCTGGGCCAGATCAGCGCCACGGCGACCTTTCGGGGTACGATCTATGTGGGCCTGTTCAGCAGTCCTATTTCCCAAGGAAGACCGGTGCGTTACCGACCCACCCCTGGTGATGGGATTGCCCTTGCTGTGAATGCAAGAAGAACAGCGGGGCAAAAAGAGTCCGATAGAAGAAGTTTTTTCTTTTCAGTCTGCTATGATGGTCAAGTACGGACCTGGAAAGAAATAAGGTGAAGTCTTCGAGTGTTTGAGTATTCAGGCACTGAGTATAGTGACTGGAAAGAATCAGGGTAATCAAGTCCCTGGCGTCACACATCGTAAATTCAATGGAGCTATGGAATGAAACTCATAAAAGCAAATAGATTGAGTCATCGAGAAGCGCTCACTGATGAACTCGCATCGACCACCGGGCGAAGCTCTGGGCGCTGGTTCGCGCTGATCGTCCTCTGCCTGGGCGCTTTGATGATCGTGCTCGACACGACAATTGTGAACGTCGCGCTCCCGTCGATCCGGCAGGATCTTGGTTTCTCCCAGACCTCGCTTGCCTGGGTGGTAAACGCCTATCTCCTCACCTTCGGCGGCTTCCTGCTGCTTGGCGGTCGGCTCGGTGATCTCTTCGGCCACCGCAGGCTCTTCCTGATCGGCATCGCGCTCTTCACGCTGGCATCGTTCGCCTGTGGCATGGCGCGGGCGCAGGGATTCCTCGTCACGGCGCGGGCGATCCAGGGACTCGGGGGCGCTGTCGTCTCGGCGGTCGCCCTCTCGCTGATCATGAACCTGTTTACTGAGCCAGCCGAGCGGGCGAAGGCGATGGGATTCTTCGGCTTCGTTGCTGCCGGCGGGGGAAGCATCGGCGTACTGCTCGGTGGCGTTCTGACGAATGCGCTCAATTGGCACTGGGTCTTTCTCGTTAACCTGCCGGTAGGCGTCGCCGTGGTCGCACTCTCCCTCATCCTGCTGCCTCCCGGTCGCGGTCCCTCAACTGCCGCGCGCCTCGACATCGCAGGTGCCATCACCGTCACCGCGTCGCTCCTGCTTGCCGTCTACGCCATTGTCAATGGCAACCAGGTAGGTTGGACATCCGGCCAGACCATCGGTCTGCTCGTTGCCGCCGTAGTGCTGCTCGCGCTCTTCCTTGGCATCGAAGCGCGGGTGCGCGCACCGCTCATGCCACTGAGCCTCTTCCGGCTGCGCAATGTGGCTACCGCCAACGTCATCGGCGTGCTCTGGACCGCCGCCATGTTCGCCTGGTTCTTCCTCTCGGCGCTCTACCTCCAGCTCGTGCTCGGCTACCGCCCGCTCGAGGTCGGGCTGGCTTTCCTGCCTGCCAACATGATCATGGCAGCCTTCTCGCTCGGCCTCTCTGCTAAACTTGTCACTCGTTTCGGCATCAGGTTGCCAATCGTAGTGGGGCTGTTGCTGGCCGCCGTCGGCCTTGGCCTCTTCTCACGGGCACCGGTCGGTGGGAACTTTGCCACAGACGTGCTTCCAGGTATGATCCTGCTCGGACTCGGCGCAGGCATGGCCTTCAACCCGGTGCTGCTGGCCGCTCTGAGTGACGTCGCACCGCAGGACTCCGGGCTCGCCTCAGGTGTCGTCAACACCTCGTTCATGATGGGCGGTGCGCTCGGTCTCGCCATCCTTGCCAGCCTCGCCACCGCTCACACGAACAGCCTGGTGCGTACAGGTCTCGACCACCTCGCCGCCCTCAACGGCGGCTACCAGGTTGCATTTCTCGTCGCGGCTCTCTTCGCCGTCAGTGCGTCCGTGCTCGGCGCCACGCTCCTGCGCTTCACCACACCGACCACGCCCGACCAGGACGAGTCGAAAAACGAGCAGCGTGTACCAGAAGTGTGTACGTAATACTTATGATAAAGAAGTTTTTTAAAATGACGACGATCTATCTATTTGCCACATTTCGATCGTGTTGTCAGAGCGTGTTTGGCAATGCGCTGTGGTAGCCCTGCGTGGCAAGATGAGCAAGATAGAAGAAGATTTTTTCGGGTACGTATGCTATGCTTCTCAAGAGGCGCCACTCGACTTCTCAAAAACCAGATGAGACGAGCAGAGTAGAAACGCGCAGATCTTTGTCTTCACGCATGAAGTACGAGATCCATGGGAGAGACTTGGCGGTACCGCCTTTCCCCCATCACCCAACGATTGAAGGGAGTGCTTTTGATGAGAAAAATTATCGTCCTATCTTTCATAACGCTTGACGGCGTCATGCAAGCTCCCGGCGGGCCAGAGGAGGACCCGACTGGCGGCTTCAGATATGGCGGGTGGACTGTTCCTTACTTTGACGACTTCCTGGGCAAGACAATGGTCGAGCAAATGAGCAGGCCTTTTGACTTATTGCTTGGCAGGAAGACATATGAGATATTCGCGGGATACTGGCCCTACCAGAAAGACCCTCTGGCGATCTTGTCCAGGAGATTAAGAAGCTCAAGAAGCAAGACGGGCCTGAACTACAAGTCCACGGCAGCGGTAACTTCATCCAAACTCTTTTGAAGCACGACCTGGTGGACGAGCTGTGGTTGAAAATATTCCCGATCACGCTGGGCATGGGAAAGCGCTTGTTTGCCGAAGGCACCACTGCGGCAGCATTTACATTGCGCGAAGCGAAAACTTCGCCGTGCGGCGTTATTGTCGCCTCGTACGACCGCGCAGGAGAAGTAAAAACGGGATCATTTGCCTAATCGTTTTTCACGCTCGAATACATGAGTTTAATGTAAATTTAAGTCGTTCCTAAAACTGTTCCTGGGACCCTGGAACGAGTATTACGGGCAAAATAAAGTTGTTCCCTGAGCCATATGCACTTCTACTATCTTAGATGATTTGCTCTTACAAGACGGCTGAGATTATTGTTCAAATGCCCCATTTTTTGAACAGATGGCCCAAGTAGCCAGTACAATGATGTGTTGTGGAAAATGCGCTAAGCGCATTTTCCACAACACATCATACATCAGGCGAGCGCCGCAGGCGCGAGCAAGCGATCAGATCGAAATCAGACATACTCTCACATGTTATCGCTCACTTATAGGTCTGTCAAGCGCTGGCCTTGTTTTCGAGCCGGGCCAGCGTCGGGGCGTGGGAGCTGGTAGTGTGACCTGGCAATGCTAGGAGCGTTCGACCTCGATCAGATCGGCGCTAATGCGCTGCACGCCCTGGCCGATAGATCCCGCACTCATTATAAAACAATGCGTGAGAGAAATTCTGGTTTGCCCTGTACACCCGGATACAGGCGAAAGAGCGCTCCAGCTCCTGAACCATGCTTTTGTCTGTTGTTGCCCCCAGCTGTGGTCACATACATATCCTGATACTCTTTACCTCCGAAGGTGACGCTAGAAACTTGCTTCGCCATGGGGAAGGTGATGTGCCGTTCCTCGTTGCCATCCGGGGCATAACGGACCAGGCAGCCTCCATCCCAACGCGCCGACCAGACATAGCCCTCTGCATCAACCGTCAATCCGTCCGGCACGCCATTATTCTCAGGAACCATCGTAAAGATACGCCGATTGCTGATGCCGCCAGTTGCCTGATCATAATCGAACAGAGAGACACAGCGATGACCAGAGTCGGTATGGTAGAGACCAGTTCCATCAGGTGTGAAGCCCAGGCCGTTTGAAACGTCGATGCCATCTAACAATTGCGTGAGTGTACCATCCAGATCGAGCCTATAGAGTCGCCCCAGATGGCCGGGAGATTCTGCGGTGGCACTGACCGGCATCGTGCCGCAGAAGACGCGTCCGTCTGGATCGGCAATCACATCATTGAAGCGTCCACCGCGCTCGGCTGGGACCTCTTCGACAAGTGTTTCGATCCGTCCCTGCTTCCAGATGCGCACCGATCCGTTGCGACCAAAGAGCAACAGCGTGCCATCCGCCTGAATAGTAAAGCCCCCGATTGGTTCTCCTTGCCAGATCTGTTCATGGTGATTGGTTGAAGGATCGTAGCGAAACAGCCGTCCAGCGGGAATATCCACCCAGTAGAGTCGGCGTTCCAGGGGGTGCCAGAGTGGTCCTTCGCCGATTTCGCACTGATAATCAGCTATCATCTCGATATCCATGTAAGTATGCAACCTCCTGCTTCACTTCTTTTACAGGTAACGCTCGGCTCGATCTCTTGCCGAGGGGCACAGAAAGCAAGACAGCAGAGATCGGCGCAATGCGATGGTTGCGTTGCCAGACCATTACGCTGCTTGAAAGGAAATCACGCTCTTAATGCCCGCAGGTCGTCCAAGAATGCTTTCAACAGCCTGTTCGATCGGGGTGTGTTCTGCCATCAGCGCACGCACGGCACCAGGCCAGCGTCGGTGGAAGATCTCCAGATCTGAGATCGCGGCACCAAAGTCGTGCGGTCCCGCGTTGACCGTTCCCAACACCACCTGATTCTTTAAGACCATCTCGCGCAAGAGCGCTGCTGGATCAGCTTCAATCAGGGTTTGTCGACCAGGGACCCCCGTCAGCACATAGATCCCATTGGGCCCCAGGGCACGAAGCACTTCCAGAGCGAGCAGGGAGTGTCCGACCGCCTCATAGACCAGGTCGATCGGGCCAATCTGTGCTTCAAGCTGAGACGGAGGAAGCGTCTGGCTCGAAAGGTAGGTCGCACCAATGGCTTTCGCGACCGCAATCCGTGGATCTGGTTCTTGCTGCCGTGAATAAATAAACGTCTCGAACTCGGCGTTTCGCAGGGCCATCGCGCCCAACAACCCCACCGGACCCGCTCCCAGGACCAGGGCAGTGTGCCCGCGCCCCTGCCTGCGCTCTGAGACTGCCGGGTCAATCCAGGGAGGACGACGTTGCATCAGTCCATACAACTGATGTTCCGCTTTTTCGGCAATGGTCAGCGGCTCGACCAGGACGGCTATCTCGCGCAGGTAGTGAGGCACGAGGTTCATATACTGGGCATCATCCACGACAAACTCCGTCAGATAACCATGAGCCCCTTTGATGCCGCGCTCGGTAAAATCGCCAGTTTCGCAGAAGTCCTGATGGCCAGCGCGACAGGAGCGACACCCGGCGTGAGCACAGGGACGGCGCACCGTTGGCACGACCAGATCGCCGGGTGCAAGGTGGGTGACTGCTGCCCCGACTTCGACCACTTCGCCTAGCGCTTCGTGACCAATGACCAGGTAATCAGCGCCCGCTGGAGGTGTGCCATAGGCAAAGGCGCAGATCTCTTTGTCTGTACCACAAATCCCAATATCCAGCATGCGGACCTTGACCTGATCCGGTTGCGTGATGATCGGCTCATCCTGTTCAATCAGCTTCACTTCCCGGCTGTCGGGAAACACGGCAACAGCTTTCATCCTTTCCCCCTTGTTCTTTTTCTGTCTTAGAAGGTACCTTTCCAACAATGATGCATGAATAAATATGGAACAGGGTGCTTAGAGACTCAGATAGAGATGTGGGGCAACTTTCTTCATCGCCTCATCGACACTCAGACACGCGCGAATCAAAGCCAGGTGAGTAAAAGCCTGCGGGAAGTTTCCCACTTTCTGGTACTAGTATGAGGAGGAAGCGTCATGAAAACGTTATGAGCATCGTCATGGGCAGTGACCTAGACGAACCCCTAAGCTATGCTAAAAGCATCGATTTTTCCTTCCATCTGGCACGAAAAAGTGGTATGTCTTAGATAGGTGCCATGACACTAGCGAAAGGGGAAATCTTTGAGTCAGCATACTCCACATCAGCGCATGAAAATCGGCATAGTATTAGATACCGTCGAAGGATCTCTGGAGGGGCGAACGCCGACCTTCCGCGATCTTAGCGCAATGGCGCAGGTAGCCGAACAGGTTGGCCTCGACTCCCTCTGGCTAGCAGACCATCTCCTTTACCGTTTTCCTGGTCAGGATGAAAGCGCGCCCTGGGAGGCGCTGAGCATGCTCAGCGCCTTGGCTGCAAGCACGACACGTATCACGCTCGGCACGCTCGTGGTTTGCACCTCGTTCCGCCCCCCGGCGCTGCTGGCGAAGATGGCCGATGCCCTCGATGAGATCAGCGGCGGCCGCTTCATTCTGGGTCTCGGCGCGGGTTGGCACCGGCCAGAATATGAGGCATTTGGCTATCCGTTCGATCACCTTGCCAGTCGCTTCGATGAGGCCCTGCACATCATTGTCCCCCTCTTACGCGAGGGTCACGTCGATTTCCAGGGACACTACTACCAGGTTCACAACTGCGTCTTGCGTCCGCGTGGTCCCTCACCTGCTGGCCCGCGTCTTTTGATCGGCGCGCGCCGCCCCCGCATGTTGCAGCTCGTGGCCCAGTATGCCGACGCATGGAACACCGCCTGGCACACAGACCCAGCCGTCGTCAAAGAGCGCTATGAGCCACTCGCGCAAGCCTGCTCAGCACTAGGACGCGATCCTGCTGCTATCGAGATCACAGTCGGCACTGAGGTTCGCTTCCACCCTCGTGAAGACGATGGGTCACCCGATAGAGCAATCTCAGGCTCACCGGAAGAGATCGCGCGCCGTCTGCAAGACTTCGCCGGTGTGGGCACCTCACACCTGATTGTCGCTCTCGATGTGGTCACATCCGCCAATATCGAACAACTTGGCCACATCGCCGCACTGGTGCATCGGTAATGGAATCTGTCTTATCGTGCAGAACCTGCTCAACCGCGGCACATAAGGCAGCCACTCCATCTTCATGCATGACAGAGCCTGTATCTTATTTCTGGCAGATCTCGCGCAGTTCAGCTACTTTGGCCGGGAGGGTTTGGAAGGATATAGCGATCAATCAACAATTTGAGCGAGGTCAGCGGCTGCTCGCTGTTAAAAATCTGGTGGCTATAAGGACCCAGTGTTGAGGAATACGAAATCTCTATCTCGCTTCACCGGCAGGCACACGATCAGGGACAAGGGGCGTTTTTCCGCTGTGCAGCAGCGCGGACAGCTGCATCACCGTCACGCTGGCGACAATCAGGCCCAGGCCGAGCCACTGAAGGGCGGTCAGGATGCGCAACCTGTTATCGACCCCTTCTCACAACAAGCGCCATGTATTTCCGGCATCGAGTTCATCAAGAGCGAGCTAACCTCTACGGCGTGGGGGGCAAAGGCAATCGAGAGGGCCACAATCTTTCTTCCAAAGGCATGCATCGAGCCTGGGCTCGCACAAAAAATTACCGATGCCTTGCGCAGGTATTGCCAGTTCAAGGCGCAGCAAAACAGGCACGCCATGATTGACTTGCGGCGGCAGGCGTTTATCACTCTGCTGTTTGGCCTCCTGTTTCTGGTGACTGGGCTTTTCCTCTCACAATGGCTGGTGAGAGGGACGCTTCCCCCGGTGCTCAACGCGCTATTCAGCGATGGATTTGTTATCGCGTTCTGGGTCATTCTGTGGCGTCCCGTCGATTTCTTCCTGTTCGAGTTATGGCCTTTTTGGAGAGATGATCGCATATACAAACGCATCATGACGATGGAGATCACGGTGGCAGAAGAACCCGCGACCGCGTCAGAGCAGTAGGTGATCAACCTACAGATGACTAGTGGCTCAAGAGCTGGGGTGCCCTTCTGCGATATAGAAGAAACCTCCTGGCTTGAGATAGTGGGCAATAATTTTGCCCCAGGGTCGCAAATCGGGGAGCCAGCTAATTACGCCATAGGCGGTATAGACGATATCAAATTCGCCAGCCGCATTCAGGACGTTCGGCAGATTATAAAGTTCGCTACATATAAAAGTTGCATCCAAATGAAGCTCCTGACTCAATGATTGCGCAATGGCAATCGCCTGCTCGGCAAAATCTATGCCTGTCACCTCAGCGCCTAACCGAGCCCAGCAGAGTGTATCCATGCCGAAATGGCATTGCAAGTGTAGGAGTTTCTTTCCGGCAACATCTCTCACCTCCTCCAGATCAAGCGGGTAGAGTTTGTTCATGCCCGCTTTGAACTCTTTTAGCAAGTAGGCATCCCCCTGAGCATGCACCTGGGCCACTTCGTTCCACCATTCCTGATTGATTATTATGTAATCATCCACCGTGGAAACTCCTCTGTTTTTGACTGGTTGGCTCGACATCATTGCAAAGTATGAAGACTTCCTTTTGATTGTACTGCCAAAGAATGCAGCCCTGGTACCTAGTCATTGGGCAAGATTCCATCATTGAGAAGTGGCTAGCGAAATGAAATCCAGATCCAGGCCATAGGTCGGGTCCTCGTATATGGTTGGATCCAGTACTTGCGTATCTCGGAAGGCATGTTTCCTTTCCACGCAGGTACCGCATGTGCCGCAATGCTTTTCATCTCCTTTGTAGCAGCTCCATGTATCGGCATATGGAACTTCCAGGTCCACTCCCAACTTGACAATATCGTGCTTACCGAGATGCATAAAAGGAGCTTCGAGCCTCAGCTCAGGATGACCAAACCCTTCCACAGCAAGCCTCTGCATAGTGTCGAAAGCAGAAATGAAGGCAGGCCGACAATCCGGATAGATAAAGTGATCACCTGCGTGGACTCCAATGGCTACAATGTTAGCCTGCTCAGCAACGGCCACTGCATAAGCAACCGACAGCATCATCGCATTGCGGTTTGGCACAACTGTTATCGCCATGTTCGCTGCCGCATAGTGTCCGTCCGGAACGGGAATAGTGTCAGTAAGGGCCGACCCTTTAAGGAACCGGGTGACGCTGGACAAATCAACCACATCGAACGCAGCGTCAAGTCGCCGCGCACAACGTTCTGCAAATAGAAGCTCCTTCTTATGCCGCTGCCCATAGTCAAATGACAACAAGTGCAGTGTATGGCCCGTTGAATGTAGCAAACAAGCCAACGTAACGCTATCGAGCCCGCCACTGACGATGGCGATAGCTTTGGACTCAGACATATCCCCCCTCCTGGTATAAGGAAAGTGCAAAGTGTTATCATACAGACAATGTGAAATAGTAGAGCCAACCTCGCGTAAAATAGAGCAGGAAACAGCTCATGAGTTAGGGTGGTCCTTCTGCTCAGTGAAGAATTGTTGTCTACAGCTGGGCCGACGCTGCTTGTGTAAGTCTAGCATAAATAAGATTTGCTTTGCAGGATAGGACTATCTGAAGGCAATATCCCCACGTATATCACATTGCAGAGAATAAACGCTAGCAGTTATGGTCTTATGGAAGAGTGTGGACAAGTTGTGGATAACTAAACAATGCTGGAACGTCGAGATCAATCAAGACTATCTCACGATAGTGCTGATAAATGGCCATCTGTTTGCTGCATAAATGGAGCGGAAAAGGCCTGATAGTGTCATCTGTGAGGCACTTTTTGGAACGGATATCCTAAGTAGCCAGCACAGGCGAAGGGCTGGGCTGCATGTTTCCCATCGTGAGCGAGATGCTGAGAGGTGCAGCGAGTGGCAACCCTATCAGCTCCATTGCCAGTTGCAGATAATCACATCCATAGCGTATACTGCAATAAGCTGATGGGGAAGAGACCCACAAGCATGAGACCATGGTGCCGATTTCAGCGCGAGAGGATGTCATCTTATGAGAGCGAAATGGCTTGCTTGCGTGATTGTCTTGACTTGCTTTCTCGTTGGATGCGGGTCTGCCAAGGGAACAACCTCCCAGCTGGCATGGTCATCCAGGTCGCCTACATTGGTTGTCCTTGGAGATAGTGTGTCTGCCGGTCAATATGTACCCCGTGATGCTGCCTATCCTCGTTTACTTGCCGCTGATTTGCATGCTCAGCTGGTCGTCTATGCCGTGCCAGGGCATACGACCGCGCAAACGTTTAGCATGTATGTCGGTGAACTTGCACCAACCTACGTGGTGATTGAGTTGGGAACGAATGATTACAACGGGAGTGTCCCACTAGCAACGTTTGCGCGAGACTATCAAGGTGTTGTGGCGAGCATTTCCCCCGCGACACGGGAGGTCTGTCTTTCTGTTTGGGATCCAAGTAGTGCAGCCGATACTACCTGGTCATCCGGGGTTGGCATTCCATCACCGGTCAATAAGGTGGGAGCCTCTCCCAGGATGTATAACACCATGATTGCGCACTGGTGCAGAGGAACCTATCTCTCGGTCCAAGCACTGTATGATACACCCGGCTATCATGGGAGTGGTGCTCCTGGCTTGATCTATCATCCGAATGGAGCAGGCGATGCGGCCATAGCTCGGCTTGTGTATAGAGCGTTCTCTTCTTCCCTGGCCTCTCGCAAAGAAGCTCAACCGTCGAGATGATCTTCTATCAGGCATGATGACCAGGCCTTGCTCGGCCTCCAGTCCACGACTTTATTCGGTGAGTCTGCAACTTTATTTTTCGTGGACAACGACTTTCTTTTTTCGCATTGCTACACCAAGCACGATGACGACCACCGAAGAAGGTCAGTAGTCATCACCGTGTTTGGTGCGAAACCTTATTTTACGCCTACATCTACAGCTATCCTCTTGAAAAAAGGACAACTTAATTCCGCATGGGATAACTTAATTCCACCAGTAGCTCTGACGGACAACTTAATTCCACAGGGGATAACTTAATTCCATGTCTACACAACTGTGGAAGGGAAATAAAGTCGTTCCCAAATTGGCTCTTTACCACGCTCAAATGGATGAGATTAATTTAAATTTAAGTTGTTCCCAAAACTACTGCTCGAACCCTTGAACGGGTATTACGGGCAAAATAAAGTTGTTCCCTGATCCATATGTATCTCTGCTATCTGTGATGATTTGCTTTTTTAAAACAGCTGAGATTATTGTTCAAATACCCCATTTTCCGAACAGATGGCCCAAGTAGCCAGTACAACCAAAAAACCTCGACCTCGGCTCCCCGCTCCCAGTGCTCTTCTCGCCCATTTTCATCCTCTTCTCTGGCTCGCAGAGGCATCGTGCTTCAACAGGCTGAGCTGATTATACACACCACCTGTCCTGGGACATGAGAATAGGTCTGCTGGAAGACGATCCAGCTGGGTGACTTGTTTGCCGCAATCGAGGGAGAGGAAAGCTCTCATTTCACGTTGTCCGGTCAAACGCGGGAGCAGGGAGCGTGAAGTAAAAGCGACTCCCTTGCCCTACGATGCCCGCACTTTCGACCCAGATGCGCCCGCCCATCGCTTCCACCAAGTGTTTGCTGATGTAGAGGCCCAGGCCTGTTCCTCGTTTGGATCCGGCCAGGTCGCGTTTCAGCCGCACAAATTTCCCAAAGAGCAAAGGAATATCCTCAGGAGCAATACCAGGACCAGTATCCTGCACACAGATGCATGCCTGCGAGATGCCATCTGTGCGCCCGGTGTCAGGATCAGATCGCATGGCCACAACCTGTACCGAGGTCTGGGCAGGAGTGTATTTGAAGGCGTTGGAGAGTAAATTGCACAGCACTCGGCAGAGGGATTGGCGATCGGCCTGGACGACAAGCCTTTCAGCAATCTCCAGGTGGACGGGGTGCTCCTGCAGCTGCAGTGGTTCAAACTGTTCTAGAACCTCGTGTACGAGGTCGGACACTACATGCTCCTGCACCTGGAGAGGAGTTTGATGCGAGTCTGTCCCTGCTGCATCCAGAATCGTGTCGATCAGCTGCTGCAGGGTTTCGCACCCCTGCGTCGCCTGGAGGGTGAACCTCGCCCGCTTCTCACTCGTGAGCGTGTCGTGAAAGTTTCCCAATAATTCCAGGTAGCCGTAGACCTGCGTCAGGGGCGTGCGCAACTCGTGACTCACATGCAAGATGAACTGGTCTTTGAGCTCATTCAAGCGACGCTGCTGTTCGTAGGCAGCCTCGATGCGTGCCTGCTGCTCGATCTGCGCATTGGCCCGCTGCAGTGCCTCGTTTCTGGCCCGCAAGTCATGCTGCGTCTTGTGCAGAAGATGGTTCTGGCTGATCGTCTCCTGGATGACCAGAACCTGCCGTATTACCAGCAGTCCCACGAGAATGATTGCCCCAAGAGCCACACCCAACTCCAGGGTTGTATCGCCCTCTTTCAGTTCCACCCAAATCAGCAATATGACCACGGCAGGAACGAGGAGCAAGGGCATCGAGGCTCGCCACAGCGCGGGGAGTGAGCCTCTGCTCTCACTCGTCTTCGGAGAGGAAACTGGAGCAGGTACAGAAGCCATGGAAAGCCTTGCGGTGGCCATCTGCTGCTGCAGGGCATAAGCGCTCAGGCCGACGAGCATGTAGCCTAGCGGCCACCCAACATCCAGCAGCCCGCCTGTGACATACAGATTGTGCATGACCAGATAATTATAGACGCTATCGGTGACCACAAGCACCATGAGCGCAAGGGTGAGCAGATGCACCACCGGGTGCATCTCCCGGTCATGGCTGCGAGCCATCAGCCGCAGGAGACAGAAGATCAGGAGCAGCGCTGCCAGGGGATTGGCCATGCCGATGATCCGGCCTGCCAGGGTGTTTGCCCCCTGTAAGACCTCTGGACCCAGCATAAAATACCAGCTAAAAGTGACCAGTCCCACCATGATGATCAGGCCGTCGAGGAGAACACCTATCCTCGCCTGGACCGGCAGTGGTGGACGAGGCAGCAACAAGATGGCCAGCAGCATGAAGAGATAGGACCCCAGACAGCCCGCGTCGGCCCAGGAGGGAAAGAGCACCGGCAGGTGGGCGATGTTTTCGTTGTAGGTCCAGATTCCCTGTCCGATGATACAGCTCAGGATGCCCAGGCAGAGCAGAAGAGGGGCCCAGCGCTGCGCAGGGGTTGTCCCAGCAGCCCCTGGCACCCAGGGCAGGACCGCCAGGCACAAGCCTACCCCCGCGAGCAGGCCCTTGATGAGATTGTCAACCAGGGACACCATTTGTGGAGCTCCTGGTTTGATAAATAAGTAAGTGGCAAATAGCCCACTGAGCAGGAGGATCAGGACAAGACCCTTGCCGGGGTATCTTACCCCCGGCTGGCTCATAGCCGCCATTACATGATTCCCTTTCCAACGTGGTGTGTCTTGTCGATGGTCACAGGTTTGAGTCGTACACGCTTCAGCTTATTGTGTGGTTGTACAAAGACAAAGAAGATGGGTAAACCTTCCCTTTCTATACAATCGGGCAACATGAGTCTATTGAAAAGGACCTGTTCCCATAGGAACACAGAAGGTCCTGCCCATTGCCTTTCGTCAGCACAATGGGTGTCGAGCGCTTCGGCAGGCATGAACTCTTCCTTTCGCTTTTTCCTCCTTATCTTATCATGGATGTTTCTCAGCCCCAATGTACTAATTGCAATCAGATATCGCCTTGAGTATGTGAGTCGATCAAGGGAGGATGTTTTATTTAGGAGGCGTCCGTAGATCTTTGTCTGATTGTTGTGCTGGCTACTTAGCATATCCGTTCTACTATCAGAAAGTAACCTGTCATACGGGAACCCCTGTGCTGGCTACTTCGGAAATCCGTTCCAGGTAAAGAGTGCTAATTGTCATTTATCAGGATAAAAACACTGTTTCTCAGAAAACGTGCCACACTGCCAAGTTCTTTCAGCGGATGGGTTTTCTCTCATAATGTGGCGTGACAGCATTTTCTTATATCGAGACATTCATAGCTCATCCCTTTTGCGCGTTTTTTTGACCTAACGCCAAAATAGATGAGAGAAGCGCCATGTTACGGTTTTTTTCTGCCGCCTCGTTGATAAAAAACCGTCAGTGTGCAATTGTCGCATACATAAGGATGTGCTACACTAGGACTCAGTCCAGTTGGGTTTTGACCGCTGGAGAGGCTGCTTGAGAGTGGTGTGGGCCGCCGCTCTCGCGCAGAGGTCCGCCATCTTGTCCCTGGTTGGACTGAGACCGAGCTTGGCCCAGAAAGATCGGCCGTCGCGACCAGTCTCGTGCTCTCCTGCGCTCGCGACGAAGCGATCGATTTCGCTCTGCGAGCCTCGGACAGCGCGCGCTGGTCCCTCCGCGCAGTGTGAGGAGAGAGGAGGAATCGCATGTCGGTGGAAGACAACAAGCAGGTGGTCGCTCGCTTTGTCGAGGTGTGCCAGAACCAGCACGACTTGGCGGCAGCGGACGGCATGTTTCACCCGCAGTTCGTGAACCATTTCTTCCCAGGCGGCCGTCCCCTGCCCGCCACGAGTCGGCCCGCCGAGGCCTTCCAGCGCTACTACGGGAGGTTCCTGGCGGCGTTCCCCGACGCCACGATGCAGATCGAGGAGCAGATTGCCGAAGGAGACCTGGTAAGAAGTCGCAAGCCCAGATCTGTGCTGCGTGATTGTGCAAAAAGGTCCTCCACTTCTGTCCTCGTGGCTGGGGTGTACGAACATTCCTCATGTACTTCTGGATGGTTCGCTTACACACATGTACACCCAGTTTCAGGAGTTCCCCACGAATCCTCTCAGCACCCCAGAGCCGATTCGCCTTCGCCATCTCTCTGATCATTGCGATGGTTTCCGCGGCTACCTTGGGCTTGTGAGAAGAGGCCTTTGACCTACGCTTCCAGTACAGGCGGAAGAGCTCACGATGCCAACGCAGGAGGGTTTCTGGTTGAATGATAAAGAGCGTTTGCTTCCATGCCCGAACCGCCCGTGCTAAGAGCACGAGGAGGATGCGATCCCTCTTCGTGCATGCTGGCCGTTTCACCTGCCGCTTGAGGATGATGAGTTGTTGTCGTAAGAGCGCATTTTCCGCCATGAGCTCCGCTTTGCTTCTAGCAAGATCTGCCAGTGTTCCAAGGGGCAAGGAGGAAGTGAGTGGTTTTGTCCAATGAACACAGCGAGTACGGAGTACGCTCACAGACGCACCAACGAGCCGCTTGAGACAGAAATGAATCAGGTTCAAAAATGCGCTGCTCCTTCAGAAAGATCCGTTGATTTTCATGTTGTCTTGTGAGCACAAACTCACATCCTCACATGTTATCCTCTTTGCACATTCATCTGCAACCAGTGAAGGCACACTCTATCCTACTTAACAGCGGTTTTCCCGAACAGATGTACTAAGTAGCCAGTACAGCAGCCCAACAAGGAGGGAGCCGTAACACAACTGGCCGCCTTCAAAGCCAAATATGGACACCTCTATCCCGAGGCCGTGCGGAGTCTGACCGAGGAGGAAGACAAGACGCTGACCTTTTACGCGTTTCCCCAGACGATGCAGCGCTACATCCGCACCACCAACGCCATCGAGAGTCTGTTCAGCACCGTTCGTCAGCGCACCGACCAGATTGATGTCTTCACCACCGAGATGAGTTGCCTGACGATTGTCTGGGCGACCATCGAGGGGATGACCCTGAGAAAAGTTCCAGTGGCATAGACCGGGTGGCGACAAAGGAAGGGGCAGTGCACCAGATAACGTGAGGAACGAACCAGCCTACAGGGGTGGGTTAGCAGGTGGTGGTTTTTTGCGCCTCTGCCCACTGGCCAGTGTCAACGCAACGGACACATCTGTGGGAGACAACGGCCCTTGTTTCCTGGCAATGAGCCGTTTTGCTAGCCGTAGCTGAGGAAGCTAGCAAGCTTATACCTGCAAACCCATCAGGAACTCATCGGTACACAACAATCGGTATGGCATCGTCTTAAAGTACTTGGATGGCAGGTATGGTAATAGTCCCAAGAAAGTCCATTGATGTAGAGCCGAGTTTGTGATGGTATTGATTGCACTAACTACAAAATCAAAATCTAACTGTTCAAAGCTAGAGGTAACTACTCAGGTCCCTCCAGGGAAAACTTGCCTGGGAGTCCTTTTTCTGGTAGAGTGAGAACATGAACCAAGAAGACGCGGTCACTACCCTGCGCAGCGAAAACGAAGCTCTGCGCACTGAAAACGAGCAACTGCGAGGCGAACTCACCCTGCTGAAGGAGCGCCTACACGTGCTGGAAGGGTGGGTAGCCAAAGAGAGCCGCCAGATGGATCCCGACAAGCACTGTCCTTCGTGTCACCAATCCCTCCGAGGTGGCGAGCGTTTTTGTCCTTGGTGCAGCTTCAATCTCACCTTCGCCTGTCCCTTCTGTGGGAGCCAAAACTTACTCTTCGACCGCTTCTGTTTACACTGTGGACAGCCTCTCTCTTCTCTATAAACTAGAACACACAACACGATTTTAACTACCCAGGGGCCCAGGCGATAGGGAATGGCTTGCCTGCAAAGACGGCAGCCAGAGCGGCAAGCATCGTATGGCCTTGTTTACGCATCGTTGACAGATAGCTGCGAATGTGACAAAAAGCCGTCGCACCGACTTCACTGCGAAAGGTGCCGGCAATCTTTTGCTGGACTTTGACCATGCGCAGATCCCTCTCGGCCAGGTTGTTCGTAAAGGGCCGAGAAAGATCGTCCAGAAACGCCAGCACCTGGTCGGCACGCGAGAGTCAAGTCATCTAACAGATTCTTGGCGGCACTCTTGTGCTGGCTACTTGGGACATCCGTTCTGAAAAAGCAGCTTGAGAGCGATCTATTGGTCCCATTCTGTTTGCAGGAGTGAAGCGGCACAGGTAGAATCAGAGAGCATGCATGTATTTCATACGTTGGGTTGGTACTTACTCTCTTCGCAAAGGAGAAGCCTGTGTTCCCTGTTCTCATCCCTCTCAGGCATCGAATAACTCTTTGCTTTCACGCGCTCTATGATGGCATTGTTTGTTGGATGAAACCGCGCTCCACCTCCCTTCTGCTAGGAACGATCACAGACCTTGCCAAAGGCAAGTCCGAACTGCTTGTCGAAAACGCGTTGTTGCGGCAACAACTCATCATCCTGCATCGGCATGTCAAACGACCGGCGTGCAAGAAGACAGATCGGTTCCGCTTGTTGCTTCTCGCTAGAATGGTTCGGGCCTGGAAACAGGCGCTCTTTATCGTCCAGCCGGAGACGCTTCTGTGCTGGCATCGTGAGCTCTTCCGTGTGTTTTGGAAGCACACATCGAAAGCCCGCTCGAGCAAGCCGAGGCTCTCGCACGAGACCATCACGTTGATCAGGGAGATGGCAGCGAACAACCGACTCTGGGG
>WNGG01000892.1_pt1 | contig 33214 bp, 40 predicted proteins | sample 5400661 | NCBI WGS metagenome assembly WNGG01 (sample SAMN13153372, study PRJNA577476) | soil metagenome | isolation source: 100 cm soil or saprolite under Garry oak tree replicate 1 | place: USA:California | collected 2016-06-15
GAGGGCTTGAGCTATTCGGAGGAGTTTGTGAAGATGGCTGTTTAGGCGTTGTTGGCGTTCGCTTAGGGATTCGCGCCCGATGTATTCGCCTCTGAAGTGGGAGAGGATCGAGTCGACGACTAGGAGTTTGATGTTTTCTTCTTGGCAGATTTTGAATGCGTGGTCGACTGTGAGAATCTGGTGGTCGCTGTTGTAGACGCGGCTGTAAATGATGCCGTCGAGTATCTTGTCCGCGTCCAGTCCCATGGCCTGGGCCATCTGGTAGACTCTTTGCGCTGCGAATGTTCCTTCAGTGTCGATGAAGAGGGCTTTGCCTTCGAGGCCGCCGTCTTTGAATGGTAGCTGGACGTTGACGCTGAGCTTCATACAAATCTGTGATTTGCCTGCTCCGAATTCTCCGACAAACTCTGTGATAGCTTGTGTTTCAAGCCCGTTTCCCAGGAGCTTGTCAAGATTGGTGGATGCGAAGCTGAGTCTCTGGAGGTTCAGTCTCCTCTCGTAGAGCTGTTTGGCGGTGACGAAGTCTGTCTGTATCGTTTCCCGAGCAGCTCGGGAGATTTTTAGGGCGACGCTGTTCTCTAGGCCTGCTTTTTCGATTAGTTCGCGTATGGGCGCGATGGCTAATGATGCGATGGAGTCGTAGCCCGCGTCCCGGAGTTTGCCCGCGGTTACAGGTCCAACACCGTTAAGGTCTTGAATATTTACTATCTCTTCAGCCAAAGACTATCGGAACGGGGATAGTCTAGTCACGGCTTATCTCCCAGAGTGAGTAGTGAAAGTAATCTGGCCCCTTTTTCGAAAGGGGATCCTGCATGTTGCAGGAATTCCCAAAAGTGCATTATTCTGTCGCGAGGATCAACTGTTTTTCATGTTTCCTAGCTGGTAACGGATCTGGTAACCGTGAATGGTAAAAGTCAGACTGGACGGGAAGGCTCGCTTCGCGGGTTCGGGGAGAGAATGTTCAGATAGCCCCCAGACATACTAGGGGGGTAAGGCGCACAAACCCATGACGCAGAGGTCAGAGCAAGCAAGCGTTTCAAATGCTCTAGAAGTGGCCACGTTTGCCGCCGGTTGTTTCTGGTGCACAGAAGCGGTCTTCGACCAGTTGAAGGGTGTCGCGAAAGTCGAGTCGGGTTATTCGGGCGGAAACGTTCCCAATCCTTCGTATGAGGAGGTCTGCACGGGGGACACTGGACACGCTGAATCGATTGAGATAACGTTCGACCCTAGTGTCATATCGTTCAAGGATCTTCTGCGGATATTCTTCACAACCCACGATCCAACAACCTACAACCGGCAGGGAGGCGATGTGGGAACCCAGTATCGCTCAGCGATATTCTATCACAACCCGGAGCAGGAAAAGATTGCTCGCCAAGTTGTTCGGGAGTTCAACGAGTCGAAGGTCTGGAAGAAACCGATTGTTACCGAGGTTGTGCCTTATCACGAGTTCTACAAGGCGGAGGATTATCATCAGGAGTATTACGCGAAGAATTCCAGGCAACCTTACTGCCGAGTAGTCATCGAGCCGAAGATTGCCAAGTTGCGAGAGCATTACCGCGAGAAACTAAAGCAATAATCGACCGTTTCGGGAAACTTGCGCCATTCGAGTCCAACGCGGTCTGTTAACTTGCGACATATTCAGTCTGCAGGCGCAACATGTTTGATATTGCAAAGCTAGAAGGGGTGGTTCCGCATCATGTCTGAGACTCTTGAGCGACAGGAGCGGTGGAAGCAGCAGAAGGAAGAGGCCGACCGTCAACGAATGGGCGGCGCATACATCCAGGGTTTCATTGAAACAGCGGCGGCTTTGGTCGGCGAGGAGCCATTGTTCAGTAAGGGCTACTGGAAATGCGCAAGCGGCTGTAAACCGTTCGGGTTCGGGCTTGCAAGGACACCGAGAGAGTGTCCCGGCTGCCATAAGCAGCTGATACTCTGGGTCCCCGGGCCATGACGCATCTTGGTTCAAGGTAGAAATAGTCGTTTTTCAGACCCGCTTCGTTCGAACGGGATTGACGCTTGAGACTAGACGTCTTGGCAAGAGCGATCTCAAGATTACCAAAGTCGGAGTAGGAACCGCTCCGATTGGCTCGACCCCGGAGTGGAGAGTCTGGTGGGGACCCCAAGACGAAAAATCGGCCATTCAAGCAATCCACACTGCCTTGGACGAGGGAGTGAACTGGATCGATACCGCGCCATTTTACGGATGGGGAAAGGCGGAGGAGATCGTTGGCAAGGCGATCAAAGGTCGAAGGGACGACGTCTACGTCTTTACAAAATGCGGGACGTTGCCCGACGGTAAGGGTGGTTCAATTGAGAATCACAAGCCAGAAACGGTCAGAAAAGAAGTTGAAGCCAGCCTAAAACGTCTACAGACCGACCACATCGATCTGTTACAGTTTCATGATATGGATGCGGCAACTCCTATCGAAGAGTCTTGGAAGTCACTCCAGGATCTTATTCGTCAGGGAAAGGTCAGGAACGGTGGTTTGTCGAACCACACAGTTGATCTCGTCGAGAGGGCGGAGCGAATCGGTCCTGTCACAGCGAATCAGGTTCAGTACAACCCTCTCCAGAGAAAGATCGAGAAGGATATCCTGCCCTTCTCTCTGAGCCATCAGATCGGCGTCCTGGGCTGGGGATCCTTAGCTGAGGGTTTTCTCTCCGACAATTTCAGCCTAGCATCTCTGGACCCGAAGGATTTTCGTAGAAACCACTGGTATGCTCAACCAGAGAACCAGGCCAAACTGGAGAGGGTCCGAGGAGCCTTGTCAAAGATTGCTCGTGCTCATGGCAAGAAAATGGTGGACGTTGTCATCGCGTGGGAGTTGATGCACCCTGCTTTGACAGGGGCGATTATCGGAATACGTAGCGAGAAGGAGGCCCGAGAAATGAAGGATGGAACAGAGCTGATTCTCTCACGTGACGAGATGCAAGAGATCGAGAGAGCGACCGCGTAAGGGCTTAGCGATTAGAGTTGGCAGGGCAGTTCGCAACTGGGCCGTCGCCAGGCACAACGCTAGCTCGCCCGATACCAGAAAAAACGAATTTCAACCGATGGGTAATAGCAATCGTAATCCTTGTCATTGTGGTTGTTGGCGTTTTGTTCACACTCATCTATCAATCGTCTGCAATCGTTTCTACCAAGAAGTTTAGCTACAGCACGGCCGCCGACCAGTCAAGCAACTACACACTCGAAGTCACAAACATCAACGGTGCGGTGACACTCGCACCGTGGGGACAAACCAGCTTCCTGATCAATGGCACCGTAACGGCGAAGGGTCTGGGATCGTCCCCCGCACGGGTAAATCTTGTCAACTCAAGCATGAATGGTAACATCATGTTCCAGGCCCAATTTCCCAACAATGCTGCCTTTCTAATCTCGCAGACATATTCTGTCAAAATCGACGTGTTCATACCACTTTCAGTGCGCATTAGCAAGCTCGTCGTAGACAACGTAAATGGACAGGTTCAAGCAACCGGTCTCAATGTCACCGGCACAAGCATCTCCTCATCCAACGGCGACATAGACTTCAGCTGCTCAATTTGTGCAGGCGGCGGCTTTTCAGCGCAGACCACCAACGGTAACATCGCAGGCACTTTTTCGACACCGATCATGGCAGGGACCTATACAATGTCGTCTCAAAATGGCAACGTGCAAGTCGCCGTTCCATCATCATCCTCATTCAAGCTGACCGCGTCTCTCGTCAACGGAAATATTCAGACAACGAATCTTGTACTGAGTAATCAGACAAAGACAAGTACCCAGGTTACGGCTACCGTTGGGAACGGAGCAGCCGACGTAAAACTGTCAACAGTAAACGGTCAGATTACTATTACAGGAACCTAGCGAGCAAAAGAGGCTGCATGGTTCTCCATCGTTCGTATGGCGAGGAGTGGCTCATCCGTCAACTTGGGTTACTATTAGGTTTTCTACATCGGACCCCTTTTTCCGGGTGCGAGTACCATTCCACAGTGACTGCTGATTGGGTTCCACGCTTGCGGCTTTCACGTCCGCGTTCCCAGCAGTAGCTTTGCTGTTCGGATTCCTTCTCGTCTTCTTCGGAACAATTGATGGAACCCGAGAGTTGATTCAAGGAGGTTGGGGATTCATCACAGTGGCCGTGATCGTTGAGTTTGTACTGCCAATTTCTAGGCGGTTGAGATAACTATCTAGGAATCATGAAATGAAGGCGTTCATCGCGAGCTTCGCGAAAGGGCAGGTCTTGCTTCTTGCTCCCCAGCCAATTCTCTTGGCGCTCATCATATTCAACAAAGTCTCCCTCTACTACAGTGCTCCCGTCATTGTCTCATTGGCGGTGCTCTGGGGTTGGTTCGACTATTCGGGCAAAGCCCAGCGTAGAGGGGCCTCGGTTCTTAGGAAGCTAGAGCGTCTAGTGGATGATTTCGGCTGGTTAAACTTCCAAGAAGGCGCCGGTGCGGGCAACGAGATGGTTGTCACATTACTGGACAAAGCAAGTTTCGGGTCAAGCACGTTGACTACCCCTCAGCTCGCGAATGCGACGAGCGAGAAGATCAAAGAAGTCTACTTCACACTTGAGCTCTGGTACTTCTCAATGCGCCAGAAGGTCCGGTTGCTTCTCCGAAAGGTAGCGTCGATGATCGAGTACGATCTGCTCGAGGTTGTTAACGAGTTCATTGAGTTCTACGGTGAGTTTGTCGAAAAAGTGGCCGAGGAGACCCTTCGACTAGTTGCGAAAGGAGATCTGGCTAGCCTAGAAAGCGAAAGAGAGGGCTTCTCCACTTTCAAAACGCGCCTGGCGGAGCTGAGGGGTCGAGCCAACGCATTTCTGCAAAGCCTTCGTGACGACGGTCTTCCCGTTTCAGAGACAAAAGTTAGAGCCCTAGAGGTGGATCCATGGTTCAAAATTGGGACGCAGACTTCGGAAACCAAAGAGTCGCCATCATAGGGTCATGTTCTAGGAATCGGTAGGTTCTAGAAATCCGTTTTCTCTAGCTCTCCAAGAACCTGTTCGGGTGTTTCCTTCCCCACTTCGCTCTTTCTCGATGGTGTGGCATGGTTCGGAAGTAGCTCAGGGGTTTGCGTCAATGAACCGGGCTGAGCGAGATTCGCGGCGATTCCTTCGTCCATTCTAGCTTCGTGCTTCGTCCGCTGAATCAGCAGAATGGTGCCGCCGAGAGCCATTCCGACGAGGAGAGCGTCGACCTGTCCGGTCAAGAGAAGTCCCAGTTGAGGGAAATTGTTGTCCACCCAGATTCGAAAGTAGACGTTGGAGAGATACTCGCTGCTGAATCCTCCTAGCAATATGGCGATGATTAGGAACTGTGCCAGGATTATGCCGTAGAGCAACTTTACGAATCCCTCACGATAACTTGGCATAACTAGGGCTTGCGAAGAATATTGTCAATCTCTCTCATTAACAGTGTGGGGTGTGCATTACGATCGAGTGGACGGTCGCGTGCAAAGAGTTTAACATCGGCGTCGGAAGAATTGTCAGTATCTTGGCCCAGCGTACTCTCTCCCTTGAGATAAGAGGATTCGAGAATTCTGATTACCGGAGGTTGGCGGAAATCTATGATGCGATCTTTCCTGAGCGAGCGAGGAGTGTTGAGGAGTGGCGATTTTACGATGATAGTCTTGACAAGACAAAATACTATTTCAAACGCTATGCTTGCGTAAGCTCCTCAACCGGCGCAGCTGTGGGTTTTGGGGAGATGTGGAATCCTCCATGGATGTTTCATCCGAAAAAATTCTGGTTTGACGGCTGGGTCGATCCGAAGCACCAGGGCCAAGGCATTGGTCGCGCGATCTACAACAAACTCAAGGACGATTTCGATGAACGCAGTGCGATTGCTGCTTGGATGGGAATCAGGGAGAATATGACACGATCCATCGCCTTCGCGCAGAAGCGGGGATTCAATGAAAAGATGCGTGGCTGGGAATCGACCATCGACCCATATCAAGTAAACACTTCAGAGTTCCAAAAATATTCAATTAAGGCTTCTCAGGCTGGAATCGAGTTCTCGACTCTGGAGCAAGAACTGCGGGAGGACTCGGAGTGTTACACGAAGCTGTACGAACTTGTGCAGACCGCGTTCAGAGACGTCCCGATAGCTGACACTCCGACGGACACTCCTTACGATCAGTGGCTTGCATTTGAGATGAAGAACCCCAACCTCATTCCACAAGCGTACATGATTGCTAAAGATGGGGACCGGTACGTCGGGACAAGCGTCGTTTGGCGGCTCAAGAAGGAGCCTAGGAGTCTCTACCAAGGGCTCACGGGAGTTCTAAGGGAGTATCGAGGAAAAGGGATAGCTGTGGCCCTGAAGTTACGGGTCCTAGACTTTGCAAGGAGAAACGGGTTTGATAACATTCGAACCTTCAACGCATCAACAAACGAGGGCATGCTAGCCATCAACATGAAGCTGGGATTCAAACGAGATCTCGCTTGGATAACTTTCGAGAAAAATCTGGAGTAGGAAAATCTTCGAGAGAGAAATGAGACTGCCTGTTCTAAGGCTGAAGGGTTCTCCGTACGAGATAGGATACCGCCACGGACAGCAAGCTCAAGACAAGATTCACCGCAATCTCGAAATTTACTTCCGCCGTTTCAAGAACGAAACCTCGCTGTCAAGAGATGAGGCGCTTAGGCGGGCCGAAAGATATCTGCGGGTGATCCGACGGGTCAGCCCTGACTATGCTCGAGCGATGGAAGGAGTCGCGTTAGGCTCAAACACGAGGCTGTTGGAGATTACTGCGTTAAACGTTCGATATGAGCTGATGTACAGCCAGTTCGCAAAGATAGGGTTGAAGCCAGTGCCGCGTGTCGACGGTTGCACGGCGTTTGGAGCGATGCCCGAAGCAACGGTGAATCGTCACTTGCTGATGGCTCAGAACTGGGACTGGATTCCCCAGGTGGAAGGACTGTTTCTCAAGATTCGTCCCACTACTGGTCCCAACATTCTCTGTTTCACAGAGGCAGGGGTCGTTGGGGGGAAAATCGGCATGAATTCTGCAGGAATAGGATTGGCGATTAATGGGTTGATCTCCAACAAGGATGACTGGGAGAGACTGCGCAAGCCGTTCCACGTGAGATGTTCGGAAATTCTCGGGGCGAAAACTCTCTCGCAAGCGATCTCAAGAATAACCCGCGGGAGGAGGTCATGTTCCGCGAACTTTGTAGTCGGCTATCAGACAAAACTTGGGGCTGGGAAGATTGTAGATATTGAATCCGCTCCTGAAGCGACTGGCATCCTCTCTCCAGAAGATGGAGTGTTGGCACACACGAATCATTTCTTCAGTCCTGAACGGCTAGGGGTCAAGCAAGTGCTGGATGAGGAACGGAAGTCAACACTTCACCGCTTCGCTAGAATAAGCCGGCTTCTGCGGCAGATGAGAACTGGGAATGGGAAGATGAGTATGACGAAGGCTGAGGAGATGCTGAGGGATCATGACGGCAAACCGGAATCTGTCTGTCGCCACGAGAACCTATCATTTCCCGTGGACGAGAGGTATCGCACAGTAGTCTCAGTAGTCATGGATCTCTACACTGGACAACTACAGACGACTTTGGGCTCTCCTTGTGAGAGAGAATACCAGAGCCTTCGACTCTAACGACGCCATGATGAGTAGCCCCTCAGGCAGATGAAAAGAAAAGGGAAATTGTTTGCGCTGACGGCTTACTCGTCGCTTGCTTCGACTTGTTCGTTCTCGTCGTCCTGTCCGTGTACTAGCTGACCTCTAATCTCTCCACCTGTATGGGCTGTTGTGTGCACGTTGACGTAGGTATTCCCGGCAACCAGGGCGTTGATGAAATCCGTCCAAGTGTTGATCCCTGCATCGGGGCGAGCTACGAGGTTGAGTGATGTTCGAGTGCCTTCGGCGAGAGTGTCGCATCCTCTTGTGCTATTGAACGGAGTCGGAGAGCCAAAGAATGGTAGAACGACTGGTCCGTTGGTACCCGCGGCGCCGACGTGGATGTGGGAAGCTATGACGTTAGCGACATTGCAAACTACTACTTCGAACGACAGAGTGTTGTTGTCCTCGCTGAGTTGCACTTCAGCAAATCCGAACGCCGCCGTGTCGACTACTGGCACCTGCTGGTCTCCGGTTAAGCGAATGTGGAATCGTATCGTAAGCCCTTCTTGATTCGTCTCTTGGCCAGTCTGGTGGTGGGCGCCTTCGTTCTGGCCATTATCGTCAGCATTTGCAATATGAGGTAGCGCTGCTAGCATTCCGAGCGTCGAGAGAAGAAGCAAGGGTAGAAGTATTTTCAAAACCTAAAACCCTCGCAGCGAACCGTTTCCTCCAAATTTAACGCTTTCCAATTGAGCCTATGAGAGCACGTTGTGTATGTGGCCACCTGGCTCGGGATATCTAGGGACAGAAGGGGTCTGTTTCTGCTATCCTAGAGGGAGGGTGTGACAGTCTCTCACATTGGTTCACAACAGCGACAGACGTTTCGAGAGTGCCAAGATCTGCTATTTCGGAATTTTTGGGACACTGGTGAGTTCTCATGCTGTTTCTGGTGCCTTGGCTTATTAGCCAGATGTCCGGGGATGCCCGAGTGGTCACTACCCCCGTGCTTCAAACAGTCGAAGGCATTCAGCTTAGAGTAGATACCGGCAAACAACGCCTTTCACCGTTCGTCAAATGGGCAGGGGGAAAAAAGAGTCTTCTACCCCACCTGTTGCCCCACGTGCCACCGGATCTATCAGACTATTACGAACCATTTCTGGGCGGAGGCGCACTCTTTTTGGGAATATGCGCGAGGACCATGGGGTTCAATGCGCATTTATCTGACACCAACGAGGATCTCATCACCACATACAGAATCATCAAGGAATCCCCCGAGGAACTGATGCGGCTCCTATCGATACTTCAAAGCGAATATGACTCGTCAGTAGACAAGAGCGCTTACTTCTACCGCAAGAGAGATTGGCGACCCACGGATCGGATCGAGTTAGCAGCTCGACTCATCTTTCTTAACAAGACCTGTTACAACGGTCTCTACAGGGTCAACTCGAAGGGATTGTTCAACGTGCCCTTCGGCCGGTACAAAAACCCAAGACTGTTCGATTCAGACAAAATACGAACGGTCAGTTACGCACTCGAAAACACGAGAGCCGAGCTGAGTAGCTTTGATTACAAGAATGCATTGATGTCATGCGGAAAGGCCGATTTCGTATACCTAGACCCTCCTTATCAGCCACCTAGCAAGACCTCCTCCTTCACAGATTACACTGCCGGCGGTTTTTCCGAGAAGGACCAAGAAGATCTAGCTGAAGAATTCGGGAAACTGGTCGATAAAGGCTGCACAGTCCTTCTCTCAAATTCCGAGACGCCGCTGACCAGACATCTCTACCGTGATTTCGAGATAAAGAGGGTTACGGTAAATCGCCCTATCAACTCGGCAGGTAATGGACGGCAGGGCTACAACGAACTAATTGTTTCTGGTCGTCCACGATGAATTGAGTCTGTGTTGAAGACCTCTCGCATTAGGACATGGCAACCGTTTCTTCATGTTCTCTTGAGAAGAAGATATTTCGAAGTTGATTTCTTCGAATGTTTTTATCGCCGACTTCCTGGATTCTGCTACCATCTTTGTTCGCAGTGGAGACTCTCAGTCTTTCGAAGAGATATGGGAAGACGGATGCTCTTCGAGGCCTAGACTTTACGGTGGATGAGGGCGAGATAATGGTAATTCTAGGCCCTAACGGATCTGGGAAGACCACTCTCCTGATGATCCTCTGCACTATTCTCAAGCCGACATCTGGCACAGCGAAGGTGATGGGGATCGACGTTGTCGAGGAGGGCACAAAAGTTCGTGAGGTTATGGGAATCGCTTTTCAGGAGGCTCGAGGGTTCTGGCGTCACAAACCTTCTTCGATCTTGAGATTTCATGCTTCAATGTTCGACATCGACCCTGTGAAGCGTCGGGATCTAATCGAGCAGACGATGAAGGACTTGGAATTGTGGGAATCGCGCGACAAGAAGTTCATGCATCTCTCCGGAGGCCAAGCGAAGAGGCTAGAGACCGCTAAGGTGCTAGTCCAGAGACCTAAGCTCGCCATTTTCGACGAGCCAACTAGCCAGGTGGATTTGAGAGGCAAGCGGAAGATATGGGACAAGATTAGAGAGTTGAGGGATCAAGGGTCCACGGTGATCGTTGCTACAAATGAAGTGAGGGAGGCAGAGTATCTGGCCGACAGGGTAACGATTCTCCACCAGGGCAATCTAGTAGTGCGTGACTCCATTCCAAAGTTGAAGGACGCGATCGCCGGCGGAGACGTGGTGGAGGTTGGCTTCGAGGACCCTGTTTCGGACAAGCTCGTGGCGGAGCTCAAGAGCTTGGGCGGAGCACTGGCCTTGTCTCCAGAAGGTAACGAGTTGCGGGCCAAGGTTTCGAGAGCGGAGGACTGGGTTCCGAAAATGACCTCTGCCAGTTACAACTTGGGCGCGAAAATCTCGTCGATCAAGATAACAGAGCCGTCTCTCGATGACGTTTTCCTTCACTTCACAGGCAAAGCTCTTGTCGATCAACAATGAATCGAGTACTAAATCTCGCCGCCTTCAACATCAGAGTCCTTCTAGGTGATCCAACCTGGTTCATCCTTTCTTGGGCTCTCTTCGCCCTACAACTAGCCATCTACGGGTCCCTCATATCCCGACTCGTAGGCTCTAGCCTACCGAACTATTTCTTCTTCTACAGCATCGGGCTGATGGTAATCGTCGTCTTCGAATCAGCAGAAGACGTAGGTCGACACTTCGTCGAACACGCCCACGAAGGAGAACTACCGTACTTCCTATCTCTCCCCGTTTCAAGGAGTGGTTTCCTAGTCGCCCAGGCAATTTATGGAGTGGTGAACACGCTGCTGAAAGTAGCGCCGCCGCTGCTAGCGGTCCTCTTCATCTGGGGAAATCTGACAGTCTCAGGAGCTCTCTTCGCTCTGCTAGCCCTGTTTCTTCTAGGATTGGGAATAACCGGGACGATGGTATCATTGTCTTTCATCGCTTTCAAAGCCGTGGACATTTACATGGCGGTCTTGGCGGGGCTCTCCGCTCTTCTGATCAGATTTAGCACTGTCTTCTACCCCCTTGCTATAATGCCCAATTATTACTCTCCAGTCTCTGTTCTCAGTCCGCTAACATACGGAGCCGATCTTACTAGGTGGGTTCTAGGTTTCGACCCGAAATACCTTCTCAATCCAGTGGTAGCTGCCGTTGTAGTCACCGCGATAGCTGTCAGTACTCTATCTCTTAGTGCGAGGATTGTGGACAAGATCATAGAGGGAGTCAAGGCTGCTTGAGCGAGTTCTCTCGTCTACTGTTGGTCGCGAGAACTGATTTCTCATACTTCTTCAGAACTAAGTGGCTGATGGCCGTTTTGATTAGCCTCAGTCTATCTGACATGCTTGTAACTGCCCTAGTCCTAGGAAGGATGATCAGCCCCGAATACTTCTCATTCTTAGTTCCCGGCATTGTGACCGTGGGGCTTTTTACAGCTGCCACCGACACAGGACGGAGAATCTGGCTGGCGCTACGGGAGGGGGTAGTTCAATACTACATGACTCTGCCCATCAGAACATCGGGACTGGTTGTCGCCTACATTATTTCCGGAGGCCTTGGAGGAGTGGTCTACTCGTCTGCGCTTCTGATAATCGCCTCCTTCGCAGTTCATCCCCAGAATATCCTGAACGCAATATTGCTGCTTCCATTCATGTTCGTTCTCGCAACCGGAATCGCAGGTCTGGCAGCCTTCTTCGCGAGTATCTCGAGACGGGGCGAAATATACTGGGTCTATGCCCAGGCCCTTCAAGTAACTCTCGTTACCATTAGCACGATCTTCTACTCAGCTCAGACGATCGCCCGATATCTTCCAGCACCAGTTGCAACGATTGCTGACTATAACCCTCTCAGCCTAGCTGCTACTGCGCTTAGAGATTCCGTCTTTAGCGGCGGGTTACTAAACACCACCTTGCTCTCTAATCTGCTTGCTACATCACTCCCCCTCGCAGCCCTAGGTGCGTTGGCCTACTGGGTAATCCTCAGAACCCTGAGACTGAGAGGCAAGCCGTAGGCTGTCGCTGATTCGTACGGAGATCTCACGAGTAATCCACTGGGACATCAACAACACTAGGCATACGCGAGTCGAGAGCATTATCGAGGATGGAGGCCAGTTCGGAAGCTCTGCTCGGACGATAGCCCTGAGCGTTGAACGACTTGGCCAATTGGACAAAGTCCGGATTTCCAAAGTCCACTCCTGAAGCGCGGCTGAAACGGGCCAGCTGTTTTCTCTTGATTGATCCGTAGGCGTTGTCGTGGAACACGACCACGGTAATGCCTACTCCCAGCCGGACGGCAGTTTCTAGTTCGTGGGCTGTCATGAGGAATCCTCCATCTCCACACACCGCAACGACATTTCGATCAGGATGGACTAGCTTGGCGGCTATGGCTCCAGGCAGACCAATGCCCATGCTCGCGTAGCCATTGGAGATGAGTACTGTCTTCGGCTCGTATGTTGGAAACAGTCGTGAGATCCAGAGCTTATGATCGCCCACGTCGCTGACGAGAATGTCATCTCGCTTCAAGGCTTCTCGTAGGTCATGCAGAATTCTTTGCGGTTTCAGCGGATACGAGTCGTCTTGCGATTTGGCAGTGGCTTCTGCGAGAATACTGTCCCTAACAGATTTTGCGAAATTGTTCGGTCGGGGTTTGACTTGGCCCGTTAGAATTGATAGTGTCTGGCCGATATGCCCGACAAGCTGTATGCTCGGCTGGTAGTTGGTGTCTATCTCAGCGCTCGTACTATCCACATGAATTATCGTCTTATCATTACGTGGGTTCCAGAGTGACGGAGCATATTCGACGAGATCGTAGCCTACTGCAAGAATAAGGTCCGCGAGTTCGAAGGCTTTGCTGACCAGCTCTTGGGAGGGTAGTCCGATGGCGTATAGACTGAGCGGATTATCGTCAGGCAGCGCCCCTTTGCCCATGAAGGTATGAGCCACTGGTATCTTCGCCTCGGCCAGGAACTCTCGGAAGGAAGCAGTCGACCTTGCACGAATGATGCCGTTGCCGGCAAGGATGATGGGCGTCTTGGACTTGTTGATGAGTTGGGCAGCTTGTTGTATCTGACCGGTCGTGGGACGAGCTTGTTCCGGACCAGCAATCTGGGGGATAGGGGTAGTATGGGCAGCTTCGTCCGCGATATCCTCTGGGACCTCAAGATGGCACGAGCCAGGCTTCTCCGCTTCAGCGGTCCTGAAAGCCTTCCTCACAGCTTCGGGAATCGTGTCCGCCTTGAAAATTCGAGTGTTCCATTTCGTAATCGGGCGTAAGATGTTGACCACGTCGACGTATTGATGGTACTCCTTGTGGAAATGTTCCAGAGCTGCCTGACCTGTCACGGCGATTAGGGGTGCTCTGTCTACGTTAGCATCTGCGATTCCAGTGGCAAGATTTGTAGCACCAGGCCCCAGTGTCGCGACGCATATTCCCGGGCGGCCAGTGAGACGGCCGTAGACTCCCGCCATGAAGGCCGCGGCCTGTTCATGGCGGACTGTGATGAGTTTGATCTTTTTCGATTGGCCGAGAGAGTCGGTGATAGCAAGAGTCTCCTCACCTGGAACCTGAAAGACAAATTCTACCTCCTCGTTCTCCAGGCATCGCACTAGCAGATCGGACCCCTTCAAGGAACTAGAAACCCTCTGCCGTTTACCACGACTGTGTATTTAGAGAGATTAGTGAAGCCTTCCGAGAAAAACCCTAGTTTCGTAAAGCATTCTGACCTTGCCTAGCTCCTCATACGACCTGAAGAGACGAGCAACATCTTCCTTCAAAGCAGCGAACCGCTTTTCATCAGACGGGCTTGGCATGTAAGATGCAGAAGTCATTCGGCCCAAGAGACCCTCAAACTCTAGAAATTGTTCATTGTGGATAGAGAATTTCGAGTATTTGCGATTCTTGAAGAACCTGGACAAGTAAGCGTGGTCGATCGTTGGAACGTTCGCCCGGTTTCTCGCGTATTTGCTCACGATTTCATCATATTCCTTCATGAAAGGATCCTCGTTATTTCTGTCGTTGTAAACTATGCAGACATAACCGTTCGGTTTCAGTATTCTTGCAAACTCTTTCGATGCGGCTTCGCAGTCGAACCAATGAAGTGCCTGTCCAACTGTGACTAGGTCGATGTTTGCAGTCTCAACACTCGTATGTTCTGCCGTTCCTTTTACACTGAGAAATTTTGGAAACTTACCAAGGCTCTTTTCTGCGTAGATCCTCATGTCATTATTGGGCTCGACTCCGATCACACGGTTACAATTAGTTAAGAAGAGCTCCGAGAGAAGACCCGTTCCGGATCCGATATCTGCCACAACGTAGGTCTCATCAAAACCGATCTCGGTTCTGAGAATATCAAGAATCCGATTTGGATAGCCAGGCCTCGAGGTTGAATAGAACAGAGCTCGCCCCGTGAAACGCTTCGTAAAATCCTCCGACATTTGGAATCTCAGCGATGGCGATTCATCGACTACGAGCTTGTAACCCGAGCCACATTAAATTTCCGAAATGCGATTCGGATTAGTTTTGATGACCGTTGATGCTTAATTACGTACGGCCTTCCCAATGAGACAGATCCATGTCTTCCAACATAGAACAGTTACTCTCTAAGAACCTCGAGGACCTTTACGAGGAACTGGGCCGATCTCTAATCGCTCCAGAGTTCCCTAAGACCGCGACAGTAACGAGGCAGAACGCGGTCCAAAGAGGCAGATCTTTCGTCTCTGGGTCCTTCGAGAAGTTGAGGGCCAAGATTTGCATCGATTGGCGGTACTGTAGCAAGAAAGGTGAATACGGGGATTTCCAGTCGCTCGCGTATGCTGTAGCCCCTCTCGTATCAAGTGTTGTGGGAGTATCGGCGACCACTGCACTGATTGTCTCCATTATTCTGATCAAGTCCGGACTGGAAAAACTCTGCAATTGCCCGTAGAAGCCCCGAAAAAGCGGGGCACGCAAGAATTTTTCGGAGGATAACAAAAAGGGGGTTTATCCTAACTTCCGGCCCTGTTGATAGAACTGGTCTAGTGAAGGGTTTTTTCGCGGAACTAGTTGGTCAGTAGGTGTTTGGAGGTGTTCTTGCCTTCAAGCGCGTTGACTGTGTTCATGACGACCTTGATGGTTGGTCCAATAGCTATCATCAGGAATATCAATGGATAGGCCCATGGGATTGATGCGAAGTAGCTAGCTGTGATAGGCTTGGAAACATTGTAGAGGATTACCAGCGCTATCATCTGAAACAGCCAAGCGATAATTGGTGTATAGCTGCGGTAGCTCTTGTAAGCATCGCCCAGAGAGGTGGCCAGTTGTGTTCCGAACTTTAGCACAATGGCGGACACGACTAGTCCGAGCGTGAAGATCACCAAAGCAGCGATTGTGAATGTGGTGGTGGGAATAAGAGCTGTTATGCCTGGAAAGCCGAGGACTGTTGCTTGTATAACGACGAGTACGATGATTCCTGCGAGCAGGCGAATGAGAGGTGGCATTATGGGTCGGAGATCGTCCATGAGGCTTGACTGCGACTGCTTCGACATTACGTCCACTTTTTCCAATGACAGGTAGGGCCGCTGAGAAGTTACCCGTGCCGGAACCCGCCATCTAAGGGTCCATGTTACACTAGCCAGTTTAGACTCGTCCCCATAGTGACAAAGTAACAAAGGTCGATGCGAAATGGCAGAATTGAAGATCTATCTCTCAAACAGTCTGAACGAGAGGTTCCGACGGATCGCGATGAGCGTCCATGGTTATGGCCGCGGGTCTCTTAGCAAGGCAGCCGAAGAAGCCTTGACCAAATGGTGTTCAGAACACGAGCGTTCTCCGATCCCCAGTAAGGCAGTTGGACATTCGGAGACCACGCAAGACCAGGGTTTGAGAGAATCTGAGTCGCACAATCCGGACGAACGCGAAACCCTGAATGAGGAACCGAAAAGATTTGCAGGGAACCAGTCCTCTAACATGACTGGATCGAGCACCTAGGTCGTGGGCATGCCTCAAATCCAAGGTTTGATCCTAAAAACTCAGGTCGGGTCTTCCATGCTCGTCGGGTCTATTCAGGTAAGATAGTACCTGTCTCGTACAGTGTTGAGTTCGGTAGTATTAAGTCGCGACTGGAGGGAAGATCCTCATGGGTAGGCATTGTCTAAAGGCCCGATCGCTGTCATCCTAGCGATCATCATTATTGGGGGAGTCGTAGGTTATCTGTTCTACACTAATTACGTCGAAGGAGTGCTCGTCTTGAGCATCACTGATCCAGTGCTGGCTCCCCCAGGCAATTCCCAACAGTACGATCCCTCGATCGCACACATCTACGTAACCGTCTCACAATTCCAAATTCAGACTGTAGGCCAGGGCAATTCAAGTGGGTGGAAGACAGTAAATGTGCCACAGCAGAACGTAGACTTGATGACGGTGCTGAGCACGGCAAAAATCCTCGGCTCGGTCAAGCTTTCAACGGGCCTATACGATTCGCTTCGCTTCAACATGACGAACATAACGGTCAACTTCTCGACAGGAGCAAGCGCGACCTACGTCATTCCTAGCGGAAGCTTGAAGGTTATGATCATCAACGGAGTCTTACAGATCACTCCCACGAGCTCCGTAACGGTGCAGCTAACACTATCCTTCAAGAATAACGAGATTTTAGCAATGAACGGCCATCTAGCGCCTGTCGCTACGGCTAAAGTTGTAGCATGACCAGCTGAGTTCTGAAAAAAGTTAGACCCTCACTCTATCCGATAATGAGATTCTCGTCAGGTTTCGATTGCGTACGCCAATGTCCTAGTTGGCGAAGGATGGTATGATGTTCTCAGCAAAATCTAGAAGTGAACCCAGGAGGTTTGTCGGGGGGAACGGTGTAACGAAGTATTTGCTGCCAGCATCGCTCGCTGCCTCGACGTGTTTCTGATACTCCTTTCGTTCGTACTTTGATTGGTGATCTCGCGGGAAGGGTGCCATATCGGCCATTGAAATTTTTCCTGCTCTTTGTCGGCGGTGAGCTTCGTCCATAACGATCTTGCGCGACTTGGCATTGTCAACATTCGGAAAGGCAGGTATCATGCAGATGTCCCCGTATTCTCCCGCCGTCCTGAGCATTCGTGGACCGATGCCTCCGAAGAGGAGAGGTGGATGAGGTTTCTGAACAGGCTTTGGTTCGAGGAATGCCCCATTGGCGTGGTAGAATTTTCCTTTGAAGTCGACCTTTTCTTGTGTCCAGAGTTTCAGAATGAGGTCTAATCCTTCGCGGGTTTTGTCGACTCGGATCTTGTTCGAATTCCACTTGCTGTATCCTTCGAATTCTGTTCGGGACCATCCCGCTCCAACACCTAGAATCGTCCGTCCGTTTGAGAGGAGGTCGAGGGTGGATACGGTCTTCGCCAGCATTCCGGGTGGGCGAAATGGGATGGGAGTTACGAGGGTTCCGAGTCGGATTTTCTCCGTCTTTGCGGCCAGATAAGTCAGGGCTGTCCAAGTCTCGACAGTAGAATCTCCACCTCTATCCCGACCCCACATGTAGTGGTCCGGTAAGACGAATCCCCAGTATCCAAGCTGGTCAGACTCGATTGCAGCTGTCTGAATCTGTTTCCAGTTGGCGAAGATGTTGAGCCCGCCAGCGACAATGAACTTCACGACCGGTCGTTTCTTACTGTTCTCGATGGATTACAAAAAGCTGACAAAGTTTCTGACAGGCGGCCGACCCGCTCAGACCTCATGTTTCTGTCAAAGACACTTAATATCCAAACCATTGATGCTGGCCCAAGCTCGGGACAGAAGGATTTCTTTGGCCGCTACGCTCCCACGAGTAAACTTTCTCGGCGTGATAGCGGGCATTCTGGCCCTCGTCAGCCTCTTGTTTCCTTGGTGGGGAATCGCAGCCACGGGCTTCGACAGCTCTAGCTCCTCGATGTGGGGGCTCTTTGGAGGTCCCAGCCACAACCCCGACATCAACAACGCCTCAAGCTTCTCCAACACGATCGCAACATACAGCCCAATCATTCTTGTCCTCGTGCTACTCTCCACTGCACTGGCGATTGCCGGAAGCTTCACACCACGAATCAGAATCCTCGCCGGTAGCCTAGTCACCTCCGTCGCCAGCCTAGTAGGCTACGCGGAACTCATCAGCTACACTGCTTCCAACAACTGTCAAGGAAACGGCTGCATCAGTTCGTCGACAGGCTCAGAGACAATATTTGGAGTAACCCTCACATGGGGCTTCCAACTAGGATTCTATCTCTTCACCGCAGCAACGATCCTAATCCTCATCGGACTAGTGTTCCATGTAGCCATGACCAAACATCGCGCTAAAGCAGAGACGTCAAAGCAGAATGGATGATTCTTTGCTAACTCGGAACGATAATCTCCGAGGATTCTCGTACGCCCAAGGTTAGAACATATCTATTAGTCCCGGCGGACATAGCTTATCCAGGTAGCTGTCATGGCCGAATCTCTCACCGTGGACGGGATAATGAACGCGCTCCGCAACTGCTATGATCCCGAGATACCTGTGAATATTGTAGATCTCGGACTCGTATACGGAGTAGCGATCGATGAGGACAATGTTAAGGTGCGTATGACTCTGACCGCCGTAGGCTGTCCAGCTCACGCTTACTTGATGCACCAGGTTCAAACGGAGATCGAGAAAATCCCAGGCGTGAAAAAAGCTGAAGTTGAGATCGTTTGGGAGCCACCCTGGACCCCGGACAAGATGAGCTCCGAGGCCAAGAAGCGGTTGGAAGCCGCCCAAGAACCTGTCACGATAGAATTCAATCCGACCACATTCAAGCCCAGAAAGAAGGGGCACATCGCCAAAAACCCTGACGGGAAGATCGTACTAATCAACGAGGCGAATGTCCGCTACTTGGGTAGCGAAGATATAGCAAACCTCTGGGAAAAGAGTAGCGGAGAGAAGACCATCGACGAGATCACAGCGGACATCGCCAGCGAGAAGAAACTCTCGCCCACCGAGATTCGAGTACAAGTTCTAGAAAGCATCACCCAACTCATAACCATTGGGCTAGTCCATCCTGAAGAATCCATCACTCTGCCCCTCCACACCTAACTAGTCGTCAGATACCTCTGGATAGTCGTCGAGGCACCAGTCCAGATCCTTGCGAATGTACAGACAGCTAGCAAACTACTACGACGAGATCTACCACTTCAAGAACTATCAGAAAGAAGCTAAGACAATTGAGACCCTAGTACAGCAGCACAAGAAATCTCAGGGCAACCATCTTCTGGATGTTGCGTGTGGAACTGGCAATCACATTGCCTACCTGAAACAACACTACAATGTCGAAGGATTAGACTTCAGCCCTGAAATGCTAAGTATCGCTCGCAAGAAACACCCTGATGTCGTCTTCCACCGGGGGGATATGACCAGTTTCAAACTCAACACTCAGTTCGATATCATTACATGTCTGTTTAGCGCCATTGGACATGTCAAGACAAAGATTCGTATGAGAAAGGCGCTTCGCAACATGGCCGGCCATCTTCAGCCTGGCGGTTTGATGATTCTTGAACCATGGATTACACCCGCTGACTTCAGGAAGGGAATTGTGGGCCTCAACTCCGTTGACAAGCCGAACTTGAAGATTGCTCGAGTTAACATCGGCAAAGTCCGGGGGCCAGTCTCTGAGTTAGAATTCCACTACCTTATCGGGACTTCTAACAAGGTTCAGCATATTGTTGACAGAGAGTTGATGGGTCTCTGGACCCATGAAGAGTATCTTGATGCTTTCCGCGATGCAGGATTGGAGGTCGTTTTTGACACTGAGGGCCTGATGGGTCGGGGATTGTATCTTGGGGTCAAACCCTAGACCCTCGTCGCAAGTTCCTACTAATTCTACTCAGCTAAGTAGCGACACATACCAATTCTACTCCTCTTAGTATCGACGTTCCCAATGACAAATTTGTATAGCCGCGGGTATCGTTCTACAGCTTTACCAGTCCACAGTTCTTATACCAAGCAGCCACTAATGGTAATGCATGAGCAGTGTGCTAGAAGTCAAAATGATCAACGAAGGCGACGACCTCAGAATAGTCGTACCAAGGTCCTACTTCCAGCGGTTGGGTGTTGAGAGGGGGGATACCCTCCTCGTAACGGTCGAGGAAGAGAGAACTAGGGCCAGAAAGAAGAACGGGAAAGCTCGAGTTCACCGAGTACACAAGCACAACTAGTCCGAAAATCGACAGCCTCTACGGAGGTCAGACGCACCTCTCAGATATTCGGCAACTTCTTTGTTTTAGACCTCAAACGGTCCTAAATTGGAAGAATAAGCCTGAATCGCTCGATTCTGTCGTTCATCTCACCACGTTCGCAGTTGGAAATCAGAGTAGAATTCCCATCTCGACCTCATCGTGATACTTACCGTCCTCGCCAAAGTAGTTCTCGCGTTTCACACCTTCTCGCTGGAAACCCACCTTCTCATACAATCTAATTGCTCGATGATTATCGGCGACCACAGTCAGCTCGACTCTATGCACTCGTCGGGCTCGGGCCAGGGCGATTCCTTCATTCATCAAGGCCGCACCCAGCCCAGCGTTCTGAAAATCCTGATGCAGATAGATGAAGAGATCTCCTGTGCCTCGAAACCGGGCATTAGTTGCGAGGGATATCTGAAGATGACCGACAACTCTCTGACCATCAAACGCTAGGACAATTACTCTGTTGTCCAAGTCGGAAGTCATCCGCTCGATTCTCTCACGATTGTAGGGAGGCATGCTCCACCTGAGAGTATCCGGAGAAAGACTCGCGTACATAGAGACGAGCTCCTCCTTGTCCGAAGCCTTGTAGGTACGAAGATTCACTCTTCGTCCATCCTTCAAAGTCGCAGGCTTTCCCTCGTCACCCAACTTCGACCAACTCCGGTCCAGGGTCAAACTTCGACCGTTGAGCCCTTGCTTCCCAGCTCGACCATGGTGAGATCCTTCACGAACAGACGATAAAGTTCAGGTTGCTCAGTATGGATAGGTATCAGCCGCTTCGGCTTCACCTGAGCAATTGTCTCTCGTAGCTCTGTCGGCATCATGTGGCCCGAACTGTGAATCTGGTACATGGGCAGTCCAAAATGGTTCAGCCAGTTTGTGAACCGTTCATGGTCCATCTCCATCTCCTCATTGAACGGCTCCGAGCTACTGTTGATGTACGCGCCGCCGGGACCCGGCTGTATGTCTAGGACTTCGTTCATGTCATAGGGGCTGGAGGCCAGAATTATCTTCGGCTGCATCTCCCGAATATCCTTCGATGTCTTCACGGTCACGGAACTGAGAATGTCTTTCTCCCAGTTGTAGTAAGTCTTCTTTGATCTCTGATAGACGGCGATGTGGGGGTCCCCAATGACATCCGGAACATCTAGGTGTTTGTCGTTGGCGAGTGACCTGAGAAGATAGGCTTGTTTCATCGACACTACGAGGAGTCGGTCGTTTTTTTCGGCAATTTCATGGAAGGTCCTCAGCCTGTCGATGTCCGCCGAAGAAAAGCTAGCTAGGACTGCTCCCTTTGTCTTCTTGACCACATGTTCGGATTTTTCCAATACTTCTTGCTCGGTCCGAAGATCTCCTCTGACTAAATTGGTCCCTTCGCAGAGAAAGAGCTCGGGCTCTGATCTTTCGGCTGCGTCAGCGAAATCCTTGGTCATGTTCGACTTTGGTCCGTGAGCCCTGAAATCCCCACTGTAAGCTATCGTTCCCTTCGAGGTATGAACCAGGAAAGCGTAGGATCCGGGGATGCTATGATCCACGTGGATTGGTTCCAGCTGGACCTTTCCAAAACTCAGGCTATCGCGGGTTCTGAAGGTCTTGAAGTCTATTCCTTCAAGGTCGTTCTCGAAGCCTCTCGGTCGCATCTCCGACAGGGTCTTCAGAATCGATAGTGTAGTCTCGCCGCAATAGACTGGAATCCTTCTGTTCAGCAGTGAGATACACATTGAGTGATCGATGTGCGCGTGGCTCAGGACGACCGCATCGATACGTGCATTTTCCTCGTCTCTGTAGAGCCCGTGGATGTCAGGCAGAATTCCGAGGGTCACGAGGCCTTGTCTGTCTCTTGGCGAGAGGAAGGGTTCGGAGAAGAACTGGCCTCTTGCGCCTAGGCTCATTCCGAAGTCTAAGAGGATTCGGGAGTCGGAGTCTTCGACTAGGAACTTGTTTCCGCCGATTTCTCCTACCCCGCCCAGCAGATCGACTTGAACCATCGGTTCAGCCAGTTCGCGAGTCGAACGGGACTTGGTAATAACCTAGGTTCTGCGGGGATGATGTTGGATTTGAAGGAAGTAGCGGCCTCCGCCCTTCACGTCGCGCTGAATCGTGATTCTGTCCCCTGCTCTGAGACCCTTCGACTTTACAAAGTAGTGGGAGTGTGGCTGGTCGGATCCTCTGCAGGAGCATGGGTATGACTCGATCTTCGCCTTTCTAGGTTGGCCGTTGTGGATGAGCTTGAATGTCTCTCCTTCCTCTGGGAAGAATGCGAGTCGGTCTTTCAGTACGAGGACGAAATTCTTCTGTTCTTCCTCTGAGGTTATCTTCTTCGAGTAGACATCCTTCTGAGGCATTCGGGTCCAAGGCGTTGTTTTAGCTTCGGGTTTTTGAAGGCTATGCCTACCGGTTTTGGCAAAATTGCCGGGTTCAGATAGCTTTTCAAACATCGCTATCGACAGGACACCGTCACTAGCTTCATGTTCTTCCTCTACGACTGGATTGCATGGGTTGCAGGACTCTTCGCGGGCAATCCTCTCCTCCTAGTCTTCTTCCTTGGCATTATTGGTAACGTTATCCCATTCGTCCCAACTCCTTCACTTCTATTCATCGTCGTTCTGGTCGTGACCCCTGGCTCTGGATTCCAGGGAGTTGGGATCATCGAAATCGCGTCTATAGCTGCTCTGGGCGCTTGCATTGGCAAGCTTGTAAGCTATGCGTTGGGATACGGTGCTAGGCGTGCGATTGGGAAACCTGAGAGGTTTGATTCTCTCCGGAGATATCTCGGAGGAAGCACGTTTCTGGTTGGTGTAGTCTTCGCAGCGTCTCCCCTAGTCGATACCGCATTCATTCCGCTCGGCATGATCCGCTACAGTCTACCGAAGACACTGCTCTCACTGTACACTGGTAAATTCGTCTGGATACTGACTGTCCTCTATGTCGCTCGGCAGTCAAGCCAGCTTATCCCACAGACCTTCGGTGGAGACTTAACCACCACTGTTATCTCCATCGCTCTCTTGATTCCTATAGCATACTTCTTGATCATGGTCGACTGGGAGAACAGACTGTTGGGTCGGAAGAACACTCTTCGGAACCGTATCATAGCAAGGATTAGAAACTATTTTTCGAAGGAGCAAGGCGGGACTGGTACCTCAGGTGTAAACAGCTAGGAAGGGGCAGTCATATCCACGAATTCTTCTTGGATTTTCCTTGGATAATCACTAGACTATTAGTAGGACGATTGCACGGCATAAGTTGAGAGTCTCCTTGTCCAAAAAGAAGAGCAAGAAAAGCAAGTCGGGCGCTGGCAGGGAACTCGTCATGGATGAAAAACAAGGGACGCTTAGCGCTTATGGATCTAGGTTTCTTCTCATACCTGTCAAACTCATTCATTCTATCGAGGATCGATTGACAGAGAGTTTCGGACCAGTTACTGCCACCAGCTTCCAGTACGAGATCGGAAGAGAAGGAGGCGCCCAATACATACACCTCGCCCAGAAAGCGGGCTTCAACATCAAGACACCTATTGATGTACAGAGAATCGCAAGTAGTCTAGGGACCCTTGACGGCTGGGGAAAACTGGTGATAATCAATTTTGATCCCGCCAAAAAGTTCGCAAGAATAAGATGGAAGAACGGCGTATCGGTTCGGAACAAGACTGGTAAGACGCCGGTCTGTCATTTCGGGCGCGGAATCCTCACGGGTGCGGTGGGAGAGATTTTCGGAACTCGATGTGAATCGATCGAAGTCTCGTGTCAGGGGAAGGGCGACGGTTTCTGCGAAGCCATTATAGGCGAACCCAGAGAGATCAGCCGTCTCGCCGATACGAGACCCTAAGAGGACTCAGGAGCCAGAGTCGGAGTTGGATGATCGGATTAGTAGATCTATACCTTTGAATCCGTTTTTCTTGTATTTCGCGCCCGGCTCTGTAATCTTGTAGACTCTTCTGCTGCGCCTGTTTGGAGAATTCCACTCCCCAGCCACCAGTTTCCGCTCCTCTAGCTCGTAGAGTAGCGGGTACAAGGTGCCCGCCCCGATCCTAGCCCCTGTTCTAGTTTTCAATTCTCTCATGATCTCATAGCCGTGTTTTGGACTGTCGTCGAGAAGGTCGAGAACGAAGAGGTCGAGGAAGCTCTTCACCATTCGTTCCGTCACGACCTTGCTCATAGTCGCACCAATATATCGAATTACGATATTCTCGTATCTCGATATAAACCCCACCTAAAACTATTGTCGAAGACTCGTCCCATGTCGCAGGGAGCTCGTTGAAGCCGCCTGAGCAACCCTACACCGGCCTCCAATGCACACAGTGTCACCGTTTCTTTCCTCAGGAAGCACCTCTAGGCAAATGCCCCAATTGTCAGGGTCTACGAGACACAGTGCTTGACGAAACAGTCCTGTCTCATTACTCAAAACGACGGCTGGGAGATAACGCCCGGTCCATGTGGAAGTTCCACATGTTTCTTCCGGTGAGGGCTCGAACAATTCCTGTGACTGCAGGTGAGGGAGACACGCCTGTCAGACAAGTAAGATCATACCCGCATCTACGCAATCTCTGGATGAAAGACGAGACTCGGAATCCGACTGCAGCGTTCAAGGACCGAGGCGCCTCTGTCGCTGTCACACGCCTCTCGCAACTAGGAGTCAGAAAACTGGTACTAGCCTCGGAGGGAAACGCTGGTTGCTCCTTTGCCCTGTACTCACAAATGGCTGGAATCAATTGTCACGTGTACCTTCCGAGCGACGCTAACGAAGCAAAGGTTGAGCTTTCGAAAAAACTGGGGGCCCATGTCACTAGGGTCAGAGGCACGATTTCAGAAGCAGGACGACACGCCGCTAAAGCTGCTGAAAGGACAGGCGCCTACAATGCTTCAACTTTCGTGACGCCGTTCCGACATGATGGCAAAGGAACAATGGCCCTCGAGATCTGCCAGCAAAGGGGATGGCAAAGCCCAGACTACGTCGTTTATCCTGTCGGAGGAGGAGTCGGGCTAGTAGGAATGTGGAAAATGTTCAAGATCCTCTATAGACTTGGATGGATACGCAAACAGCCCCGAATTATCGCAGTCCAACCAACGGGATGCGCTCCGCTAGTCGACGCGTACAACAAGGGGAAGATGGAGGTCCCGGAGTGGAAATCGCCAAAGACTATTGCAAAGGGGCTGAAGATTCCAAAACCTCTGGCTGGAGCGTGGATTCTCAAGAGCCTCCGAGAATCCAGAGGATTAGCCTTGAAAGTGTCGGATCGTGAGATTCACGAAGCGATGCTTAACGTTGCAAAACGGGACGGATTATTTGTAGAGCCCTCCAGCGCCGCAGCTTTCGCAGCCATACCCGAGCTATACGATACCGGGGCCATTGACGCGAAGGATAGTGTGGTCGTGATAGCTACGGGCTCCGGTCTGAAAACCCTCGAACAATTCTGAAACGGGAACAGAATCTCCCGATATCTGTTGTTTTTCGTTCAACGTTGAAGTAGACCAAGCTACTCAATCAAGATAGCCTGTGGAATAAGTGACCGTCCAAGTTGACGATGCTGGCGTCGGAGACCTTCTGTTCGGAGCGATCATCGGTGCGCACCGGAAAGAGACCGGGGAGTTTCACTATGACATCATTCCAGTCAACTTTTTCCAGACTCCGTATTTTCGGAAGAAACTCTATCTCAAGAAAGCGACAGAGCTAACCCTTCGTCTGCTCCAAGAGATGAAGCTGGGAGTTGAGGAGGAGATCGAGATATGCCGCAGCTTCGTATTCGATGAAACCCGAGAGGAGCTTTTCAGGAAGTTCGGGAAAGAGAAGGTCAAGACCGCGATTATCTCCGGGGACGCTCAACATAATGTCGAGACAGCATACCTCGATGAGATTAGAAATCTAGGCTACGAGCCTCTCCCGGATAGGGATGAGAAGAGGGCTGGAAGTTTCTTTCACATGCTCCGATGGGTCAAGAACGACCGGACCCGGTTGAAGTATGCGAAGACTGGCTGGCCTCGCTTGAAGAGGTACATTCACCTTCGCCAAGCACCATCGGACGCTGGAAGCTGAAAGATCGAGAGCTAGATGAGGTCATGCCTCCTCTCGGTCCAGCTATCGAAATGATAGATATCGTCCTAGGTGGGGAAGCGAAATAAGTCCACGGGTTCTAGACTAGGACCGATGGGATTACTGGATATCATTACCGGAGAGATGCTTCTAGTGCCTGGTGTTGAGGCCTACGACAGCGGTCGAGATAGCGTTGAGCTACGAGTGGGAGGAAAGGCCTTTGCCCACATCCACCGCCCGGATAGAATTGACGTTCGTCTTCCTCAAGATGTCAAGGAGAATGTTCTCGGACGAGGCATAGCATCACGGTCTCCCGAGCCTCATGACCGTGAAGGCTGGGTATCGATGAAGCTGGGAGAGAGCACGGATCTTCCGGCGTTGACCAGACTGTTGCATCAGTCCTACAGGTTCACGTCCAGTATGCTGTAGAATGGAAACCTACGTCACGTTTCTAGCGTAGCGGCCTAACCAGCGAATGTCTTTGATAAGCGTCTATGAAGGCGGCGTCTGCTTGGCTTTCTGCTGTTGAGTGCTAGGTGTCTCTTCTTGTTTTTCGTTCTCTGTCGACGATTAACCTTTGAACGCTGGTTGGGTCGGGGCAATGCTGTCGAGATGAGGCAGCATTCACTAGTATTTCTGGGTTGAAAATAGGATGCGACTTCGTCTATGCTGTCTGTAGAGGCTTGGAGTCTTTGTCAGCAGGGTCCTGAACCTTCTGCTCCTTCCAAGTAGAGCCGCAAACGTGACAGTTGTGATACCTGAACTGGCCCGTTTCGCCCGCGGACTGTGTGCATGGACCTGTGTGGCCGCATACGGGACAAGTATGAGTTGTCGCCGGAACCCGCGACATAATCGAGGATTATACCGCCTTCCTGCTATTTTAAGGAAAAGGTCTTTTCGTTATCTTGAATTCTACTTGTTTGACTCGTAAGAGTGTGGATAACCTTCTTAGCTTAACACATCTTCGAGGGGAACGGACTAGAATGGAATCTGAACCCGCACGTGAGGCCGAGGAAGAAGAGATCGATGTTATCTGGGACGAGAACGGAGCCGCAAGATACAGAATTCTAAAAGATACTAGAATCGTAGACTTTGACGGACACAACATAGCCTGGCTAGACGAGCAGGGAAACATCATCGACTATGAAGGACGCCACCGGGGATTCTATGAGAACGGGGTGGTGCGAGATCCTGAAGGGATGGTAGTGGGCCTGGGACAAGACCCCGCGGGACCACATCCAGTCCTCCACAACAAGGGGCTCATTCCGGGAGTAACCAAAGCCGCTTCGGCTCCAAAGAAGGTCAAGGCCAAGAAGCTCTTGAAGAAGCCTGAAGCCTCGCTGCTATGGTCCAAGAAAATGCTGGAAGAACTCTGAGCTGAGTTCAGACTCTAAGACGTTCAGGGAAAACCCGGACAATTCGCTAATGGAGCGAACGCTCCATCAATAGGACTCGCCAAACATGCCCCCACTTCACTATCTCCCTATAGGCATCTTCGCAGTCGTCTACGCTCTAATCGCTCTGAGAAACCTCGGCCGGCTCAAGATTCCCATCTGGACCATCATGCTCGCAGGAGCAGTGGCTATGATCTTCTCCGGAGCCATCCCTCTACGGGTCGCCTATTCTGCCATCAACTTGGACGTGATATTCTTCCTTCTGGGAATGTTCTCGATCGTCGCAGCGATGGAGCTGTCAGGACTTCTTGAATATCTCACGGCGAGAATGGTTAGGCTGGCTAGGACACCACAACGAGCTTTGGCCTTGGTGCTGTTCGGCATGGGTCTTCTCTCAGCCTTCCTAGTCAACGACACTCTGGCCCTGACAGCAACCCCGATAATGTTAGGGCTCTCCAAGCAGATGCGTATCAAGCCGAGTGTTCTGTTGATGACGCTCGCGCTCGGTGTGACAATTGGTAGCGTTATGACTCCCGTTGGGAATCCGCAGAACCTGCTTATCGCGTTGTCCAGTGGAATTCCAAATCCGATGTTCGACTTTCTCTACTTCCTAGTTCCCCCAACGATCATAGGACTAGTAGTCACATTTCTGATTCTCAGATTCTACTATCGGAAGGATCTTGCAAAATCCGCGGAAGATTTCGGTACAATTCCTCTCCCACCAGTCAAAGATGGAAGTCTAGCGAGACTTTCGGCGTACGTCGCGGGCATCGTAGTCGTCGGCTTCTTTCTTGTGGGAGTCGCGCAATTGTTTGGAGTTCAGGGAAACGTAAACCTTGGGACAGTCTCACTGTTTGGTGCGACTATCGTCTATTTGCTAAGTACGAGGCGGAGGGAGATCCTCGCATCTGTGGATTGGGGCATCATAATTTTCTTCATATCGCTCTTCATCGTAGTTCAGGGCTTCTGGGATTCGAACGCTCTTCAATCATTACTACTCTACTTGCCAGCGCTCAATCCCTCAGACATAGTCATCTCCCTAAGCGTCATAATTCTGACCAGTCTCATCCTCAGTCAGCTGCTAAGCAATGTGCCCTTCGTCGCGGTCTACATCAGGGCGATGCAGGCCGCGGGGTTCACAGGTAGCAGTGTCAAGGCCTGGGTCGCGTTGGCCGGTGCGAGCACTCTGGCAGGCGGGCTCAGTCTGCTCGGGGCTGCAAGTAATGTCATCATTCTGGAGGTGGCCGAGAGTAGAGGCTCTGGGTTCAGCTCGATAGAGTTCTCGAAGATCGGACTGCTAGTGACTGTTCCGAATATTCTGATTCTCTACATGTTCCTTCGCATCCTGTGATCGTATATCGGGTTCCGATACCCACCAATGGCTCCTGAAAGATTTCGACGCTCAGCGAGCGTGGATTGACAGGTTCTTTGGTGTTCAATTCGTTGAATAATATACCTTGGACCGAGACGGGCGTTCGAAAACATCGGGAGAAAGGAAGACAACATGATGATTCCAAGCAGACGCAAACTTGGAGCAGCAGCCCTCATAATCGCAGGCATCGGCGCGTTTCTCGTCCCATTCCTCCTACACTCGCCCTCAACTCAGGGCACAAGCAGTAACAATGGCGGGACCAACCCAAACAATGGTAGTCACACTACAACGCCCACACCGAGCCCAACAACAACTCCCACTGGAGGAACCACCAACAATGCTGGAACTTGCAGCAAAGACAAAGCCAAAGAGCCCAGTCCATCCGACAACGGAAACGGCCAGCACAAAGGCCACGCATACGGCGTTTTGGCCAAGCAAATGGACACAACAGTTGCACTCGTAAAAGCAATGGGAACCCACAATGCCGCCTTCCACTCACACCATGATACGAAGACGGACAATGACACCGTCCACGGTCACCATGCTAACTCTGAGAGTTCTAACGACCACAATTCCTCCTGCGCTGAAAAGGAAGAAACTAACGAAGACTAAGTCATCACGCATTCTGCTCCCCTAACCTTTTTTCTTTTAGAATCGCATCCGCACCTACGATACTGAAAGCCTGGACCTCGAGTAGCGTTTGAGGGTGTAAGGTTTAGAAATATGGAGAGAACAGTCCTCAGAAGAGGAATCGCGTAATGGTCAATCAAGGAGAAAAGGCTCCGATATTCACCCTCCACGACTCTGATAGAAAGCCCCGCAGCCTTCAGGAATTGTTGAAACCGAGGGGAGCAACTCTTCTAGCGTTCTTTCCGGGTGCCTTCACAAGTGTATGCACCAAGGAAATGTGTAAGCTAAGAGATGATCTTGCAGAGTTCAACAAGATCAACGCTCAAGTCGTAGGAATCGATGTGAACGATCCCTGGGCGAACAAGGCTTTCGCTGAGAAGAATGGTCTCACCTTTCCGATTCTCAGCGACTACAACCGAGAGGTGGTCCGAATGTACAATGTCTTTCACAACGACTTTGGAAACCTGAAGGGATACACTGCAGCCAAGAGAAGTGTCTTCATCCTGGACCAGAACGGCGTCGTGACTTACAAATGGGTCAGCGACGATCCCACCAAGGAACCTAACTACGACGAACTCAAGAAAGCATCAGCGAAAACAGCACAAGCCCCAGAACTGGCCGAATTTTCTTAGCCCGTTAATTTTTCTTTCAGCCCTAATGCATATGACGCGTTCTCGCCCGTCTGGTCGTGGCGCAGATAGACGTATGCCTGCTCTGATCCTTGGATTATCTCCCGAATCTTTTCCGTCCACTTGCTGACATCGCCTGCCGTGTAAACATCCTTCCTCAGCCTGACGTATGGAAGTTCTCCTGTCACTCTGAGAACTGGTTTCATGTCCTCAGTTTCCGCAATGCAGAAACCAGCATCGTGCTTCTCTAGCAGCTGGTAGGTCGAATCGTTCAGCCAGGAATCATGCCTGAACTCGAACACCTTCTTCTTCACGTCAGCCGTCAGTGTTAGGAAGGATTCAAGAGTCTTCAAGTCCTGTCTGAAGAACGGCGGTAATTGGAACAACACAGGTCCAAGTTTCCCTCCCAGCAAATCGAGAGTCTTACCCAGTCGATCTGCGGCCTCAGGAGCGCCCTCGCCGATCTTGAGTGTGTGGGTAATCTGTCGGGGTGATTTTATCGAGAACCGAAAATCATCCCCCGTTCTGGCAGCCCAGGACTTCACCATCGCTGCGCTGGGAGGTGCGTAGAAGGAGCTGTTGATCTCGACGCTGTTTAACTTCGCAGAGTAGAATCTGAGGAAGTCTTCGCTCTTCAAATCCTTGGGATAGAAATTGCCCTTCCAACTAGCATAGCTGAATCCGGACACTCCAACAAAGAATCTCACGCTAATCTATCCCCTCCAATCGGATTGGTTCTGATTGAGTCGAAAGGTTTCTAAGGTCTTCCCTCAAACCTTGGAAATAATGTCTTCATCACCAGTCGTTGTTGGATCCGTTGGGCTACCTCTCGGCAGCACCGCGGCAGACTTCAATCTGAAAGGAGTCGACGGCAAGATTCACTCTCTCAAGAGCTTCTCCGACAATAAGGCCCTAGCAATCGTATTCAGCTGCAATCACTGTCCCTACGTTCAGGCATACGAGGCCCGAATGGTTCAGTTGCAACGGGACTATCTGCCCAAGGGCGCGAGTCTGGTTGCTATCAACAGCAATGATGATGAAGGCTATCCTGAAGACAGTTTTGAAAACATGGTAACACGATCCAGAGAGAAGGGCTTCAACTTCCCATACCTCCGGGACGAGACTCAGGAGATCGCCCGAAAATACGGTGCAATCTGCACTCCGCACATCTTTCTCTTCAACGAGCAACGGGTCCTCAGCTACAAGGGGCGCATTGACGACAATCGAAACCCGAACGATGTGAAGAGTCACGACCTGAGAAACGCAATTGCCGCAGTTCTGTCAGGCAAGGCCCCGGCCGTACAGGAGACTCGACCGTTCGGTTGCTCGATAAAATGGAAGCAATAGCGGACCTAAGAATTTCTAGCTCGCGAGTATCTGAGAGGCTTAATATTCCCCGGAACCAGTATTAGAGTGAGAAAATGGGAAAGCGCAAGGTTCTCAGCGAAGCCAACCTGAGTGAAATGCTTACGCCAGGTCCCGGCCAGATGTACGGGACAGTAAAGAACCTGCTTGGCTATGATAGGGTCCTAGTCGAATGCGCTGACGGCGTAACGCGTGTCTGTCGTATACGGGGCAAGATGAAGCGAAGAGTATGGATCAAGATGGGAGACACCGTATTGGTCGCTCCATGGGATTTCCAGCAGGAACGAGGGGATATCATGTTTAGATATACTCAAGGACAGGTCGAGTCCCTGCGACGTTCCGGCCAGCTTAAGATGTAGCCGAATAACTTATCCCACAAGCCCTCCGACACTAGACTTCTAATGAAGGCTCTCCCATTTCCGCTTAGTGCCTGGGCGATCGTAGACGAATCCTACAGCATTCTCTATAGCCACGAGAACTGGAAGATGTACAATGGGCTCGAATTTGACGAGAGTTTCATGAAGGATGTCGCCGAACAGAAAGCCAGACACGCTGAACTATTCCTGTCATCATCTCGTCGTCCAAGGAGACTCTTCCTCAAATGCGTCAGCGACGTATCCGAGTCCAAGAAGACCCCCATCTCCCTCGAACTTGACAAGGCTAGGTCTGAGAAGGTTGTGTCGAAGAAAGTGCGATTCCACGGGAGGCCCGTGAACTGGAAGAGCTGGCGACAGTTCAATGCAACAGCGGATCCGAAGAGAAGAAAGCAGGTCTACGACGATCTTGTGAAGAAGACTCCCGCGATAAGGCCTCTGATCAGAGCCATGTTTCAACAGTCTTGGAATATTCACAAGAAATACGGTGTGACCCCGTTGCGAAGTTATCTGGAGAGCGAAAGGATCACTCTGCCAGATCTCAAGGAGCTGGTTCAGAAACTAGGATCCGCAGTTAGAAAGCCATTCAAAGTTGCGCTTCAAGACTATTCGGGTGAGATAAAGAAAGCACCCCCCGAGTACTACGACGACTTCTACTATTTCCGAGGAAGAATATTCCGACCCTTGGACAAGATTTTTGCAAAGTTCAATCCGGCGGAGATGCCGATTCGACAGTTGAAGCGTCTGGGTTTCAACACGAAGAAGATTCATGTTGATGTAGAGGATCGACCGAAGAAGACTCCTTCCGCGGTCGCATTCTTCGTCCAGATCCCCAACGACGCCAGGGTCCTTGTGAAACCGATCAGTCCGTACACGGACATGGAGGCGTCATATCACGAATTCGGCCATGCTATGCACGCTACCTCCGTGGATCCGAATCTCTCCCTATGGGATCGAGAATCATTATCTCACGGAGTGGCGGAGATATTTTCCACATTTCTGGAGAGTCTTGTCGAAGACGGTGTGTATCTTAGAGAGAAGTTCAGGCTATCAGAGGAACAGGTCGCCCAGGTTCAAGAACGACGCAGGTTCATGGAACTCTTTTTCGTAGCCTTCTACGCTGCAAACTCTCTCATGAAAATCAGCTTCCAAGAGAAAATGCTGACGATGGATGAGGCATCGGA
>WNGG01002223.1_pt1 | contig 33190 bp, 32 predicted proteins | sample 5400661 | NCBI WGS metagenome assembly WNGG01 (sample SAMN13153372, study PRJNA577476) | soil metagenome | isolation source: 100 cm soil or saprolite under Garry oak tree replicate 1 | place: USA:California | collected 2016-06-15
GCGGACAGGCTGGCGAAGTACACCCCGGCCTCGTGTTCGGCCCGCTTGCGCAGGCAGAACGCCATCCGCTCGAGCTCCATGCCGCGCTGGCCCCCGGCGCCCGCGACGAACAGCTGGAGCACGTCGGGCAGCACCGCCCGCGCGCCGTCGCCGCAGGCGGTGATGTCGAACGGGACCTCGCGCCAGCCGAGGATGGTCAGCCCCTCCGCGGCGGCCAGCCGGGCCACGGCGGGCGTCACCAGGTGCCGTTCGGCGGTGAAGAAGGCCATGCCCGCCGCGTAGGCGCCGGCCTCGGGCAGCTCGAAGCCGCACGACGCGCGGAAGAACTCGTCGGGGATCTGGGTCAAGATCCCCGCCCCGTCCCCGGTCCCCGGGTCGCCGCCCTGGGCGCCCCGGTGTTCAAGGTTGCACAGCACCCGCAGTGCCCTGGCCACTACATCGTGACCGCCACGTCCGGACAGGTCCGCGACGAAACCGACGCCGCACGCGTCGTGCTCGAACTGGGGGTCATAAAGGCCAGCAGCCGCCATGGGCTCTCCTGTCGTCTCTCCATAAACGCCACTTCAGTGCGCTCGGGACGACACTGGCCCAGCTAAAAGACACTGTTACACAGACATTACATCACCGGAAGAATCCTCTACCAGCGCTCGTTTTACCTGCGCGCGAGCGGGCGGCCGGCGCCCGGGTCTGGTCAGGTACATGCCCAGCACGGCAAGGACAAAAACGACGATGTCGCCGAGCGCACCGTAGCGCATGCCGAAGGCGTGCGGCAACGGGCCGACGCGCAGCGATTCGACCCAGAAGCCGCCGGCCGCGTACCCGGCCGCGCACAGCATGAACGCCCGCTCACCGCTGAGCGCGAACCGCCCGGCCGCCCAGATCACCGCGAAGCCCAGCGCGATTTCCCACAGTGACTGGTACAGGAAGGCGGGCTGGAAGGTGGCGTAGTTCTCGTAACCGGGTACCCGGTGCTCGGGCGAGATCCGCACCGCCCACCACCAGGTGGAGGGGCGGCCGTAGAACTGCTGCGCCCACCAGTTGCCCAGGCCGCCGACGGCCAGGCCGAACGCCAGTGCGGGCGCGGCCGCGCCCGCCACCGGGCCCAGCGGCACCGACGCACGGCGGCAGGCGATCCACGCCCCGGCCGCGCCGAGCGCCACCGCGCCGGGCACGCCGATGGCGGCGACGCCGATCGTGGCGGCGTGCCAGAGCCGGTAGGCGTGGCCGAAGTCGTGCCTGGCCTCCAGCAGGATGGTGTGCGCCAGCGCCCCGGCCAGGCCGAACGGGATGGCCCAGGCGGCCACGTCGAGCATGATCGGCGGCCGGCCGCCGGAGCGCTGGTACCTGCGGCTGGCCACCGCGACCGCGACGACGATGCCCGCGATGACGCACAGCGCATAGGCCCGGACCGACAGCGGCCCTAGGTGCCAGGCCGCGTGGCCGGGGCTCGGGATCGACGCGAGCGGCACCTTCCGGAGACTACCGCCTTTGCCCGGGGGGCAGTCACGGCCCCAGTTCGCCGTGGTGCTTGTGCCTGCCGTGATACCCGTGTGCGGCATGGGGTGCGCGATCTGGGTGGATTCGGGCTTAGGGGTGGATTTTGTGCACTATAGGCCACCAAAGTCACCCACAAGCCCGAATCCACCCCGGAAAAGTTAAGGCCGTCGTACAGGAAAGCGAATAATGGGGCTGGTTAGTCTGGTGGGACGGCCAGTCGAGCGCTGTGCCGGGAGAACGACAGCGCGGGGCGCGAAGCAGCCGGGCCGGCGGCCCGACGGGGCGAAGGTATAGCCCGGGGGGCGGGGTCAGGAGGCTGGTCGGCGGACGCCGGCGGAAAGCTCGGCGGTCAGCTCGCGGATCGCTGGTATGCCCTGGTCGTCTAGGAGGCGGCGGACGAAGGCGGAGCCGACGATCACGCCGTCCGCGAACGCGGCCACCTGGGCCGCCTGGGCGCCGTTGCTGACGCCGAGGCCGACCGCCACCGGCAGGTCCGTGTGCTCGCGGATCCGCTTGACCAGCCCGGACGCGTCGCCGCTGACCGAGTCCCTGGTGCCGGTGATGCCCATCAGCGAGGCGGCGTAGACGAAGCCGCGGCAGGCCCGGGTGATGGTGGCGATCCGCTGGTCGGTGGAACTTGGCGCGACCAGGAACACCCGGTCCAGGCCGTGCTCGTCGGATGCGTCCAGCCAGGAGCCGGCCTCTTCCACGGTGAGGTCCGGGGTGATCAGCCCCGAGCCGCCGGCCGCGGCCAGGTCCCGGGCGAAGGCGCGGACCCCGTACCGGTCGACAGGGTTCCAGTAGGTCATGACCAGGACCGGCACGCCCGCCGAGGCGATCGCCTCGACGGTGCGGAGCGTGTCGGCGACCCGGGTCCCTGCGGCCAGCGCGCGGTGCACCGCCTCGGCGATCACCGGGCCGTCCATCAGCGGGTCGGAGTAGGGCAGGCCGACCTCGATGAGGTCGGCTCCGGCCTGCGCCATGGCCCTGGCGGCTTCGATGGCGCCGCCGACCGTGGGGAAACCGGTCGGCAGGTAGCCGATCAGGGCGGCGCGGTTGCCGGCGGCCGCCTGGCCGAAGGCCACGGTGACGGCGCTCACATCACACTCCGAACCACTTCGAGGCGGTGTCCACGTCCTTGTCACCGCGGCCGGACAGGTTGACCACGATCAGGCCGCCCGGGCCGAGTTCGCGGCCGACGTCGAGCGCGCCGGCCAGCGCGTGCGCCGACTCGATCGCCGGGATGATGCCCTCGGTCCGGCACAGCACGGAGAACGCGTTCATCGCCTCGGCGTCGGTCACCGCGCGGTATTCGGCCCGGCCCGTCTCCATCAGCCAGACGTGCTCCGGGCCCACGCCCGGGTAGTCCAGCCCGGCCGAGATGGAGTGGGTGCCGAGCGTCTGGCCCTCGTCGTCCTGCAGCACGAAGGTCCGCATGCCGTGCAGCACGCCCTGGGACCCGCCGGTGAGCGTGGCCGCGTGCCGCCCGGGGGCCGGGCCGTCGCCGCCCGCCTCGCAGCCGATCAGGCGCACCTGCGCGTCCGGGATGAAGGCATGGAAGACGCCGATGGCGTTGGAGCCGCCGCCGACGCAGGCGATCACCACGTCCGGCAGCCGGCCGGTGGCCTCGAGCACCTGCTCACGGGCCTCCAGGCCGATCACCCGCTGGAAGTCCCTGACCATCATCGGGAACGGGTGCGGGCCGCCGACCGAGCCGATGCAGTAGTGCGTATGCCCGACCGTCCGCACCCAGTCGCGGAAGGCCTCGTTCATGGCGTCCTTGAGCGTCCGGGTGCCGGTGGCGACCGGGATGACCTCGGCGCCGAGCATCCGCATCCGGGATACGTTCAGGGCCTGCCTGCGGGTGTCCTCTTCGCCCATGTAGACGGCGCAGTCCAGGCCGAGCAGCGCGCAGGCGGTCGCGGTGGCCACGCCGTGCTGGCCGGCCCCGGTCTCCGCGATCACCCGCGTCTTGCCCATCCGCCTGGCCAGCAGCACCTGGCCGAGCACGTTGTTGATCTTGTGCGACCCGGTGTGGGCGAGATCCTCGCGCTTGAGCAGCACCGTGCAGCCGCCGGCCTGCTGGCCGAACCTGTCCGCGCGGTACAGCAGCGTGGGCCGGCCGGCATAGCCGCGCAGCAGCCCGTCGAGCTCGGCCCGGAAGGCCGGGTCCTTGCGCGCCTGCTCGTAGGCGGCGGTCAGCTCGTCCAGCGCCGCCATCAGCGCCTCGGGCGCGAACCGGCCGCCGTAGGCGACGCCGGGAGCCTCGCCGGCCCCGCCCTCCTCGGCGATCCCGACCGCGCCGACCACGAAGTGCCCGTCGGCATCCGGAACGGGAGCGATGTCGGGCTCGGCAGGACGGGCGGGCTGGGCCGACTGGGCCAGGGCGGTGGTCATGTCGGTCAACCGCGTTCTCCTCGCAGCGCGGGGTGGGAACCCGCGGTCACCAGGTCGGCGACGGCGCAGCGCGGGTCCTTCTCGGTGACCAGGCTCTCGCCGACCAGCACGGCGTCCGCGCCGGACGCGGCGTAGGCGAGCAGGTCGCGCGGTCCGCGGACGCCGGACTCGGCGACCTTGACGATGCCGTCGGGGATCCGCCCGGCCAGCCGGCCGAAGATCCCGCGGTCCACCTTGAGCGTGGCCAGGTTGCGCGCGTTGACGCCGATGACGGTGGCGCCCGCGTCGAGCGCCCGGTCGAGTTCGGGCTCGGCGTGCACTTCCACCAGCGGCAGCAGGCCGATCGAGACGGCCCGCTCGACCAGCGAGACCAGCGCGCTCTGCTCGAGCGCGGCCACGATCAGCAGCACCACGTCCGCGCCGTGCGCGCGCGCTTCCCACAGCTGGTAGGAGCTGACCACGAAGTCCTTGCGCAGCACCGGCACCTGCACGGCCCGGCGCACCGCGTCCAGGTCCTCCAGGCTGCCGCCGAAGCGCCGCGGCTCGGTCAGCACGCTGATCACCTTGGCGCCGCCGGCCTCGTAGTCCGCGGCCAGCGCGGCCGGATCGGTGATGGCCGCCATCTGTCCCCGTGACGGACTGGCCCGTTTGACCTCGGCGATCACGCTGACGCCTTCGGCCTTCAGCGCGGCCATCGCGTCCCGCGGCGACGGCGCCTGCCGCGCCATCTCCTTCAGGTGGTCAAGCGAGACGTGCCGCTGCCGTTCGGCGAGATCGGCACGCACGCCGTCTAGGATCTCGTCGAGCACACTCACGCGGTTCGCTCGTCCCCTCACATCGGAACTGTTGCGCCACTGATGGTAGCCCGGCCACCCGCGAGCCCCGGCGACTGCCCCCCTGAAATCGGGTTCGTGTCCGCTTTGTCAGGGGTCGACGGCGTAGCCCGCGCCGCGAACCGTCCTGATCACGCCGGAGCCCGGGTCCGCACCGATCTTGGCCCGCAGCTGGGCGATATACACGTCCGCGGCCCGGTCCCCGGCGCCCGGCCGGCCCGCGGCGGCGAGCAGCCGGCGGCGGGACAGGACGCGCCCCGGCTGGTCGAGCAGGGCCGCCAGGACGGCGAACTCGGTCGCGGTCAGCTTCACCGGCTGGCCGTCCACCACCGCGCCGCGGCCCGGGCCGTCGAGGCGCAGCCCCCCGGCCGCCCGTTCGGCGGATTCGGTGGCCCCGGCCGGCCACGGAGCCGGCTCGGCCAGCACGCCGCGGACCATGGCGACCAGCAGACGCGGGCCGAAGGGGCGGGCCAGCCAGTGCCGCGGGCCCGCGGGCCCGCCGCGGGCCAGGCCGCGCGGCCGGGGCCCCTGCGGCCCGGCCACCAGGAAGATGACCGGGGTCCGCAGCGCGCGGCGGATGCGCCGCGGGTCCAGGCCGGGCATGGTCAGGTCGAGTACGGCCGCGGCGTCCGGTCCGCCGGTCAGCTCGGCCAGCGCCTGCTCCGGCGTGGTCACCAGCCGCACCCGCAGCCCGTCCCGGCGCAGGTAGCGAGCCGACATCTCGGCGACCTCTGGCTCGTGCTCGGCCAGCAGGACCGAGCCGCCCACGCTAGGTGCGGGTGCCGTCATCGACCGTCGGGTCAACGTCGCGGCTCAGCGACTCCCACATGTTCGCTGAATCGTTCGGAGGGGCGGACCGCTCGTACCGCGCGGACATGACCGGCCAGCGCGGTCCCCGCCAGGCGGTGGCCAGTCCCGCCAGCACGATCGCGGCCGCGCCGGCCAGGGCCGCCGCGCGCCAGGGCGCGCCGGCCAGGATCGCCCGGCCCGGCCCGGCGATGACGATCTCGTGGACCGCGCCGCCGGAAGACGCGCCGCTGGTCGTCGAGCCGCCCAGCGGGCCTACTGCGCTGGCCCGGGCCGCGGCGAGCACGGCCTGGGCGCGCAGCCCGGCCAGGACGGCCGCCGCCGCGCCCGCGCCGAGCACGGCCAGCAGGACGCCGGCGGCGCGCCTGAGCACCGACCTGGTGGCGATCACCGCCGCCAGGCAGGCCAGCGCGGCCAGCGCGAGCGCGCCGGCCAGCGGGACGAGCTGCTGCCCGGTGACCGTGATGTCCTGCGCGGGCAGCGGCCTGGGCGGGGTGAAGACGGCGTGCGCCCAGGCCTGGCGGACGGCGAGCACGACCAGCCCGGCGCCCGCCGCGCCGGCCAGCAGCACCAGCGTGAATTCCCTACGCATCCTTGAGCAGCACGTCAGCGTCGAAGCAGGTCCGGTCGCCGGTGTGGCAGGCGGCGCCGACCTGGTCGACCTTGACCACCAGGGCGTCTCCGTCGCAGTCAAGCGCGACGGACTTGACCCACTGGCAGTGCCCGGAGGTGTCGCCCTTCACCCAGTATTCCTGGCGGCTGCGGGACCAGTAGGTGCACCGGCCGGTGGTGAGGGTGCGATGCAGCGCCTCGTCGTCCATCCAGCCGAGCATCAGCACCTCGCCGGTGTCGTACTGCTGGGCGATGGCCGCGACCAGTCCGGACGCGTCCCGCTTCAGCCGTGCCGCGATGGCCGGGTCAAGCATCGTTCCCTCTTTCCTCGGGGGTCCGGGGGTCGCCCCCCGGGCTAGCACAGCGCCGTGACTTCAGCCAGCGTAGCAATGACGCCTACGATCAGCGGATGAGCTACTCCTCAGAAGAGCGTCTCGCGCTGTGCGCGCTGCTGGACAAGACCGGCCCGGACGCGCCGACGCTGTGCGAGGGCTGGACCACCGGTGACCTCGCCGCGCACCTGGTGCTGCGCGAGCGCCGGCCGGACGCGGCGGCCGGCGTGATGGGCGGCCCGCTGGCCGGGTACACGGCCCGCGTGCAGCAGCGGATCAGGGCGCGGACCCCGTTTCCCGACCTGGTCCGGAGCATCAGGTCGGGCCCGCCGCTGCTCTCGGTGATGGCGCTTCCCGGCGTGGACGAGCGCGCCAACGCGGTGGAGTTCTTCGTGCACCACGAGGACGTGCGGCGCGCCGCGCCCGGCTGGGAGCCGCGCGAGCTCAGCAGCGGCGAATCGGACATGCTCTGGCACCGGCTGCGGATAGCGCGGTTCATGCTCCGCAAGGCGCCGGTCGGCGTCGAACTGGCCAGGGACGACATCGGCACCGGCGAGGCGGGCCCGGGCGAGGTGGGCACCGACGGCCCCGCCTACCGCCTCACCGCGAAGAACGCGACCCCGGCGGTGACCGTGGTCGGCAGCCCGGCCGAGCTCACCATGTGGGTAATGGGCCGCCGGACCGCGGCGCTGGTACGCATGGACGGGATCCGGGCCGCGGTGACCAAGCTCACCGAAGCGAGCTGGTAACTGGGAGCGGCTAGCCGCCCATCTCCCGCTTGAGCCGGGCCAGGTCGTCGTCCACGTCCTGCGGGGCAGGCCGGGACGGCGGCGGGTACGGAGCGGGAACGTGGTCGACGTCGGCCCGCGGCAGCGGCCTGCTGTAATCGGGCTCGCGGACCTCGCGTTCGGCCTTCTTGCCCGAGACTTGCCGCCTGGAGCTGGCCACCTTGATAGCCACCGCGATCCCGCCGACCACGAGGGCGGCGAGCAGCAGGTAGGTCACGGCGTGAATGATAAAGCCGATCACCGAGCCGACAACCAGGAACGCGATCAGTATGCCGGCCCCGATGGCGGCGAGCTTGAACCAGCGCATCCGCCACATCCTCTCTCGACAGGATTCGGTCCCCTCTCGCGATATTACCCGACTTTGGCTCGATCGCGGAGAGCACCAGGCGGGCGGCAGTCAGGCAGACCATTCATTACGCTAGGGCCATGCACGCACTCGGCATCGACATCGGCGGTACCGGCATCAAGGCAGCGCCGGTAGACGTGGCCACGGGCAAGCTGCTGGCCGAACGGCAGAAGATCGCCACCCCGCGCCCGGCGCGGCCGGATGCGGTGGCCGACGTGGTGAAACAGCTCGCCACCTCCTTCAGCTGGTCAGGGCCGGTCGGCATCACCTTTCCCGGGGTGGTCGCCGACGGCGAGATCAGGACCGCCGCCAACCTGGACCCGGCCTGGATCGGGCTGGACGCGGGCGCGCTGTTCGGCAAGGCTGCCGGCAATCCGGCCCGGGTGCTGAACGACGCCGATGCGGCCGGCGTGGCCGAGATGACGTTCGGCGCGGGGGTGGGCCAGCTGGGCACCGTGCTGATGCTGACGTTCGGCACCGGAATCGGCAGCGCCCTGTTCACCCGCGGGGTGCTGGTGCCGAATACCGAGTTCGGGCACATCGAGGTCCACGGCCACGACGCCGAGACGCGTGCGTCCGAGCGCGCCAAGGAACTGCACGACCTGAGCTGGGGCAAGTGGGCCGGCCGGGTCGATGAGTACCTCCAGCACATGGAGGCGCTGCTCTCCCCGCACCTGATCATCGTCGGCGGCGGCATCAGCAAGGAGTCGGAGAAGTGGGTGCCGCGGCTGACCGGGATCCGGGCCCGTATCGTGCCCGCGACGCTGCTCAACAACGCCGGCATCGTCGGCGCCGCGATGGCCACCTCGAGCACCGCCGCTCCCGATACCTCAGGCGCCACCGGAACAGGCAACTAGTTCCGTACGTTCCACCATCGTGGCGAAGAGCAGCCGGGAGCGGCAGCAGCGGGCGCGGGAGAAGATCGCTCGACTCCGGGCGGAGGAAGCCCGCCGCAAGCGGCGGCGGCTGTGGCTGGCCGGCACGGGAGCGGCCGCTGCCGTCATCGCCGCGGCCGTGGGCATCACGCTCGCCGTCAGCGGCGGCGGCAAGGCCCCCAGCCCCAGCGCGTCGCCTGCGCTCCAGCTGGCCCCGCTGAGCACGCTCGGCACCCTCAAGCCCGCGCCCGCCGCGGGCCCGTCCGGGCCGGAGAGCGTGCCGGTGCCGGCCGCCGCCGCGCTGGCCGGGACGGCCGGCGCGGTCACCGGCTCGCCCGTGGACGGGATCAGCTGCCAGAACACCGAGCAGACCGTCTTCCACATCCACGCCCACCTGACCGTCTTCGTGAACGGCTCGGCCCGCCAGGTCCCGGCCGCCATCGGCATCCCCGGGGCGCAGGCCCAGGCCACCGCGACGGGCCCGTTCATCGCCAGCGGGACCTGCTTCTACTGGCTGCACACGCACGCCGCCGACGGCATCATCCATATCGAGTCCCCCGTCCACCGGACGTACACCCTGGGGAACTTCTTCGACGAATGGGGCCAGCCGCTCGGCACCGACCGGGTCGGCCCGGCCACCGGGCACGTGGTCGCCCTCTACAACGGCCAGGTCTACCGGGGCAACCCGCGGAACATCCCGCTCACAGCGCATGCCCAGGTCCAGCTGGAGGTGGGTACCCCGCTCGTCGGGCCGGAGCAGGTAACATTTCCGTCTGGCCTGTAACCGGACCGGGTGCCCGGCGCCGCGCAGGGCGTTCTTGACCTGCCCGATGCGCAGCGTGCCGAAGTGGAACACGCTGGCCGCCAGCACCGCGTCCGCGCCCGCGTCCACGGCCGGCGCGAAGTGGGCGAGCGTGCCCGCGCCGCCGCTGGCGATCACCGGAACGGTCACCACGGCGCGCACCGCCCGGATCAGCTCCAGGTCGAAGCCGGCCGTGGTGCCGTCCGCGTCCATCGAGTTCAGCAGGATCTCCCCGGCGCCCAGTTCGGTGGCCCGCCGGGCCCAGTCCACGGCGTCGAGGCCGGTGCCGGTCCGGCCGCCGTGCGTGGTCACCTCGAAGCCGCTGGGGGGTCCCGGGGCCCGCCGCGCGTCCACCGACAGCACGACGCACTGTGACCCGAACCGGCGCGCGGCCTCGGCCAGCAGCTCCGGCCGGGCAATCGCGGCGGTGTTCAGCGAGACCTTGTCCGCCCCGGCCCGCAGCAGCCGGTCCACGTCTTCGGCGCTGCGCACGCCGCCGCCCACCGTGAGCGGGATGAAGACCTGCTCGGCGGTGCGCCGCACCACGTCGTACATGGTGTCCCGGCCGCCGCTTGACGCGGTGATGTCCAGGAAGGTGAGCTCGTCGGCCCCCTCGGCGTCGTAGCAGGCGGCCAGCTCCACCGGGTCGCCGGCGTCCCGCAGCGCGCGGAAGTTGACCCCCTTGACCACCCGCCCGCCGTCCACGTCCAGGCAGGGAATGACCCTTACGGCTACCGTCATGACGAGACCTCGGCGAGGGCTTCTTCGAGGGTGAACGCGCCCTCGTACAGGGCCGTGCCGACGATCGCGCCCTCCACGCCGAGCGGGACAAGCGCCGCGATCGCGCGCAGGTCGGCCAGGCTGGACACGCCGCCGCTGGCCACCACCGGCGCGGACGTGCGCGCGCAGACGTCGCGGAGCAGGGCCAGGTTCGGGCCGCGCAGCATGCCGTCCTTGAGCACGTCGGTGACCACGTACCGGGCACAGCCCTCGGCGTTCAGCCGGTCCAGCGTCTCGTGCAGCTCCCCGCCCTCGGCCGTCCAGCCGCGGGCAGCCAGCCGGGTGCCCCGGACGTCGAGGCCGACCGCGACCCGCTCGCCGTGCCGGGCGATGACCGAACGCACCCAGTCCGGGTTCTCCAGCGCCGCGGTGCCGATGTTGACCCGGGCGCAGCCGGTGCCGAGCGCGCGGGCCAGCGACTCGTCGTCCCTGATGCCGCCGGACATCTCCACCTGGACGTCGACCGTGCGCACCACGCCGGCGAGCAGGTCCGCGTTCGACCCGCGGCCGAACGCCGCGTCCAGGTCCACCAGGTGGATCCACGAGGCCCCGGCCCGCTGCCAGGCCAGCGCGGCCGCCATCGGGTCGCCGTACTGGCCGCCGCTGCCGGCCACGCCCTGGACGAGCTGGACCGCGCGGGAGTCGGTGACGTCGACGGCGGGCAGCAGCGTCAGCCCGATCATAGGGTCTCCAGCCAGTTGGCGAGCAGCGCCGCGCCGGCGTCGCCCGATTTCTCCGGGTGGAACTGGGTCGCGGCCAGTACCCCCTGTTCCGCGGCGGCGGCGAAAGGCTCGCCGTGCTCGGCCCAGGTGAGCAGCGCGCCCGCCGCGGCGAGCCGCTCCGCGCCGGGCGCCCGGAGGGCGTAGGAGTGGACGAAGTAGAACCGCGTGCCCGGGGAGATCCCGGCGAACAGCGCCGAGCCCGGCGGCGGCGTCACCGTGTTCCAGCCCATGTGCGGCAGCACCCCGGCGTCGAGCCGCTCCACGGTGCCCGGCCAGGCCCCGCAGCCCTCCGTCCAGACCCCGTGCTCCAGGCCGGCCGCGAACAGCACCTGCATGCCCACGCAGATGCCGAGCACCGGGCGTCCCCGCTCGAGCCGCTGCGCGATCAGCTTGTCCCCGCCCACCGCGCGCAGGCCCGCCATGCAGGCCGCGAACGCGCCCACGCCGGGCACGGCGAGCCCGTCGCAGTCCAGCGCGGCATCGGGATCAGCCGTCACCTCGACCTGCGCGCCGACCCGCTCGAGCGCGCGCTGCGCCGAGCGCAGGTTTCCCGACCCGTGCCGCCGGCCCGCGGGTCCGGCGCCGCCGCCGCGCGCAGCGCCCGGGCGACCGCCTTGAACTGGGCCTCCACGATGTGGTGCGGGTTGCGGCCCTCGATCACCCGCACGTGCAGGCAGATCCCCGCGGCGAACGCCAGGGACTCGAAGATATGCCTGGTCAGCGTGGTGTCATAGGTGCCGATCAGCGGGGCCATGCCGTCCGGCTCGTGGTGCACCACGTAGGCCCGGCCGGACAGGTCCACCGCGGCCTGCACCAGCGTCTCGTCCAGCGGGACCACCGCGCTGCCGAACCGGGCGATGCCGGACTTGTCGCCCAGCGCTTCCCTGAGCGCCTGGCCGAGGGTGATGGCGGTGTCCTCCACGGTGTGGTGCGCGTCGATCTCGACGTCGCCCTTGGCCCGCACGGTCAGGTCGAGGGAACCGTGCTTGCCCAGCTGGGCCAGCATGTGATCGAAGAACGGCACGCCGGTGCCGACCTCGACCACCCCGATGCCGTCCAGGTCGATTTCCACCATGATCTGCGTCTCGTGGGTGAGCCGTTCCACCCGCGCCACTCGGTTCATCCGCTGAGCACCTCATCTAGGGCCGAACGGAACGCCGCCATCTCCGCGGGCGTCCCCACCGTGACCCGCAGCCAGCGCGGCGGGCCGACCTCCCGGACAAGCACGCCGCGGTCGAGCAGGCCCTGCCAGACCGCGTGCCGGGAGCCGAACTCGCCGAACAGCACGAAGTTCGCGTCGGAGTCCGCCACGGACAGGCCCCGCCGGCGGAGCCAGGCGACGAGCCCGTCCCGTTCGGCCCGAAGTTTCGTGACGGTGGCCAGCGGCTCGGCGGCCAGCGCGAGCGCGGCCCGCGCCACCGCCTGCGTGACGGCGGACAGGTGGTACGGGAGCCGCACGATGAGCAGCTTCTCGATCACCTCGGGCGCCGCGGCCAGGTACCCGATCCTGGCGCCGGCCATGGCGAACGCCTTGGACATGGTGCGGGTGACCACCAGGCGGGGGAAGCGCGGCAGCAGCGTGAGCGCGCTGGGCGTGCCCGCGCGGGCGAACTCCGCGTACGCCTCGTCGATCACGACCAGGCCCGGCGCCGCGGCGCAGACCGCCTCGATCAGCTCCATCGGGGCGGCGGTGCCGGTCGGGTTGTTGGGTGAGGTCAGGAAGACCAGGTCCGGCTGGCTGTCCTCGATCACGCGGGCCGCCCGGGCCGGGTCCAGGCCGAAGTCCTCGTCGCGTTCGGCGCTGACCCAGCCGGTGCAGGTCACCCGGGCGATCAGCGAGTGCATGGAGTAGCCGGGGTCGAAGCCGAGCGCCCGCCGGCCCGGCCCGCCGAACGCCTGCAGCAGCTGCTGGATGACCTCGTTGGACCCGTTGGCCGCCCACACCTGGCCGCCGGTCAGCCCGTGCCCGAGATAGTCGGCCAGGTCCTTGCGCAGCTCGACCGCGTCCCGGTCCGGGTACCTGTTCAGGGTGGCCGCCGCCCGCGCCACCGCGTCCGCGACCGCCTCGACCAGGCGCGGGCTGGGCGGATACGGGTTCTCGTTGGTATTCAGCCGGACCGGCACGTCGATCTGCGGAGCGCCGTACGGCGTGAGGTCTTTGAGATCATCCCGAACGGGCGGGGATCCTGCCTTAGTCACGGCTGCGCGCCCTCTCCCGGGACCCGCACCCGGACGGCCTGGACGTGGGCATCCAGGTCCTCGGCGCCGCCGAGCGCGTCGATCAGGGGCGCGGTGGCGGCCAGCGCGCCCCGGTCGCACTCCACCACGTTCACCAGGCGCAGGAAGGGGAACACAGAAAGCCCGCTGGTGTGCCGGGCGGTCCCGCCGGTCGGCAGCACGTGGTTCGAGCCGGCCAGGTAGTCCCCGAGTGAGACCGGCGAGTACGGGCCGGCGAACACGGCGCCCGCGTTGGTCACCCGCGCCGCCAGCTTGGCCGCGTCCCTGGCCTGGATCTCCAGGTGCTCGGGCGCCCACGCGTCGCTGACGGCGAGCGCGGCGTCTTCTGTGTCGACGAGGACGCACGCGGACTGGCCTCTCAGGGCCTTTTCTACCCGCTCGCGGTGCCTGGCCGCCGGGACCTGCCTGGCCAGCTCGGCATCGATTTCGTCCGCGAGAGCGGCGTCTGTGGTGATGAGCAGGCAGGCCGCGAGCTCGTCGTGCTCGGCCTGCGCGACCAGGTCGGCGGTGACGTAGCGGGGATCCGCGGTGTCGTCGGCGATGATCGCCACCTCGGTGGGCCCGGCCTCGCCGTCGGTGCCCACCACGCCGCGCAGCACCCGCTTGGCCGCGGCCACGTAGACGTTGCCGGGCCCGGTGATCACGTCGGCCGGCGCGCAGTGCTCCGTGCCGTAGGCGAACATCGCCAGCGCCTGCGCCCCGCCGGCCGCGTGCACCTCGCGCACGCCGAGCAGCGCGCACGCGGCGAGCACGGACGGGTGCGGCAGGCCGCCGATACTTGCCTGCGGCGGGGATGCCACCGCGATCGAGGCGACGCCCGCGACCTGGGCCGGGACGATGTTCATCACGACCGAGGAGGGGTAGGCCACCAGGCCGCCTGGGACGTAGACGCCGGCCCGGCCGGCCGGGACGAAGCGCCCGGTGACGGTGAGGCCCTCGGTGACCCGGGTCGTCGTCTCGCCGGGTAGCTGCGCGCTATGCACCTTCCTGGTTCGTCTGACCGCCTCCTCGAGGGCGGCCCTGACGTCCGCGGCGAGCCCGGCCAGCGCCGCGTCGAGGGCCTGCTCCGGCACCCGGGTGGTGGCCAGGTCGACGCCGTCGAACCGGGCGGTGTACTCGCGGACGGCGCCGGCACCGCGGCGCCTGACGTCGTCGCAGATGGGCCGGATCTGCGCCACGGCCGCCTCGACGTCGGTCGTGGCGCGCGGCAGGACGCCGGCCAGGGCGGTCCGGCTGAGGCTGCCGGGGGCGTGCCCGCGCAGGTCGATACGGCGCAGGTCGATACGGGGAATCACCCGCCTAGTCTACGGAGAGCATGCCCCGCTCTGCCGGGCGGTGGCCGCCGTAGGTGGCCACCAGCATGACCACCGAGGTGAGCCCGGGCCAGAACGCCAGCGCGCTCTTGGCCCCCAGCGCCAGCGACGAGCGGAACACGGTGCCGTCCGGGCTGACGGCGAGCAGGTGGTTATAGCTGCCGAGGCCGATGTTCTCGCCGGTCCAGAGCGCGAGCAGGACAGCCGCCACCGCGCCGAGGACGAGCCCGGCCGCCGCGGTCCAGCCCGCCCGGCGGACCAGCAGGCGGTGGCCGACGATGCCGGTGACGGTCCCGCCGAGCACGGCGATCAGGCAGAACCAGGCGTCGGCGAGGATGAACGCGCTGCTCTCCGGGTTGACCAGCTGGGCTTCGCCGGGCCCGACCTCCTGCAGCAGCGCCCGCGGCGCCACCGCGGCCCAGATGAGCCCGGCCGCCACGCCGAGCACCGCGCTGCCCGCCAGGGCCGCGGCGAACGCGGCCAGTCGCCCCTTCGTCGGTACTCCTCGTGTCGTCTGATGGCTCCGGCACGATCGTACCGTCAGCCCTGCTTCGGCTCGATGGCGTGTACCTCGGGCAGGATCGCCGCGATCGCGTCGACGCTGGCCTCATCCCAGGACCGGCGGGGCGAGACCAGCGCGTGGCCGATGCCGGCCGCGGCCAGCTCGCGCAGGTGGGCGAGCAGCGCCGCCGCGCCCTTGTGCGCCTCCTCGCCGAAGTCGAAGTTGGTGGCGATGGTCTTCTCGATCGCGGCGTAGTCACGGCCGGCCTGCGCGCAGTGCTCGCGGAGCACGTCCAGCTTGTGCTCGATGTTGTCGCGGAACTCCGTGCCGGGCACGTCGAACAGGTTGCAGGCGTCGGCGTACTGTGCCACCAGCCGCAGGGTCTTGCGCTCGCCGCTGCCGCCGATCAGGATCGGCGGGTGCGGCCGCTGCAGGGAGTTCGGGGAGTTGAGCGGCCGGACCAGCTGGTAGTGCCGGCCCTGGTAGGGACTCTGGTCACCGCGCCACATCTGGTGCGCGATCTGCAGCAGTTCCTCCAGCCGCTCGAACCGCTCGGCCAGCGAGGGGAACGAGATGCCGAGTCCTTCGGCCTCGAAGGCGGTACCCGGGCCGGCCGGCGCGATGTTCCACGGCGCACCCGCCCCGACACCGAAGATCACCCGGCCGCCGGTCAGCACGTCGAGTGACGTCACCGCCTTGACCAGCACCCCGGGGTGGCGGTAGGCCACGGACGTGACGAGCGTGCCGAGCCGGATCCTTTTCGTCAGCCCGCCTAGGAAGGCCAGCAGCGCGTAGGCCTCGGGCATGGGCGACTCGGGCGGCAGCCCGCTCAGCCGGATCTGGAAGAAGTGGTCCATCACCCACAGGCTGTCCACGCCCGCCTCGTCCGCCGCCGTGGCGATCCTGGATACCACCGGGCCGATTTCCTCCGCCGGCCACGGGAACGTGCTGATGCCGATGCCGAGTTTCATGACTGCCTCCTTGCCTGCGAAATATCGTTAGCCGGATAATGAGTTTACCATGAGCCGGCTAACGTACTCCAGGGCCGTACGCTGAAGCTGCCATGTCCGAGGAATCCCGCGCTGACCAGCCGGCGCCCGACGCTGATCGCCCGGCGCCCGACGCTGATCGCCCGGCGCCCGACTTCCAGACGGCGTTCTGGGCCGCCAAGCATGCCCTGTCGATGGCGACCGCGGCGGCCTTCTCCAGGCACGGCGTGCACGAGGGGCAGCAGTTCATCCTGCGCGTGCTGTGGGCCGAGGACGGGCAGACGCCGGGCGAGATCGCCCGGCGGCTCGGGCTGGCCACGCCCACGGTGACCAGGGCCGCCACCCGGATGGAGGCGGCCGGCCTGCTGCGCCGCGAGCCGCACCCGGGCGATCGCCGGCTGGTCCGGCTGCTGCTCACCGAGCGGGGGCGCTCGCTGGAGCACGTCATCGCGGCCGAGACGGACAAGCTCACCGAGCGGGCGCTGGCCACGTTCGGCCCCGCCGAACGCGAGACGGTGATCCGCGCGCTGGCCGCCATCCGGCGCAACCTCACCGGGGCCTGAACGCTTCCTGCCTGTTTAGGCCCGTTTATCGGGGGGAGTCGGAATGCGGTTCCGACACCTCACGGAGGTCAATATGTCGACCGGAGCAATAATAGGCATCGTCATCGTCGTCATCGTCGTGGCGGCAGCAGTAGTGGTGGCCTCGGCTGAACTGCGGCGGGCGAGGCTGCGCCGCCAGTTCGGATCGGAGTACGACCGCCTGGTTCAGCAGCTGGGCAGCAGGAAGAAGGCCGACGCCGAACTGGCCGAACGGCAGCGGCGCGTGGAGGCGCTCGGAATTCACGACCTTTCGCCCGAGCAGCAGGCCAGTTACAGCGGCGACTGGACCGCGGTCCAGGAGCGGTTCGTGGACAGCCCGGCCGCGGCGGTGGCCGCTGCGGGCACGCTGATCTGGCAGGTCATGCGAGACCGCGGGTACCCCGCCGACGACAGGAACGCCAGCATGGACGCCCTGTCCGTCTACCACGCCGGGCCGCTCGAGGGCTACCGGCAGACGGTGAGCCTGCGGACCGAATCGGCGACCACTGAGCAGCTCAGGGAAGCCTTGATCCGTTACCGCACGTTGTTCGAGGACCTGGCCGGCCTGCGGAACGGCCGCGGCGGGCCCGGACGCGACCGCGTCGCCGAGATCCGCGACCGCGCCGGCAAGAACGGTGCCGGCAAGAACGGTGCCGGCAAGAGCGGTGCCGGCAAGAGCGGTGCTGTCACTGTCGCCGGCAACCGCACGCGCACCGCGGAGAACGCCAACCGGACCGCGGACACGCCTCGATAGGCACTCACGGGAGAGATGATTCCACCTATGCGGAGGGAGGAAGCGGCATTTCCGCCCGGCCTGAAGGCCGGGGATCTCACGCCGCGACCCTTATGACACAGGATCAGTACGGTCAGGCCAGGGGACCCAGCCACGTCGTCCGTGGCGACGTCGTCCGGGACGATGAGACCGAAGAATTCCCCGCCGGGGAGTCCAAGCCAATGACCCGCTTCCAGAAGGTGGCCTCGGCCCTGCGCGGAGGTGGCGCCGAGCGGGACGAGCAGGACCCGGCCGCGGCCAGCCCGCCGTGGGTAACTGAGGAGGACAAGGCGCCCATGGCCAACAGCCCGATCTCCCGGGAGACGCACCCCCACGGCGACTACTGGGATGAACCCGGTGCGGGCCGGGACGAGGCGGTCGCGGTGACCAGCCCCGGCGTCCCCTTCACGCATGCCCGGCCAGACACTGCGGATCACACGGCGACCGAGCCGGACATGTTCGGCACCACCACGCACGCGGGCAACGGGACCGCGGCCGCGCCGGCCCCGGAAGGTCAGGCCGACGCCGCGACGATCGCGGCCGTCCCGGCGGGCGGCGTCCCTTCCCCGGCCGATGAGACAACGGCCGACGAGGCAACGGCCGATGAGGCAACGGAGACCACGGGACGGCACGCCGCTGGCACCCCGGCCGGCAGCGAGCTGCGACCCGGCGAGGCGGCCGGGAGGCTGGGTGACTTCAGCGATCTCACCTACGGGAACCTGATCCCGGACGCGGCGGTCTACTCCGAGCAGTGGCAGCATATCCAGTTCAGGTTCGTGGACGACCCGCGCGCGTCGGTGACCGAGGCCGCCGACATCGTCGCCCAGGTCGCCGCCAAGATGGAATCGGCCATCCAGGAGCGGCAGCGGGCCATCGAGGAACGGCAGCGCGCCATCGCGGAGCGGCAGCGCTCGCTGCGCGGCCGCTGGGGCGAGGGCGCGAACGCCGACACCGAGGCGCTGCGCGAGACCCTGCGGATGTACAAGGCCTTCCTCGACCAGCTCATCGGCCCCAAGGCCAGTTGACGCTAGCTGACGCAGGCTGGACCGAGTAGCTGCTTCAGGTCGCCGATCAGGGCGGGCGAAGTGGCTACTCGGAGCTTGTCATCGAGCCGGACCACCGTGGTGCGCTCGTGGCCGCGCAGCCTGAGGTGCACCTCGGTCGGGCCGGGGTGGGTCACCAGCACCTCCCGGAGCCGCTCCACCACCGGCGGCACGCACCTGGCCACCGGCATCGACACGACGAAGGGGCCGGAGTCGCCGACGGACAGATCCGGGATGGTCAGGTCCATGGCGATCAGCTTGGGCACATCGTCCCGGCGGTCCATCTTGCCCTTGACCACCACCACCGCGTCCTCGGCGATCGAGGTGGCGTACAGCTGGTAGGTCTGCGGGAAGAACAGCACCTCGATGGCCCCGCCCAGGTCTTCGAGCGTGGCCGCGGCCCACTGGTTGCCCTGCTTGGTCACCTTGCGCTGCACCCCGGACAAGATCCCGCCGATCCTGACGATCTGCGCGTCTGACCGGTCGCCGGCCCGGGGGCGCGCCTCGGCGTCGTCCGCCATCAGGTCGGCGAGCGAGCAGTCGCTCTCCCGGGCGATGATGTGCTCGATGCCGAAGAGCGGGTGGTCGGAGACATAGAGCCCCAGCATCTCGCGCTCGAAGTTCAGCAGGGTGGACTTGTCCCACTCCCCGGCCGGGACGGGCACGTCGAACACCGCCTCCGCCTCGGCGTCCCCGCCGAACAGCGAGTCCTGCCCGATCGCCTCGTTCCGCTTGATGTCGATCACGGCATCGACCGCCTGCTCGTGCACGAGCACCAGGCCCTTGCGCGGGTCCTGGAACGAATCGAAGGCGCCGGCCTTGACCAGCGACTCGATCACCCGCTTGTTGCACACCACCAGGGGGACCTTGCGCAGGAAGTCGGTGAAGCCGGTGAAGCCGCCCTTGGACTTGCGGGCGGCGATGATCGCCTCCACCACGTTGCCGCCCACGTTGCGGATCGCCGCCAGGCCGAACCGGATGTCCTGCCCGACCGGCGCGAACGTCGCCACCGACTCGTTGACGTCGGGTGGCAGCACCTTGATGCCCATCCGGCGGCACTCGCTCAGGTAGAGCGCCGACTTGTCCTTGTCGTCGGCGACGGAGGTGAGCAGCGCGGCCATGTACTCGGCGGGGTAGTTCGCCTTCAGGTAGGCGGTCCAGTACGACACCAGGCCGTACGCGGCGGAGTGCGCCTTGTTGAAGGCATAGCCGGCGAACGGGACGAGGACATCCCAGACCGCCTGGATCGCCTTGTCCGAGTAGCCGCGCTCCCGGCAGCCCTGCCGGAACGGGACGAACTCCTTGTCCAGGATCTCCTTCTTCTTCTTGCCCATGGCGCGGCGGAGCAGGTCCGCTTGCCCGAGCGTGTAGCCGGCCAGGATCTGGGCGGCCTTCTGCACCTGCTCCTGGTAGACGATCAGGCCATAGGTCGGCTCGAGCACCTCGCGGAGCGGTTCCTCGAGCTCAGGGTGGATCGGCGTGATCTCCTGCAGCCCGTTCTTGCGCAGCGCGTAGTTGGTGTGGGAGTTCACGCCCATCGGGCCCGGCCGGTACAGGGCGCCGACGGCGGAGATGTCCTCGAAGTTGTCCGGCTTCATCGCCCGCAGCAGCGTGCGCATGGGCCCGCCGTCGAACTGGAACACGCCGAGGGTGTCACCGCGGGACAGCAGGTCATAGGTCGGCTTGTCGTCGAGCGGCAGGCTCAGCAGGTCGATCGAGATCTCCCGGTTCTTCTCGATCGCCGCGATCGCGTCCGCCATGATCGTCAGGTTGCGCAGGCCGAGGAAGTCCATCTTCAGCAGCCCGAGACCCTCGCAGGTCGGGTAGTCGAACTGCGTGATCACCGCGCCGTCGGAGTGCCGGGTCCAGACCGGGATGTGATCGGTCAGCGGTTCCGCCGACATGATCACCCCGGCGGCGTGCACGCCGGGCTGGCGGATCAGCCCCTCGATCCCGCGGGCGGTGTCGATGACCTGCTTGATCTCGGCTTCGGCCTCGTACAGCGAACGGAGCTCACCGGCTTCCTTGTACCGGGGGTTGGTCTCGTCGAAGATCCCGGAGAGCGGGATGTCCTTACCCATCACGGCCGGCGGGAACGCCTTGGTGATCCGGTCGCCGAGCGCGTAGGGAAAGCCGAGCACCCGGCAGGAATCCTTGATCGCGGCCTTGGCCTTGATGGTGCCGTAGGTGACGATCTGCGCGACCCGGTCCGAACCCCACTTCTGGGTCACGTACCTGATCACGTCGGCCCGGCCACGTTCGTCGAAGTCGATGTCGATGTCGGGCATGGACACGCGCTCGGGGTTGAGGAAGCGCTCGAAGATCAGGCCGTGGTCCAGCGGGTCCAGGTCGGTGATGCCCATCGCGTAGGCGACGATCGAGCCGGCCGCGGAGCCGCGCCCGGGGCCCACCGCGACGCCGTTGTTCTTGGCCCACATGATGAAGTCCGCGACCACGAGGAAGTAGGCCGGGAACCCCATCTGGCAGATGATCTGGATCTCGTATTCGGCCTGCTGGCGCCGCTGCTCGTCGTACCCGCCCGGATAGCGCCGGTCCATGCCCTTCCACACCTCGGCGCGGAACAGCTCATCCTCGGACTCGAATCCATCGGGGATGGGGAAGCGCGGCATCAGGTTGACGAACTCGAACATGCCGCTGGCGTCGACCCGGTCGGCGATCAGCAGCTGGCTGTTGCGACACCCCTCCTGCCAGTAGTCGCTGCCGTCGATGCCGTACATCGCGGCCGCGGGCTTGATGAAGTATCCGCCGCCCTCGAGCCGGAACCTGTCGGCGTCGGCCAGGGTCTTGCCTGTCTGGATGCACAGCAGGGTGTCATGGCTGGTGGCGTCCTGCTCGCGGGTGTAGTGCGAGTCGTTGGTCACGACCGGCGGGATGCCGAGCTTCCTGCCGATCTCGAGCAGGCCGTCGCGGACCCGGCGCTCGATGTCCAGGCCGTGCTCCATCAGCTCGAGGAAGTAATTCTCCTTGCCGAAGATGTCCTGCCACTCGGCTGCTCCCCTGAGCGCCTCGTCGAACTGGCCGAGCCGCAGCCTGGTCTGCAGCTCGCCCGACGGGCACCCGGTGGAGGCCATCAGCCCGGAGGCATGCGACGCGATGATCTCCTTGTCCATCCGCGGCCACTTGACCAGCCAGCCTTCGGCGTACGAGCGGGAGGAGAGCTTGAACAGGTTATGCACGCCCTGCTTGTCCCGCGCCCAGATGGTCTTGTGCAGGTAGGCCCCGGAGGCGGAGACGTCGTCTTTCTTCTGGTGCGGCTGACCCCACAAGACGCGGTTGGTGTTGCTCCTGGACTCGGGCGCGACATAGGCCTCGATCCCGATCACCGGCGTGACGCCGGCGTCCGTTGCCTGCCGGTGGAACTCCGCGGCAGCGAACATGTTGCCGTGGTCGGTCATCGCCACGTGCGTCATGCCCTGGCTCTTGACCTCCGCGAACAGGTCCTTCAGCCGGGCGGCGCCGTCCAGCATGGAGTACTCGGTGTGCACGTGCAGGTGAGCGAACGGCGCACCGGACTCTGCCATGACGATCCGCCTCCTCAGGGCATGCCACTCAGCGCGCGTGCCCCCGAGAGACCTGCGCGTTTAGTCATCAACCGGTGCTCACCACCTTAACGGAGACCGGTCCCCGCCGCCTGCCTGGCGCGCCGGCCGGGTCATGCGGGTATCGGGATTTGTATCGGCGCGTATGTCGAGGGCTGGGCGTAGTTCTCGCAGAGCCGGCCATACCAGTCCCCGGGCTCGTAGATGGTGACCTGGCCCCGTGTGACGCCGTTGTCCCGGCCGGCCTGGCGTTCTTCCCGGACGCGCTCGTTGGCCAGGCAGGTATAGATGGCGTAGTCCAGGTCCAGCCGCTCCCCGTACCACGGCGGGATGATCGTCTCGGGGGTGATGTCCGCGCCGTGGCAATCGCCGATGCTGCCATCCGGGGACGGCAGGGACGGGCTGGGCGGTATCGCGGCGCCGTCTGGCAGGTAGAAGGTGAAGGTGCCGCCGGGTTGGGCGGTGATGAGGTAGCCGCGGTCATGGACGGCCATGTGGTGGTATTTACACAAGCTGACCAGGTTCTCCAGGCTGGTACGGCCGCCGTTAGCCCAGTGCTGGATGTGGTGCAGGTCGACACGGCGGGACTCGCAGCCCGGGAACCGGCACCGGCCGTGGTCGCGTTCGCGGGCCGCCTTGCGCAGCGCGGCGGCCGGGCGGCGCCGGCGCCGGCCTAGGTCCAGTACCGCGCCGCCCGCCCCGTGCACCATCCAGGACAGCGCGGCGGTACAGGTGATCATCTGCGCGGTGCTGACGCTGATGGCGGGGCCGTCCTCGACGTGGCACCGGGCCGGATCCGCTGGATCCCCCAGGCCGGGCGCGGCCGCCAGCACAGGCGCCGGCGTTTCCGCGGAAACGCCGGCGTCCGAGCGGGAGGGACTCGGCGAGGTGGCGGGCGGGGGGCCAGTAGTTCCAGGAAGCGGCACGTGGCCGCGGTCAGGTGACCCGCCACCTCGCAGATCTGCGCCTCCAACCGCTCCAGCGGCACCGGGGCCGGGGCCGGATCGTCGGGAACTGCCTCTTTTGTGTCGAACATGTATTTGAGTCTAGCCGGAGGGTCCGACATTTCCAGGTGGGCGGCGGCTAGGCTGACCTCAGTCGGCTGATCTGCTTGTCGAGGTTACGGACCTGGGTGGAGTCGATGCCGAAGGTACTGGCTACTGGGCGCTCCGGCGCTTACCCGGACGGGACTTTCACGCCCATGACTGATCCTGTCAGCCCCAGCGGACCTTGACGCTGGCCTGCCAGGACGCCAGGAGCGCTGGGTCTCCGGCGACGGTGACGTCCGCCTGGGCGGCGTCGGCGCGGTTCCACAGGAACAGGTAGACGCCTGAGGCGGGGCCGCTCACCGTGCACCCGGCGCCCTCCGGGTCATCGGGGCCTGAATTAGGGTTGTCTGTGCGTCGCGGCTGCAGGCGGCCCTCGTGTGCCTCGATCGACCAGGCGTCGCCGGTGTCCGCGGCCAGCACGCGCAGCCGCGCGCCGTCGGCGGTCGATCCAGGCTGGTACTTGCGCCGCCGCCCGAATCCCATGATCAGCTCATCGATGCCGTCGGCGGCGAACCCGGCCTGGTACCCGGGCGTGACGCCGGCGGCGCTTTCCGCGTCAGCCCGGTGGATGGCGGTCTCGTGGGCCTGCCGCCGCGCCCAGAACGCCAGCGGGGACGGCGCGGCCATGAACGTCGCGCACTCCACCGCGGGATCGGCCGTGGCCAGGGTTTCCGTCAGCGCACCGTGACCGGCCCGGAACCAGGCGAGCAACCCGGCGTCTTCCGCGCCGCCGCGCAGGATCTCTGCTTCCGGCGGCCCGTCCAGGATCTGGCCGGGGCGCTCGGTGATGTGCCGGGCGGCCCACCGGTGGATGTAGCCGGTATGCCGCAGCAGGTCTTTGACCAGCCAGGGCGCGCACGTCGGAACGGGGGTGTCGAGCCCGGCTCGTTCGGCCGCACCGGCCAGCCGTTCGCCTTGGGCGCGCAGGGCGTCAATGTGCTCGGCGATTTTCATCTGGGTCAGCTTTCGGCTTGCAGGATGTCCAGGGAACGGGCCAGGTCCGGCGGGTATTCGCTGGTGAACGTGACCTCGCGGCCGTCGGCGGGGTGCGCGAACGTCAGGCTGACCGCGTGCAGCCACTGGCGGGTCAGGCCGAGCCTGGCGGCCAGCACCGGATCGGCGCCGTAGAGCAGGTCGCCTGCGCACGGATGCCTGATCGCGGCCATGTGCACCCGGATCTGGTGGGTCCGGCCGGTTTCCAGGTGCACCGAGACCAGGCTGGCGGCCCGGAACGCCTCCAGCGTGTCGTAGTGGGTCACGCTCGGGCGGCCGTCACTGACCACGGCGAACCGGCCGTCGCCGGACGGGTGCCTGCCGATCGGCGCGTCCACCGTGCCGCGCAGCGGATCCGGGTGCCCCTGCACGAGCGCGTGGTAGCGCTTGTCCACGGTGCGCTCGCGGAAGGCCCGCTTGAGCGCGCTGTAGGCCCGCTCGCTCTTGGCCACCACCATGACGCCGGTGGTGTTCGCGTCCAGCCGGTGCACGACGCCCTGGCGTTCGGCGGCACCGCTGGTCGCCACCGTATGACCGGCCGCGATCAGGCCGCCGGTCACGGTCGGCCCGGACCAGCCCGGCGTCGGGTGCGCGGCGACCCCGCGCGGCTTGTCGATCACCGCGATGTCGTCGTCCTCGTAGAGCACGACCAGGCCCTCGACCGGTCGCGGAGGTTCGGCCGGACGCGGCGACGGCAGCGTGACCTGCAGCGGGTCCCCGGCCAGGACGCGGTCCGACTTCGACGCGGCCCGCCCGCCGAGGAGCACCAGGCCGTCCCCGATCAGCTCCGCGGCCCGGGACCTGGACAGCCCGAACATCCTGGCCAGCGCGGCGTCGAGCCGCTCGCCGTCCAGGCCGTCGGGCACCGTGACCTGGCGTTCCCCTCCAGACGTCATGTGGGCTCCTGGACGGCCCTGGTCCCGTCCAGCCGGATCCCGAGCAGCGCCAGCAGCACGACCAGCGCGCCGGCGCAGACGATGGCGGAGTCGGCGAGGTTGAAGACCGGCCAGTCCGGCAGCTCGATCCAGTCGACCACGTGCCCCTGGAACAGCCCGGGCGCGCGGAGGATCCGGTCCAGCAGGTTACCGGTGGCCCCGCCAAGCAGCAGGCCGAGGGTGATGGCCCAGCCGATGCTGCGCAGGTTCCTGGCGGCACGCAGGATATAGACGACCACGCCGAGGGCGATGACGGTGAACACGATCGTCATCGACGTGCCGATGCTGAACGCGGCCCCGCCGTTTCTGGTCAGCGTAATCGTGAGCGCCCCGCCGAGCAGCCGGATGTTCCCGTGGCCTGGCATCGTGGCCACCACGATGGCCTTGGAGATGACGTCGGCCGCGAGGACGAACACAGCCACTGCGAGCAGCAGGCCGACCCGGCGCGGCCGCGCCGGCCCGTTCGCGTCCGCCGCCCCGTTCATGGTGAGAAAGCTTATCTGCGCTTCAGCTACGCTGGGCCGGTGCAGGGATTCGAGCCGCTCCCCGCGCAGGTCGACCTGCCCGCGCTTGAGCAAGAGATACTGACCCGCTGGCAGGACGCGGGGATCTTCGAGCGGTCGCTGAAGCAGACCGCGGGCGGCCCGCGATGGACCTGCTACGAAGGGCCGCCGACCGCCAACGGGATGCCGGGCGCGCACCACGTGGAGGCGCGCACGTTCAAGGACCTGTTCCCCAGGTTCAAGACCATGCAGGGGTTCCATGTCCCGCGCAAGGCGGGCTGGGACTGCCACGGGCTGCCGGTCGAGGTCGCGGTGGAGAAGGAACTCGGCCTGACCGGCAAGCGGGACATCGAGGCGTACGGGGTCGCCGCGTTCAACGCGCGCTGCCGCGAGTCCGTGCTCAGGCACGTCGACGCGTGGCTGGAGATGTCCCGGCGGATGGGCTACTGGGCCGACACCGACAACGCCTACCGGACCATGGACGCCAGCTACATCGAGTCGGTCTGGTGGTCGCTGAAGAAGATCTACGAGCAGGGACTGCTGGTCCGCGACCACCGGATCAGCCCGTACTGCCCGCGCTGCGGCACCCCTCTTTCCGATCACGAGATGGGCCAGGAGGACGTCTACCAGACGGTCTCCGATCCGGCCGTCACGGTCCGGTTCCGGCTGCGCACGCTGCCCGAGGGGGCGCCGCGCGAACTGCAGGGCGCCGACCTGCTCGTCTGGACGACCACGCCGTGGACGCTGGTCGCCAACACCGCGGTGGCGGTGCACCCGGACGCGACCTACGTGGTGGCGCGCCGGTCCGCCGATGGCGACCGGGTGGTGGTCGCGGACGACCTGTTCGCCAGGGTGCTCGGCGACGGCTGGCACGTCGCCGCCAGGTTCAGCGGACAGGCCATGGTCGGGGCGGGATACCAGCCCCCGTTCGGCCTGATAAAAATCAATGGCGCCCATGTCGTGATTCCAGGGTCATTCGTGACTACGGAGGACGGCACCGGGCTCGTCCACCTGGCGCCGGCGTTCGGCGCCGATGACATGGAGGCGTCGCGGGCCTACGGCCTGCCGGTGGTCAACCCGATCCGCCCCGACGGGCATTTCGAGGACGACGTGCCGCTGGTCGGCGGGATGTTCTTCAAGGACGCTGACCAGCGGCTGATCGCCGACCTGGACGATCGCGGCCTGCTGTTCCGGTCCGAACGGCACGTGCACAGCTACCCGCACTGCTGGCGGTGCGGCACCTTGCTGCTCTACTACGCGGTGCCCTCGTGGTTCATCAGGACCACCGCGATCAAGGACAAGCTGCTGGCCGAGAACGAGCGCACGAACTGGTACCCGGCGACGGTCAAGGGTGGCCGGTACGGCGAGTGGCTGCGGAACAACGTGGACTGGGCGCTGTCCCGGACCAGGTACTGGGGCACGCCGCTGCCCCTGTGGGTGTGCTCGGAGTCCCATCTGACCTGCGTCGGCTCGCTGGCCGAACTGTCCGAGCTGACTGGGCGGGACCTGACCGGGCTCGACCCGCACCGGCCGTTCGTGGATGCCGTCACGTTCGGCTGCCCCTCGTGTGCGGGTGAGGCCCGCCGGGTGCCCGAGGTGATCGACGTCTGGTACGACTCGGGCGCGATGCCGTTCGCGCAGTACGGCGCGCCGCTGCGAGGCTCGGAAGAGTTCGCCGCCTCGTACCCGGCACAGTTCATCTGCGAGGCGCTCGACCAGACCCGTGGCTGGTTCTACTCGCTGATGGCCGTCGGGACGACGGTGTTCGGGCGTTCGGCGTACGAGAACGTGGTGTGCGTGGGGCTCCTCGTCGACGAGACCGGCCGCAAGATGAGCAAGCACCTGGGCAACGTGCTCGAGCCGATCTCGCTGATGGACGCGCACGGCGCCGACGCGCTGCGCTGGTTCTTCGCGGCCTCCGGCTCGCCGTGGGGCGCCCGGCGGGTGGGGCGCGACGTGCTCAGCGACATCGTCAGGAAGGTGCTGCTCACCTTCTGGAACACGGCGTCGTTCCTGGTCCTGTACGCCAACGCGGGCGGCTGGACGCCGGCCGGTTCTGCTGCGCCGCCGGCGGCGGACCGGCCGCTGCTTGACCGGTGGCTGCTGAGCGAACTGCACACGGTGGTGCGTGACGTCACCGTGTCGCTGGAGTCCTTCGACACGGCGGCGGCCGGGCGGCGGCTCGCGACGTTCATCGACGACCTGTCCAACTGGTATGTGCGCCGGTCGCGGCGGCGGTTCTGGGACGGGCCTGCCCTCGGGGCCTCGGCGTTCGCCACGCTGTACGAGTGCGTGACCACGCTGACCCTGCTGATGGCGCCCTTCGTGCCGTTCGTGACGGACTATCTCTGGGGCGTGCTGCGGCGGGAAGGGACGCCGGAGTCGGTGCACCTGGCGTCGTGGCCCGCTTATGATCCCGCGCTGATCGACCCGGAGCTTTCCGCGCAGATGGGGCTGGCCCGGCGGCTGGTCGAGCTGGGGCGGTCGGCCCGGTCGGGGGCTTCGGTCCGCACCAGGCAGCCGCTGAGCCGGGCGCTGATCGGAGCCGCCGGATTCGAAGAGCTGCCCCCTGAGCTGCGATCCTTGATCGCCGAGGAGCTCAACGTGGCGTCGCTCGCGGTTCTGGGCGGCGAGGCCGGGGAACTCGTCGACTATGCGGTCAAGCCGAACTTCCGCGCGCTCGGCCGCCGGTTCGGGCCGCAGACGCCGGAGGTGGCGGCCGCCATCGCCGCCGCGCCGGCCGCGGACATCGCCACCGGGGTCCTGGCGGGCGGCACGGTACCGGTCGGCCCGGTCTCGGGCTCATCGGTCTCGGTCGGCGCGGACGACGTGATCGTGACCCAGACGCCGCGGGCGGGCTGGGCGGTGGCCACCGACGCGGGCGAGACCGTAGCCATCGACACCGCCGTCACCGCCGAACTCCGGCGCGAGGGGCTCGCGCGCGAGGTCATCCGGCTCGTCCAGGAGGCCCGCAAGAACGACGGCCTGGACGTCACCGACCGGATCGTGCTGCGCTGGGCGGCTCGCGACCCCGGGCTGGCGGCGGCGCTGACCGAGCACGCGGCGCTGATCGCCGGCGAGGTGCTGGCGGCGGAGTTCGGGCCTGCCGGGGCGGAACCGGTGCCCGGCGACGCGAGGGAGCATGCCCAGGACGACCTCGGCCTGCGGTTCTGGCTCAGGCGCGCCAGGTAACTCGGGGGAGTCCCCGGGCTGGTCTGGGAGGCAAGCGCGGCAGGGGGTGCAGCCGGATTCCCTGGCGGCGGCGAGGGTCATGGTGTCCAGGTCGCTATCGCCCATGAATCGGATGAGGATGCAGCGAGCCTTGTGGTATCTGGGGACGCCAGGGACCACGGTTACTTCTAGGTCGGGGTCAGGGGCAGCGGGCTCGGGTGCAGTGGTCTGCTCGGCCTGGGAGGTCGCGGGCGCTGCCGCGGTAGCGGGAGCCGACTCGGGCTCGCTGGCGGGGGTCTCGGGTTTCGCGTCATCCTGACGATCGGCGGGCGGCTGGTCCTGGGCGGATGCCTGATCCTGGCCGGGCTGGTCCTTGTCTGACGGCTTGTCTTCGGGCGACGGCTTACCTTCGGGCGGCTGATCGCCTGGCGGCGAGGTGTCCGGCGGCTGATTGCGCTCCGCGGCCTGCGGGGGTTCGGGTGACTGGGCGGGCTTGGGGGGCGCGGTGGCCACCGCTGGTGCTGCTGGTGCTGCCGGGGCCTGCGCCGGTACCGGCGGCTGGCTGGGGGGCGAAGGCGGAGCGGGGGCGGGAGCCGGGACCGGTTCGTCTCGCCGTTCCCAGACGCTGGGAGCCGGGGCGGCGGAGCGCGGGGTGAACGCGGCCGGGTGATACAGCGCATCGGCGGGCCGCGAGCCCGGCGGCGGGATTCGCCGCGGCGGCTCGGCGGCGGGCCAACCCGGCCCGACGGGGACCGGCCCGGCCGGCGCCGCTGTGGCCCCGGCCGGCGCCGCTCCGGCGTGGGCTACTCCAGCAGGCGCCGGAGCGGGCGCGGTGCGGGAGTGCTCCCGCGTGCGCGGGACCGTGACCTGGGGGGCCGGGACGGGCCCCGGGGCACTGGCCTCAGCCGCGTCCGCCCTGGGTTTGCCGGTCAGCTCACGCCAGTTGACGGCCGCGCCTACGCCCAGCGCCAGCAGGGCCACGCCACTCACGCCAATCGCGAGGTAGACGAGCAGGAGCTTGCTCGTAACCACACCAGCGACTAGCAATCCGACCGCACCGACAACGAGAAACGCACTGAAGCGAATCACATGCGTTCTCCCCGCGGTCCCCGCTCAGGTCCTCGTGCCTACCTGCGCTCGCGCGAGGGCGCTCCCTCACTGGTCCGGAAGCCACCGGAGTGCTGCACTACCTCGGGGACGCCATACTGGCCCGTGCCCTGGCCGCCGTTGCGCGCGCCGCTCGGCGCGAGCGCGGGCGGCATCGACGGCTGCGTGCCGGAACCCATGGTCGGGAAGGTACCGCTGTCGGTGACCCCGGCCTCCAGGTCGCGCAGCTGGCCTTCCAGGTAAGCCTTCAGCCTGCTGCGGTACTCGCGCTCGAACGCGCGCAGGTCATCGACCCGGCGCTCGAGTTCCTCGCGGGTCTGGACCAGCGAGCCCATGGCCTGACGGTGGCGTTCCTGCGCGTCGCGCTCCAGGCTCTCGGCCCGGGCGCGCGCGTCGCCGGTGATCTGCTCGGCCTGGCGCCGGGCCTTGGTCAGCACATCGTCCGCCTCGCGGCGGGCGCGGCCCAGGGTCTCGTCGGCTTCCCGGCGGGCGTCGGCGATGGCCTGGTCGGCAGTCTGCTGCGCGAGCGAGAGAACGCGCGCGGCCGTGTCCATGTTGTCCTCGATGTGCGGCATCCCGCCCATCATGACCGGCTCGGGCTGCCTGCGCTCTGGCTCCATGCGCTCGGGCGCCATCATCTCAGGCTTCGGGTCGGACAGCGGAGAGCTCAACGCGGGTACCGCCGACTTACCACCGCGAAGGACTTCCGCCAGCTTGGCCCGGAGCTCTTCATTCTCCTGGATCAGCCGGTCGAGCTCGGCCTCAACCTCGTCAAGGAAGGCGTCAACCTCTTCCTCGTCGTAGCCTGGCCTGAGCCTGGTCGTACTGAACTGCTTGTTCCGCACATCCGCGGGCGTCAGCGGCATCTCGTCTCCTCGGCGCACTTGGACCGTGTTCTTCACGACGGTACCCGAATCAAAGGTGCGGCACGACCACTTCAAGCAGGATCAGAATCACGATGAACAGAACCATGAAGCTGAGGTCCATGGCCACCATCCCGAGCCGGAGGGTCGGGATGAAACGGCGCAGGAGCTTCAGCGGCGGATCTGTGACCGTGAAGATACCCTCGGCGATCACCAACAGTATGCCTGACGGATGCCATTCGCGGGCGAAAACCTGCACCCAGCTGAAGATCATCCTGCCGATCAGGACCACAAGATAGATCGTCAGCACATAAGTGAGGACTTCCCTCAGGTACTGCACAAATCCACCCTGTCCCTGTCACCGGCGGCGCCGGCGTCGTCACTGATCAGCATCACGTCACACTGCTTGCTGGCTAGCTCTGGTTGAAGAAGCCGCGCTCTGCGATGCGAGCCTTGTCCTCCGCGGTCACCTCGACGTTCGCAGGCGACAGCAGGAAAACCTTGTTAGTCACACGCTCAATGCTCCCGCGCAGGCCGAAGATCAGGCCCGCCGCGAAGTCGACGAGACGCTTGGCGTCGCTGTCGACCATCTCGGTCAGGTTCATGATCACCGGAGTGCCCTCGCGGAAGTGTTCCCCAATAGTACGCGCTTCATTGTAAGTACGAGGATGTAGTGTCGTAATCCGGGCAAGATCGGTGGTCTGGGAGACATGCTCGGCGCGCCAGTCGGCGGCCTGGTAGCCGGCGTACCCCCCGCCGGCCTCCCCGTCCCGCTTCACCCCGGCACGGACATCGCCCTCGTCGGCCTGCTCGGGCAGGTCCGCCGGGTCGTCGTAGTCCTCGTACTCACCGTAGGAGTCGCCCTGGTAGCGGTGGTCGTCCTCCACGAGGCCGAGGTAGACCGCCATCTTCCGCATGGCACTGGCCATCCTTCAGTCCTCCCAGCCTGTACCCGTCTTCGCCGGCCGTTTCGGCCTCACGCGTGGGACATTACCTGACACGCGGCCCGCGATCGCCGAGCAACGCCGTACCGATTCGCAGGTGTGTCGCGCCGGATTCGACGGCGGCCTCGAGATCCCCGCTCATGCCGGCCGAGATCACCGTCGCGCCTGGCCGGACCGCGCGCACGGCGGCGGCACTGACCAGCAGCCGCGTGAACGCATCGGCCGGCGGCATGGACAGCGGGGCGATGGCCATCACGCCGCCGAGCACCAGCCCCTCCTCGGCCGCCAGCGCCTCGGCCAGGGCAGGAACCTCGGCCGCCAGCGCCCCGCCGCGGGCCGGATCGCCGTCCAGGCTCACCTCGACCAGGCACTCGATCACCCGCCCGGCCCCGCGCGCGGCCTTGCCGAGGGCGCGGATCAGCCGCAACCGGTCCACCGAGTGCACCACGCTGGCGTAACGCACCACGCTGGCGCACTTGTTGGTCTGCAGCTGGCCGATGAAATGCCAGGTGATATCCAGGTCGGCGCACTGGGCGGCCTTCGGCGCCGCCTCGGCGTCGCGGTTCTCCCCCACGTCGGCCACGCCGAGATCGCTGAGCAGGCGCACGTCGGAGGCGGGCCTCGTCTTGGTCACCGCGATCAGCGTCAGCTCGCTGACGTCCCTCCCGGCCGCCTCACACGCCTTGGCGATGCGGCGCCGGACGTCAGCCAGCCGCAGGGCGAGTTCCTCCCGCCGCTCCGAGTCAGTCACTTCAGGAAGTCAGGAACATCCAGGTCGTCGTCTTCCTCGAAGACGACGGGACGGCGCCGCGTGGTGGCGACGTCAAAGGTCTTCGCCGGGCCGTCGGCGTGCGCCGGGCGGTAGGAAGAGGAGTCGGCGGCGTCCGAAGCCACGCTGACCCGCTCCGGCCTCTCGGTGGCCTCGGGGGCCTCGGTGATCGCCGGACGAACAGGTTCCGGCCGGGGCATCTCGTGGGCCGCCGCGCTGCCCGCGGCGAGGCCGGCCTCGGCGGCCACGTCGGGTCGCGCCGCGAGCCCGTCGTCGGGTACCGGCGCGCCGAGCAGAGAACCAGCGACCGGCGCGTAGCTCGTGTCCGGCGCGGCCAGGTAGGTTCCGTGGCTGCTCCCGCGGTCGGCTCCGGCCGCGGCCGAGCCCGTTTCCGGGCTGGCGGGACCGGGGCGGGGGGCCGGCGCCTGAGCCGGGGCCTGGTCGGCGGCGGCGAAGCCGCCCGGGCCGGCGTTGCTGACCGCGCCACTCGATCCGTTGCTGCTGAAAGAGGAGCCACCGGATGCGGCGCCGCTGGCGCCGCCGCCCGCGCCCCGGCTGGAACGGTTCTCGTCCAGGCCGGCCGCGATGACCGTCACTCGCACCTCGTCGCCGAGAGCGTCGTCGATGACGGCGCCGAAGATGATGTTCGCGTCGACCGCGGCCGAGTTGGAGACGAGCTGAGCGGCCTCGTTGATCTCGAACAGGCCGAGGTCCGAACCGCCCTGGATGGAAAGGAGCACGCCGTGCGCGCCGTCGATGCTCGCCTCAAGCAGCGGGCTCGAGATCGCCATCTCGGCGGCCGCGACCGCGCGGTCGTCGCCGCGCGAGGAACCGGTGCCCATCAGCGCCGAACCCGCGCCGGACATGACCGACTTCACGTCGGCGAAGTCCAGGTTGATCAGCCCCGGCGTGGTGATCAGGTCCGTGATCCCCTGCACACCGGAGAGCAGTACCTGGTCGGCGGCCTTGAACGCGTCCAGGACGCTCACGTGCCGGTCGGAGATGGAAAGGAGCCGGTCGTTCGGGATGACGATCAGCGTGTCGACCTCGCTGCGCAGCTTCTCGAT
>WNGG01000895.1_pt1 | contig 33185 bp, 30 predicted proteins | sample 5400661 | NCBI WGS metagenome assembly WNGG01 (sample SAMN13153372, study PRJNA577476) | soil metagenome | isolation source: 100 cm soil or saprolite under Garry oak tree replicate 1 | place: USA:California | collected 2016-06-15
CCGTGGCCCGCGCCGCGGTCCCCATCGCCGCGGCCTGCTCCAGCATCTGCAGGCACCGCGCCTGCTCCTGCGCCCCCATCGCGGTCGCATCGGCGGCGGCCAGCCAGCCCAGCCCGGCATGGACCATCTCCATCGCCTCGCCCGCCGAGGCGAAGGCCGGGACAGTACCCACCTGGGGTCACCTCCCTCCGGGGACGCGCGGGCCGGTGTCATCTGCTGGTTCCGGGGGCTCTCCCTCGTCCCGGGCCGGGACAGGAACACCGGCCGGGCACATCCCTAGGATTCCAGTTCGATTCTACCCCGCAGCTACGACATTTCCCGGAAAGACACGCCGGATCACGAGATAACCACTACGCCGGAACTCCGGGGCCTGGCCGCCCGTCGGCCCCGGGGCCGTGTTACTGGTGGTCCCAGTGAGGATGTTGCCGTCGTTGTTGCCCTGGCGTCCGCTTTCCTCGTGCGGGCGTGCCTCAGTGGCCCAGGCCCGGCGGCACGGGTTCGCCGCGGGCCGCTACCTGCCCGGCGAGCCGGGACGGCCCGGTGATCACCAGCGCCCTGGCCGGCCCGGCGCTGGTGACGGTGAAGCCGTGCGGCCGGTCGCGGGGCACGAAGACGAAGCCGCCCGCCGATACGGTCCAGCGCTCCTCCCCGCAGAATACGGCCATCTCGCCCTCGAGCAGGTAGAACATCTCGTCCTCACCCTCGTGCACGTGCTCGTGCACCGAGAGCCCGGGCGGATACGCCGACTCCATCACGCCGAGCTGTCCGGACGTCTGCTCGCCCGACGCCTTGATCACGACCGCGGAGCCGTGGAAGCCATAGGCCGGACCCTCGCCCGGCCCGAGTACGAACCCGGATGTCATGCTCCATTGTCTCCCGGCGAGCCGGGACAGCCCAGAATCAAATTGGTTTTGAACCTGCCGTCAAAATATTACGTTTCCATGAATATGCAGGTAGGCAGGGCGGAAATTGGCCCCGGCCGGGCAGGGGCCGGCCGGGGGGATAGCCGCCGGGTCTACCTGCCGAAATTGTGGTTGCAGGCCTGGCTGAGCTGGCGGGGCTGGGCCGCCCTGGGATCGACCGGGGTGGCCTGGTCCGTCAACGTCGCCCGGTATCAGCTGGCCGGGCCAGTGGTGCCCGGCCTACCACCGCATCCACCACTCGGCGGCCGGGCGCCTGGACATCAACCTCGGCACCGCCTTCGCCGTCTGGGACGTGCTTTCCCGCCGGGCGGTGTTCCCCGCCCGGGGCCGGGTGGTGGTCGAGACCGGTGCTGGTGGTCGAGGCAGCCGGAGTGGTGATGCTGCCCTGACCGACACCGAGGCCGCGGCGGGTCAGGCTCTTCGCGATCCGCCACCAGCCGCCAGGTCCCTTGGCGGCCAGTGCGGTCACCTTCTGGCGCAGGATGGCACGGTCCCGCGCGCTCGTCCCGCGGCCGAACATCATGTCGCCCATGACCAGCCGGCCGCCGGGGTGCAGCCACCGGGCGGCCCGCGCGACCAGGGCGCGCTTGCCGGCATCGACCAGGTGATGCAGCGCGTAGCTGGACACCACTAGGTCGGCGCTGGCCAGCCGGAGCCGGAAGTCCCTGAGGTCAGCCACCTGCGTGGCGACGTGGCCGAGGCCGTCGGCGGCAGCCCGTTCGGCCAGGGCCGAGGCCATCGCGCCGGAGATGTCGACCGCGAGGACCGAGGACGTCAGCGGGGCCAGGGCCATCGTCACGAAGCCGGTTCCTGCGCCCAGGTCTACGCAGGAGTCGGCCGGCCGCGGCGCGGCTATCTGGATCAGGTCCCGGAGCACCCGCTCGAACGCGGCTGCCGACGTGACATGGGAATGCCATTGCTCTACCCGATTGTCCCACTTCCGTTCTAGTGTCAACATTTTTCCTCCGCCTCGCTGCAGACCTGGCATTTTTTAAATCCCGAACGACCATACGACCTGCCTATGACGACAACATGAAGCTATTCATTTATGAAGGGAACGTGAAGAATTCCGCCCGGCGGCGGGATAACAGTGAGATGGCGTCGGTGCGGCCGCTCTGGGCGGACAGCGCCTCGGCGCGCAGCATGGCGATGCGGCTCCCGCTGGCCGCGACCTTTACGTCGGGCTTCGGCGCGGTTTCCCTCAGCCCGCACGCATTCCGCGGCAGGGGCTCGCGATCGTCCAGGCCATCGCCATGGCACACGGCGGCTCAGCCGCCGCGCGCAACAAGCCGGGCGGCGGAGCCGTGGTCACCCTCCACCTGCCGGACGCGGACGGGGAAGGAGTCAGCCCGGGGTGATCGCCAGGATCACCGGCCCGGTCCGGGGCCGGCCCAGGTGCAGCACGCCCTGCACGAACCGGAGCGGCCTGAAGATCACCATGTCGGCACGGTACTTGCGCATGATCAGCGACCGGACCGCGCTGACCTCGGACTCCGGGAGGATCTCGGCGGTGCCGGGGCGCGGCTCGCCGCGCAGCCGGCCACTTGCGGTGCAGACCGCCACCAGCACCGCCGGATTGCGGCGGATGCGCTTGACCTTGCCCGAGGCGGCATCGGTCTCCGCCAGCAGCCTGCCGTCCCGCTCGACGAACCACAGCGGCGTGGCCACGCTCGTGCCGTCGCGCTTGTAGCTGGTGATGCTGAGGTACCTGCCGCGGAACACCGGGGCCGCCGCCTCCCGCGGCCGCGGCACGCTTGCGAACACTGCTTCCTCCATGGTTTCCTCCTTGACGGAAGCCAGCCTGGGACGGTCGCCGTCACGGCGGCCAGGGCCGAAGGTCGCGTACCGGGCACCGAAGGACCCCATTTCCTCGCTGCCCCGCACGGCGCACGACATGATCGCTGGGGGATAATCCAGCACGTGGGCGAGGAGACGCATGAGCAAGGGCGTGCGGTCCGGCAGGCGGCGCTCGCGGCGGGGTGGTCGCACCGGCATCGCGACGTGTCCGGCGGCTGGCTGCGGCCGACCGTGTTCGGGGCGGTCGACGGGCTGGTGACCAACACCTCGCTGATCGCCGGGCTGGGCGGCGGCCGGGCGTCGCCGCACATCGTGATCCTGACCGGGGTGGCCGCGCTCGTGGCCGGGGCGTTCTCGATGGGGACCGGGGAGTACGTGTCGGTGACGAACCAGAACGAGCTGGTGCACGCCGAGGTGGCGACCGAACGCATCATGCACGCCCGCTTCCCCGCCGCCGAGCAGGCCGAGCTGGCGGACACGTTCATCGGCTACGGCGCCGACGCGCAGACCGCAGCGCGGATGGCCGCCGCCGTCTCGCGGGATCCCGACACCGCGTTGCGCGTGCATACCCGCGAGGAACTCGGCGTCGACCCCTTCGAGCTGCCGTCGGCCCTGGTCGCCGGGGCTTCCTCGCTGGTCGCCTTCTCGGCCGGGGCGCTCATCCCGCTGCTGCCCTACCTGCTGGGCCAGGCCCTGCTGGGCCGGGCGGTGCTGGGCGCCGCCCTGGCCGTCGCCGCGGTCGCGCTGCTGACCGGCGGCATGGTGGTGGGCCGGCTCACCGGCCGCCCGCTGCTGCGATCGGGCCTGCGCCAGCTCGCCCTGGGCGGGCTGGCCGTCGCGGTGACGTTCGCGGTGGGCAGCCTCATCGGCGGCGGCCACGTGGCCTGACCAGGGCGCCGGTGCCCCGCAGCGGATCTTGCTGAACCATCTCCCGATCTTGGACGTGTCCAAGATCGGGAGGCAGAGTGACGGATCCGCAGGCCCGCTGGGAGCGTGCCGCCGTGGCCAGCCTGGTCACGGCCGGCGCCGTCCTGCTGGCGGCCGGCTGCGCCAGCAGCACGCCAGCAGCGCACAGCCAGGCGGCTCAGGGCGTGCCCGCGGCGGGCAAGACGCCGGCCGCGAGGTACCTGGCGATCGCGCTGCCGGCCAACCGGCAGCTGGACCACGAGTTCGACGGCCTGAAGGACCACGAGAACAGCAACCTCGCCGCGGCGCAGGGCGACCTGCGCGCGGCCGCGGCTACCGAGCGCCGGTTCGACCGCCAGCTGATGGCGATCACCTTCCCGCCGCGAACCGAACCCATCGTCCGCCTGCTCTACCGCGTCAACCAGGCGCGGGCCGCGCTGACCAGCACTGCGGCGGGCGCGATGTCGCTGGGGCAGCTGCGCGGCTACCAGCGGCGGCTGGATGCGGCCAACGCGCCGGTGGAAGACGCGGTCCGGGTCATCCGCAGCCAGCTCGGCCTGCCGCCGCCCGATACCAGCTGACGCGCCCGGTTCGACGCAGATGAACTTAGAGTGAACTGAATTGGCCGACCGCACGTGATCCTTAGCGGGAGATCACTGGCACTGTGAAGGGGAGAAATCCGAATGCGAAAGATATGGGGCGCGGCGGGCCTGGCCGCGCTGGCCCTGACTGTTTCCGCGTGCGCCAGCTCAGGCAGCAGCTCGGCCACCACGGGCAGCACGCCCGCCGCGGCAGGCAGCAGCAGCGCGGCCGCGTCGAACGGCGGCGGGAACACCGTGACGACCAAGACCATCGGCGGCCAGCAGGTGCTGACCGATGCGCAGGGCATGACCCTGTACTGGTTCGCCCCGGACACCTCGAGCAAGTCGAACTGCACCGGATCCTGCGCGACCTACTGGCCGCCGGTCACGGGCCCGGTCACCGCCGGCTCCGGCGTGACCGGCACGCTGAGCACCATCACCCGGTCCGACGGCACCATGCAGGCGACCTATGACGGGCATCCGCTCTACACCTACGTCGGGGACAAGGCCCCCGGGCAGAACAAGGGCAACGGGCTCAACATCTCGGGCGGCCTGTGGTACGAGATGACGGCCTCGGGCGCCACGCCGGGCGCCGGCGCGGGTGCCTCGCCCTCGGCCTCCAAGACGGGCGGCGGCTACGGCTACTGATCCCGCGCTCACCTGATCTCGCGCCCACCGTCCGGGCGCGCGGTGTCCAAGGCGGCGTGCGGCCTCGCTTACCAGCGGGCCGCGCCCGCCGTGGGCAGCGCCTGGCCGCCGTTGCGGGGGTACCACTCCCGGTAACGGCGGCTTTTTCATGCCGAACGGCCAGTGGTTCACGCCCCGATCCAGCCGGGGCGAAGTCCTTACCAGCCGCTTACATGACCCGCGGGGCGCCGGCCGGAGGCCGGGAATTTGCGTATCACAGACAAAGGCGGCATCCGGCCCGCGGATCCAGCGACCTGGCGAATGGAGAACCCTGATGCGTAACCCGGGATGGGCGGCGGCCACGCTGGTCGCCGTGGCCCTGGCGGTCACCGCGTGCGGTACCGGCTCCTATACCACCGGCTCGTCCGGAGGCGCCTACAGCACCGGCTCGTCCGGCGGAGGGGCCTACGGCAACCAGGCCACCGCGACCGCCACGGCCGGCGCTTCCGTCCAGACCACCGCGCTGAAGGCCGAAGCCATCGGCGCCGGGACGGTGCTGGCCAGCAGCCGTGGCCTGACGCTGTATTACTACGGCGAGGACAAGCCGGGCAGCGGCAAGTCGGAGTGCACCGGGTCCTGCGCGGCGGCCTGGCCGCCGCTGGCCGCGCCGGTCAAGGTCCCGGCGGGCGTGCGCCTGCCCGGCCCGCTCGGCATGATCACCCGGCCCGGCGGTGCCAAGCAGGTCACCATCAACGGCTACCCCGTCTACCTGTACACCGGGGACAAGGCCCCCGGCCAGGCCACCGGCAACGGCATCGAGGGCGCCTGGCACGTCATCAAGATCCGCTGACCGCCGCCCGGGACAGCCAGCGCACCCGTCCTACCGCTGGTTGTCCCGGGCGCGCAGCTCGGTCTCGAGCAGGTCCATGGCCTTGAGGAAGGCAGCCTGCTCGCTGGGGGCGAGCTTGTCGAGTACCCGGGCCAGCGGCCCGGCCGCGCCGTCCAGCCACTCTTCTACCAGCGCGCGCTGCGCCGGGACGATCTGGACGATCGTCCGCCGCCGGTCCGCGGGATCCGCGTGCCTGTCCACCAGCCCGGCCCGGTCCAGGTCGGCCAGGATCCCGCTGACGGTCGGCAGGGTCAGGTCCAGCCGGCCGGCGAGCTCGCTGACGGTGACCGGCCCGCCGCGCAACTGCTCGAGCGCGGCGACGTGCCGCGGGCTCAGCGGCGCGGGCGTCTGCGGGGCCGCGCGGTCCTGCCAGCGCCGCATCCCCCGGGTCACGCGCGGGAACAGCTGCATCAGCCGCAGGCATAGCGCCGAGTGCCCCGCACCGCCCGCTTCCTCAGTCACCGGCCCTCCCGACACGCGCCGCACTGCCCGCCCGCTCGGTCACCGGCCCTCCCGACACGCGCCGCACGCCGCACTGCCCGCGTGCTCCGCCGGCCATCCCTTGACGCGCCTCCCAGCAGTATATATGGTTCTGAAATCAAAACTATTTGGTCATCAAAACCAATGTGATCGGAGGGCGACATGGCGCCGACAGGACAGGTGACCGCATCCGCGCTGCAGGCGATGCTGAAGGACGCGGCCCTGGCCGGCTCCTGGACCCTGGATCCGGCCAGGTCGGCCATCGGGCTGCGGAGCAAGAGCATGTGGGGCCTGGCCCCGGTCAAGGGCACGTTCCGCGAGGTCGCGGGGAACGGCACCGTGTCTCCGGACGGCCAGGTGAGCGGCACCATCACGGTGGCCGCCGCCTCCATCGACACCAAGATCTCCAAGCGCGACACGCACCTGCGCTCGGCCGAATTCTTCGACACCGAGACCTACCCTCACATCACCGTCCGCGTCGACCGGGTCACCCCCTCCAGCCAGGGCGTCACCGTCACCGGCGCGCTCACCGTCCGGGACCGAACCCGGCCGCTCACCGTCGACGCCACGGTCTCCGCCGTCGACGGCGACGAGGTGTGGCTTGACGCCGAGGTCCTCGTCAACCGGGCCGACTTCGGCCTGACCTGGAACCAGCTGGGCATGGCGTCGATGCGCAACACCATCACCGTCCACGCCGTCTTCACCCGAAGCTGACCCCCACCCCCACCCCCGCACCCGCGGCGGCCCTCGTCATCGTGGATCGTTACACTCGGTATAGCAGGTCTAACGATCCACGTTCATGGCCGGAGATCGGCTGGTGTGACACCTGTGACCAGCGGGGCGGCTGAGGTCTGCGGGCGGGATCCCGCCGACCTGGCAGTCGGCCGACCCGCCGCCCGCAGGGCCGTCACCGCGGGGACAGGAACCGGCCCAGGCCGCCTCGGGTGGCCAGGACGATGAGCCGGTCGTCGGCCGCCAGCAGGTAGCCGCGGTGCGGTGACCAGTCAAGCGCGGCGGCCCCGCCGGCCTGCAGCGCGAGCACCCGGGCCTGCCCGTCCTGCTCGGTGTCCCGGATGAAGCTGCCGGCCAGCCCCGGGCCGACCCGGATGTCGGCGATCAGCAGCACGTGCCGGCCGACCGGGATGGTGCGCAGCACCTGATGTTCGAGCATCGCGGTGGCGAATGCCGGGGCGGCCAGGTACGGCACGCTCCGCGAGATGGTGTTGCCGGTGGTCTTCTCCAGCCGTTCGGCCAGGTCGTCGTCGGTGAGCCTGAGCACGATGCGCAGGTCCTCGCGGAGCGCCCGCGCGGTCAGCGCGGTTTCCAGGTTGACGATGTCCAGGCTGGTCACCGAGACCAGCGCCAGGCAGGTGTCGAGGTGGGCGGCGCGCAGCGTCTCCTCGCGGAACGCGTCGCCGATCACCACCGGCAGCCCCAGCTGACGGGCCAGCGGGATACCCGGGGCGTTCGGGCTGTTGTCCACGCACACCACGTCGAACCCGAGGTCGTGGAGCTGGCCGGTCACCGCGCTGCCGACGTTGCCGAGCCCGACCACGATGACGTGCCCGCCGGGCGGCCGTGGCGCCCGGCGCACCGAACCGGTCAGCCGGGCGCCGACCACGATGGCGGTGATCACAGGGACGAAGGCCATGCCGTCCACCGTCAGCAGCACCTGCGCGATCTTCTCGGTCCCGGCCACGCTCTGGCCGGTGAAGGCGGACCCGGTCAGGTCCATGAGCGTCTGGTACAGCGCGTCGCCGGCCGGGTGGAGGGTGGCCAGCAGCCCCAAGCCGACGCCGATCACCGCCAGCAGCGCCGTGAAGACCAGCCCGAACTTGTGCCACACCAGCCGGCGCAGCAGCCCGGCGGCGGCCCGGGCCGGGTTGCGGCGCCGGGTCAGCGGGTTGCGCGGCGTCCCGTCCGCCACGGCCAGCACCAGGTCGGCCCCCTCGGCGCCGGGCGGCAGCAGCCGGGGATGCTCATGGTCATCCGTCGGCGAGGCCAGCCCGCAGATCACCGCGCCGGCCGCCACGTCCTCGGGCCTGGCCACGTACAGGGTGCGCCGCTGCAGCCGGACGTGGCTGGGGGCCGGCTCGCCCAGCGCCTCGGCCACGAACGACGGCGCCGCCATGGCCGTGCCGGACAGCACGGTGCAGTCGGGGAACAGCATCCGGATGTGGTCGCCCAGCCTCCCGTTGAAGATGGCCAGCACCAGCCGCAGCCCGGGGTTGAGTTCGGTCGCCCGCAGCCCCGCGTGCAGGTTGCCGACGTCGTCCTGCCAGAGGACGGCCACCGCCCGGGCCGACTGGACGTCGGCGTCGGTGAAGGCCTGGCTGGACAGCTCGGGATGCTCCAGCACCCGGACCCGCGGCAGCGCGCTGATCTGCGGCCCGTGGTTCCGCCGCCGGGACGGCAGGATCACCGTCACCCGCTCGCCGTACCGGGAGGTCAGCTCCTCGGCGATGCGATAGGACAACGGTCCGTCACCGCAGACGATCAGGTGATCACCGCGACGATCCGCACGCCGGGGGAGCGCAGGCATGCGGTGATCATAGTGGCCGCAACGGTCAGGCCGGGTGGTCCGGCCCTGGCGGCGGATGTCCTTCCGCCCATTGCCGGTAGGCGGCGACCGCCGTGGGCAGCGTCGGGAAGATCCGCTCTCCGCCGACCTTCTCGACGAGGCCGAAGGCCGCCAGGTCGTCGAGAAGATCCTGCTTGACCCGGGCGAGGGCGAACACCGTGCCACGGCCGGCGAGTTCGGCCCGGACGGCATCGACCGCCTCGAGCGCGGTGAAGTCCACCTCGACGTTGGCCTCGGTATTGAGGACGAACCAGCGGGCGGGCTCGGCGCCCTGGCCGGCCGCGGCCAGCGCGCGGCGGCGGAAGTCCTGCGCGTTGGCGAAGAACAACGGCGCGTCGTACCGGTACACCACCAGTCCCGGGACCGTTTCCGCCTCCGGGTAGTCGTCCACGTCGTGCATGCCGGCCAGCCCCGGCACCAGGCCCTGGATCGCGTCGTGCGGGCGGCCCACCCGCCACAGCAATTCCGCCACCGACAGGCCCACGGCCGCCAGCACCCCGTACAGGATGTCGAAGGCCAGGACGCCCGCGCACGCGGCCAGGGCCAGCACGAACTCGCTGCGGCGGAAGGCGGCCAGCCGCCGGAACGCCTGCACGTCGATCAGCCGCACGGCGGCGTAGACGACGATGGCGCCCAGCGCCGCCGCCGGGAACGAGGCCAGCACCGGGCGCGCGAACAGCAGCACGCCGAGGACCGAGGCCAGTGCGGTCAGCGAGTACGCCTGGGTGTGCGCCCCGGCGGCCAGCGCGATGGCGGTCCTGCTGCCGCTGCTGCTGATCGGGAAGCCGCGCAGCAGGCCGGCCCCGGCATTCGACACGCCCAGGGCCAGGAGTTCGGTGTTCGCGTCGATGGCCTCACCGTGGCGCTCGAACGCCCGCCCGGTCAGCACGTCGTCGCTGAAGGCCACCAGCAGCACGCCCAGCGCGGGCAGCGCCAGGTCCTGCACGTCCTTCAGGCCCACCCGGGGCAGGCCCGGTACGGGCAGGCCTGCGGGGATATGCCCGACCAGCGCCACGCCGTGCCGTCCCAGGCCGAATACCGCGCAGGCGGCGGTGCTCAGCAGCACGGCGGCCAGCGGCCCGGGCAGCCTGGGCCAGCGCGACTGCGCAGTGAACAGGAACGCCAGCAGCGCCGCGGCGATCACGACGTCCGCCGGATGCATCTGCGCCAGCCCGCCCGCGAACGAGGTCACCTGGGCGAAGAAGCTTTCCCCTGTGACCTTTACGCCGGTGAGCCGGCCGAGCTGCCCGCCCATCATGATGAGCGCCACGCCGGCCAGGTAGCCCACCAGCACGGGCCGCGACAGCAGGGCCGCGATGAAGCCAAGCCGCGCCAGCCAGGCCAGCACCGCCAGCGCCCCGGTCAGCAGCGCGAGCATCGCGGCCAGCGCCTGGTACCGGGCGGGGTCGCCCGCCGCCAGCGGGCCGATCGCCACCGCGGTCATCAGCGCGGTCGTCGACTCCGGGCCCATCGACAGCAGCCGTGACGAGCCGAGCAGCGCGTAGCAGGCCAGCGGCGGCAAGGCCGCCCACAGGCCAGCCGCCGGCGGCAGCCCCGCCACGGCTGCGTACGCCATCACCTGGGGCACCATGTAGGCGGCCACGGTCACGCCCGCCACCAGGTCCCCGCGCAGCCAGGCCCGGCGGTACCGGCGCAGCACGGCCAGCCCCGGCGCCCGGCCCGGCAGCCGCCGGCGCTGTCCGCTGCTGCCCATGCCCGCTCCTGCCTGCGTCTTTTCCAAGTGTCCCGCGGCCTGGCCGTTGACACCAATCCCGGGGCCTTGAGACACTCCGGCCGGACAGCGTCGTCTCCGGAGAGGATCCTCATGGCCGTCGTCGAGAGCGTGCGGGGCTCGGTAGACCTGGGCAACCTGGGCCAGACCCTGATGCACGAGCACGTCTTCGTGCTCTCCACCGAGCACATGCAGAACTACGGCATCCACTGGTGGGACGAGGAGGCGCGGGTCGCCGACGCCATCGCCAAGCTGAACGCCGTCTACGCCAAGGGCATCCGCACCATCGTCGACCCCACGGTCTGGGGCCTGGGCCGTTACATCCCGCGGATCCAGCGGATCGCGGCGCAGACGCCGGTCAACATCATCGTCGCCACCGGCCTGTACGTCTACGAGGAACTGCCGCAGCAGTACGCCTACCGCGGGCCCGGCCTGCTGATCGACATCCCCGACCCGATGATCACCGACTTCTCCCGCGACATCACCGAGGGGATCGCCGGCACCGGGGTCAAGGCGGCCTTCCTTAAGTGCGCCATGGAGACGCCCGAACTGACGCCCGGCGTCGAGCGCATCGCCCGCGCGGTCGCCCGCACGCACGTCGCGACCGGCGCGCCCATCACCGTGCACACCTCGGGCCCGCACCAGACCGGCCGGACCGCGGTGCGGATCTTCGCCGAGGAGGGCGTCGACCTGAGCAAGGTCGTGATCGGCCACGCGGGCGACAGCAACGACCTGGACTACCTCACCGAGCTCGCCGATCAGGGGGTCCTGCTCGGCATGGACCGCTTCGGGCTTGACCTGTTCAACCCGGGTGCCGAACGGGTCAAGACGATCGCCGCCCTGGCGTCGCGAGGCTACGCCGCGAGCATGGTGCTCGCCCACGACGCCAGCTGCTTCATCGACTACTTCGGCGCGGCGCACGACGCGGCCCGCGCCGCCGCCGCGCCGAACTGGCACTACGAGCACATCACCGACGACGTCCTGCCCGCCCTGCTCGACGCCGGGGTCACCCAGGCGCAGATCGAGGAGATGATGGTGGAGAACCCGGTGCGCTACTTCACCAGGGACGGTGCGGCGTGAGCACCTCGCCTCCTGACCACAGCAGCTTGGGCGGCATCTTCGACACCTCCGGTGTCAGCCGCGGTCCGGACGGCATCAAGCGCTACGACGGGCTGCCCCGCAACCTGGTGCACATGCTGCGCGCGGCGGTCGAGGGCCATGGTGCCGCGGAGGCCGTGGTGGAGACGGGCGCCGAGAATGCCGGGAGTCCGCGGCTGAGCTACGCCGAGCTGTGGGACCGGGCCGCCCGGGTGGCGGGCGGGCTGCGCGCCCTCGGCGTCCAGCGCGGCGACCGGGTGGCGATCCGCCTGGGCAACGGCATCGACTGGGTGCTGGCCTTCTTCGGCGCCGTGCTGGCCGACGCCATCGTGGTGCCGGTCAACACCCGCTTCACCGAGGAGGAAGCGGACTACGTGGTGACCGACTCCGGCGCGAAATACGTGTTCGCGCCGGGAGCCGCGCTGCCGGACGGCGACCCGCTGGCCGTCGACGACCAGGACCCGGCCGGCCCGGCCGCGATCTTCTACACCAGCGGCACCACCGGCTTCCCCAAGGGCGCGGTGACCAGCCACGAGAACTTCCTGTCCAACGCCGAGACCTGCCGCCGCGCGCTGTCCGTGCCGTCCGAGGGCCTGCGCACCCTCATCTCGGTCCCGCTGTTCCACGTGACCGGCTGCAACAGCCAGCTGCTCGTGGCCATGTACGTCGGCGGCACGGCGGTGATCATGCCCGCCTTCGAGGTCGGCGCGTTCCTGCGCGCGATCGAGGAGGAGCGCATCGACGTCATGGTCACGGTGCCGGCCATCTACTGGCTGGCGATCAGCCAGCCCGCCTTCGGCGGCACCGACATCTCCCGGGTGCGCTCGGTCTCCTACGGCGGCGCGCCGATCGCCCCCGACCTGGTGGCCCGGCTGGCCAAGGCGTTCCCGCAGGCGCGGCTGGGCAACGGGTTCGGCCTGACCGAGACCTCGAGCGTGTCCACCTTCCTGCCGCACGAGTTCGTGGCCCACGCCGACTCGGTAGGCTTCCCGGCCCCGGTGTGCGACGTCCGCCTCGACACGGTGGGTCCCGACGGCACCGGCGAACTGCTGATCCGCGGCCCGAACATCGTTTCCGGCTACTGGAACAAGCCGGAGGCCACCGCCCAGGCCTTCACCGGCGGCTGGCTGCACAGCGGCGACCTGGCCCGGATCGACGACGAGGGCCTGGTCTACCTGGTGGACCGGGTGAAGGACATGATCAACCGCGGCGGGGAGAACGTCTACTGCGTCGAGGTCGAGAACGCCCTGGCTGGCGCGCCGGGCGTGTACGAGGCGGCGGTGCTCGGCGTGCCCGACGAGATGATGGGGGAGAAGGTGGGCGCGGTGATCGTGCCGATGCCAGGCGCCCCGCTCGACGTCCCGGCGGTGCTCGACTACCTGAGCGCGCACATCGCCGACTTCAAGATCCCGCAGTACGTCGCGGTCAGCACGACGCCGCTGCCGCGCAACCCGGGCGGCAAGCTGCTCAAGCGGCGGCTGCGCGAAGACGTCGATTGGGCCGCCGCCGCACAGGGCTGACCGATAAGCTTTCTGGCGTAATCACCCAGTCGCAATATGTGACAAACGCCAGGAGGCAGGGTGCCAGCTGCTCGGCGGCCCCGCACGGCCGCGGCCACCCGCCTAGCCGCGGCCACCCGCCTAGCCGCGGCCGTCGCCGCCGCGGTCATCGCAGCCCTGGCCGCCCCGGCGTCCCCGGCGGTCGCGGTGCCGTCCAGGGCGCCCGCCTCTGCCGCCACTCCTACCCCTGCCACCACTCCTACCCCTATCACCACTCCTACCCCCGTTGCCACCCCTACCCCCATTGCCACTCTCGCCGCCACTCTCGCCTCCGTCGCTCCCACCCCTGCCTCCGCAGGCGTCCGCGGGAGCACCATCGGCCCCGTGCTGATCAACGCCCTCGGGCATCCCAGGCTGTGCTGGCAGGCGGGCGGGAATGGCTCGGCCGTCACGCTGGAGCGCTGCGATCCCGCGGTCCAGGGCCAGCAGTGGTCGCTGACCGGCGACGGCGTCGTGATGAACGGGAACGGGTACTGCCTGGACGCCGGGACCGGGGTGTCGCTGTTCATCGACTTCGCCGGCCAGTGCGCCGGCGCGGGGCCGGCCGGACGCGGCCAGATCTGGCGGTACCGGGCCGGGCAGCTGGCCAGTGCCGGGAGCGGCACGTGCGCAGGTCCCGGCGGCCCGGTCGCGCCCGGCACCGAGATCGTCCGGCGGCCCTGCCCGGCCCGGTCCCGCTGGAGCATCGGATACAGCGCCGTCACGGTCGCTCCCGGCCCCGGCAGCGGCCCGGCCGGCGGGACGTTCGGTGCCTCGGTGACCGTGGCCAACGCGGCGTCGGCCCAGACCGCCTACGGGGTCGCCGTCACCTTCGCCCTGCCGCCCCAGCTGGCCGCGGCCGGCCTGCGCGTCACCGCCCTGCGCGTCACCGCCCCTCACGTCACCGGCGCCGCCCCCGGCTTGAGCTGCCACGTCCGCACGCTGACCTGCACCGGGACCCTGCCATCTGGCACCTCCGCCCGGATCGCCGTCACCGGCCTCCTGCCCGTGACCGCCCACCCCGGCACCTCCTGCACCATCCGGGCCCACGCCTCCGTCACCGGCACCTCCCAGCCCCTCGGCACCTCCCGGCCCCCCAGTACCTCCCAGCCGCCCGGCACCTTCCAGCGCTCCCGATCTCCCGGCACCTCCCGCACCACCGCTGCCCTGACCATCGTGGTCCACCCCGCCGCGGCTCCTCCCGCCGCCGCCCGGTCCCCGCTTCTCCTGATCGCTGCCGTCGCCGCCACCCTCCTCCTGGCCGGCGCCCTGCTGATCCTCATCACCTGCCGCTCCCGTTCCCCCGCCAAACACACCCTGCCCCACTAACCCCGCCAGCCTCAGTCCGAGCCGCATGCCGCCGGCCGCCGGGGACATGGGCTGGGGTGCGTGGGCCCCTGACCCCATCTATCGGGGTGCGGGGCCCACGCACCCCAGCCCGCTGACCGGACCGCGCCCGGCAGAAATACTCGTTTCTTCGCAAACCCGTCATATCCGGCACGACGCCAGCCGGCCCGGCGCCACCAGCCCGAGATGTGAGCCAGAGTCCCGCCCGAGTACGAAACCGCCCGCTTAGGCCATTATTTCCAAGATATTTTCAAATCTGGGTGCATCACGCCGCGCTGGTGCATCAAGCCGCGCACGGGCATCATCGCGCGGACCTTGGCGGGCGCAGCCGGGCCGCCAGGCCGCCGGGTGAAGCCGGGCCGCCAGGCGACGCCGCGTGAAGCCGGGCCGCCAGGCCACCGGGTGAAGCCGGGCCGCCAGGCAACGCCGCGCGACGCCGGGCGACGGTTAGCGACGCCAGGCCGCCGGTCACCTGGTCCGGCGAGCGGTAAGGCCGGCCCGGGCGATACCCGGCGGCGCGGGTTATCGTGACAAGGTGATGGAAAACTCACGCAAACCAGCCCGGTCCTGAGGCGAGATCATGCGGACTCGTACCCTGATGCGGCCGCCGGCCGGCCGGACCAGCCGGACCGCTACCCCGGCAACTAGCAAACCGGCCACCAAGCCCGCCCGCAACTCCGCCCGCATCGTGGCGACCGCCGCCCGGTGGATCTACGACGGCAGGCGCCTGGACATGCAGGGCCTGGCCGACGAGCTCGGCGTGTCCCGGGTGACCTTGTTCCGGCGCGTCGGCAGCCGGGAGGAACTGATCAGCCAGGCCCTGTGGCTGCTGACTGAGCGCATGCTGGGAATCGCCGTCGCCCGCTGGGAGGCCGAAAGGCCCGAAGGGGAGCTGCACACCCCCGGCACCATCAGGCACATCAACGCGATGGTCGCCGGGTCGGCCGGCCTGCGCCGGCTGCTCGACGACGAGCCCGCCCTGACCATGCGCGTGCTCACCGACCCGCGTGGCCGGATACAGAGCGGGATCGTGGCCTTCAACGAGGACCTGCTGCGCCGCGACATGGACGAGTTCGGCCTGGTCACGATCATCGAACCAAGCGCGCTTGCGTACGCGCTCGTCCGGCTGGGCGAGTCGTTCCTCTACGCGGACGTGCTCGCCGCGCGCAAGCCCGATGTCGCCACCGCTAACCGGCTGCAGCAGGCCCTCATCGAGGGCATCCTCCCCTAAGCCCCAAGCCGGGCCCGGCTCAGCCGGGCCCGGCTCAGGGTCAGGGTCAGACGGTGGCCTTCATCTTGGCCAGTTCCTCGTCCACCTTGGCCTCGTGCTCGGCCTCGTCCCGCCGCGCATCGCGGGTCCGCCACCGGCCGCGCAGCAGCGGGATGGACAGCAGGAAGAAGATGATGCTGCCGAAGCAGACCCAGTACCAGTTCTTCCACTGACTGGCGGTCGTGGCGGCCGCCTTCTGCACCGCCGCGCCGTGCGCCTGCAAGTAGGCGAAGACCGAGGGCGGCACCTTGGACAGCGCGGTCAGCTGGGCCCCGAACGGCGCGATCTGCTGCAGCTCGGGCGCGGCCGCGATCACCCCGTTGATGGCGTCCTTGTTGGCCTGGATCTTGGTCAGCTCGGCGATGCCCGCGGCCCCACCGCCCGCGGCCGCGACCGCCTGCGCCGCCAGCTTGGGCGGGATCTTGGTCGGGTCAGGGAACGTGGCCAGCTGGGTGAACAGCGCCTGGTTGGCCTGGATGATGGCGAGCTCGGGGGCGAGCCGCTGCGCGTCGGCCAGCTGCTTGCTGTCCTTCTGCGCCAGCGCCACGATGTTGGCGTGGCTCTGCGCGAAGGCGAGCTGGCTCTTGTACTGGGCCGCGTAGGTGGCCACGGTGCCGCCGTAGTTCACCAGCGGGGTCACCGTGTTGATCACCACCGGGATGACGAAGAACGAGATCATGACCACGATCCGGATGATCCAGCCCCAGATGGCCAGGCCGGTGGCGGTGAGCGCCGGGTTGCGCGCCTCCACGGTCTCGGTGAAGCTGGCCATCCACGGGGTGTAGGCCACGCCCAGGGCGAACGCCAGCACGGCCAGCATGATCGCCAGGGTGTAGTAGCTCGGATGATGGCCGGCCTGTTCCAGGTAGATCACGGTCATCACCGCGGCCGCCGCGCCGCCGATCACCATGAACGGCTTACGGACCCGGAACCGGTCGGAGATGACCCCGATCAGGATCACCCCGATGGCGTTGAACCCCCAGTTCCAGTTGCCCAGGCCGTTGGCGTCCTTGAGCGAGAAGCCGAACACGGTGGTCAGGTAGATGACGCTGAACGCGACGGCGGTGTAGTAGATCAGCAGCATGACCGACACCGCGATGGCGGAGACGATGATGTCCGGCTTGAGCAGCTGACGGAACGGGTGCCGCAGGGCCGCCTCGATGTCCTCATGGGTGAGGCCCTTGGCCCGGGCCTCGATGAGCAGGCGGTCGTGCAGGGTCACCATCAGCTGGTCGCGCAGCGCCGGGGACAGCTCCTTCAGCCCGACCAGCGCGATCACGAACACGATCAGGCCGGCGATGCCGCAGATGCGGTACTCGTGGGTCCAGAACCGCGGATCGTTGATCACCGTTGGGATGGTGGCGGTACCCACCACCGAGACGATCAGGCTGCCCAGCACCGGGCCGCTGGTCCAGAAACCCATGGCCGTGGCCCGGCCCACCTGCGGGGAGAAGTCCCTGATCAGCGCCGGCGTGGCGACCAGGCAGACGCCCTCGACGAAGCCGACCACGAAACTCTCGATGGTGAACGTCCACTTGTCGGTCGCGGCGGGCAGGATGAACGCCACGAACACGCCGGTGAAGAACAGCCCGAAGACCACCAGGTTGGCCCGGCCGAGCCGGTCGGTGAGCCCGGCGAACAGCGAGCCGAACGCCCCGATCAGGGCTCCGAACGCCAGCGTTATCACGTAGAAGGTGAAGTTCATGTGCAGGTTGGTCAGGAGCAGCGTGGATACCGAGCCGCCGACGTACAGCTCGTAGTACAGCGTGATCGTGGCCAGCACCGTGATGGCCAGGTAGAACACCCTGGCCCTTGTTTCCGGATAGTGCTCGAGCTGACGTTTTGTGAGCGAGTCGGCCCACCCGGGCCGGTTGGGGACTGGCTGCGCTGCGGTCCCTGACATGCGGTCACCCCTTTACCGTGGTGCGGTCAGGCCAGGCTGATGGTGAATGCCGGTTCACCGGTAACGTAACTCCCCGGTAGGTAACAGATCAACAATATGTTTCAGTCGGGTTGCCGGGCCTCGAAAGCCCGTGAGGTCAGCGGCCCGCCGCCGCCCGGCCCGTCAGCCCGGTCCGGTCAGCCTGGCCCGCTAGCCCGGTCCGGTCAGCCCAGGCCGGTCAGCCCAGGCCCGTCAGCAGGGCGTCGACGGCCAGGTTCCACCGGCGGTCCCTGGACGCCGCGGAGCTGCCGAGCCAGCCGGCCGCCTCCTGGGTGGTCAGGCCCTGGCAGAGCGCGAGCAGCACGTGGGCGACGCCCTTCTCGTCGCCGGCGATGAGGCCGGCGACGATGCACCGGCGTACCCGCGCGACGATGAACTCCCGGGTCGAGTTCCCCGCGTCGCGTTCCTCCGGACCCGGATCGAAGTCGGCGAACGGCCGGGCGAACATGAGCTGCCCGAGCACCGGGTAGTCGCGGACGAAGTGACGGAAGGCCCAGATGACGTCGACGAGGTCGCGCCGCGGGTCGTCGGATTCGGCCAGGGCGTCGAAGCGCCGCCCGAGCCTGCGGAAGCCTTCGAAGAACACCTCCCGGACCAGCCCGGCCTTGTCCCCGAACAACTCGTAGACGGCCGGGGTGGAGGTGCGGGCCTGCTCGGCGACCCGGCGGGTGGTAAAGCCCTCGGTGCCCTCGGCGAGCAGCGTGGCCACCGCGACCTGCAGCACCCGGTCCCGCAGTTCGGGTGTCCGCTGTTTGGGTCTGGGCATCGGCCCAGCTTAACCCGGGGGTTATCCCTCCGCGGTGGCGGCGAGGGCCCGGGCATCGTCCTCGATCGCCGTCCTGATGGCCGCCAGGACCTGCTGCCTGACCCGGTGCTTCGTCGCGACGTGCGCGGCCATGTCGAGCTTGGCCAGCTGATCGGCCACCTCCTGGGCGGCCGGCCCGAGCTCGGCCGGGAGCACCACCCGGTCCACGAAGCCGGCCGTGGCGGCCTCGTCCGGGGAGTACACGTCGGCCAGGATCACGGCCCGGTTGAAGTGCGCGGGCGCCAGCCGCTGCCGGCAGATCTCCACGGCCGCGCGGGGCATCGTCAGCCCGATGGCCACCTCGTTGGCGGTGATCCGGTACGGCCCGGCGGCGCCGAGCCGGAAGTCACCCGACAGCAGCAGGAAGACGCCCATGGCGATGGCGTGGCCGGTGCAGGCGACGACCACCGGCGCGGGGAACGCCAGCAGGCGCCGCTCAGCTCGAAGCCGCTCCGCACCAGGGCGGGCGCCTGCGGACCGCCCGCCCGCAGCACTCTCAGGTCGAAGCCGGCCGAGAAGATGCCCTCCCGGCCGGTCAGGACGACGGTGGCGCCCGCTGCCTCGGCCCGGTCCAGCGCGGCGTTGAGCTCGGCAAACATCTGCGCGGACAGCGCGTTGACCTTGCCGTCGTCCATGGCGATCGTCGCGGTGGCGCCAGCCTGGTGATAGGTGACCAGAGTACTCACCCGGCAAATAGTAATCGTAACATTGTTACGATTGCAAGCCCGCCCTAAGCTCGTCACCGGGCGGGAGGTGATGCGCCGGTGCGGGAGGCGGTACCTCCGGTAACCCAGCTGGTCCGGACGGCGATCCGGGTGGAGGGGGTCGTCCAGGGCGTCGGCTTCCGCCCCTTCGTCTACACCCTGGCCACCGGCCTGGGCCTGACCGGGCTCGTCGGCAACGACCTGGACGGGGTGTTCGTCGAGGTCGAGGGACCGGCGTCGACGGTCAGCGACTTCCTTCTCCGGCTGGAACGGGACGCGCCCCCGCTGGCCAGGATCGAGCGGCTGACCACCAGGGCCGTCACCCCGCAGCGGTCGGCGTCCTTCGCCATCGCGGCCAGCGAGCTGGCGTCGGGGCTGCGCCGGACCCTGGTGTCGGCGGACATCGCGACCTGCCCCGACTGCCTGCGCGAGCTCTGCGACCCGGCCGACCGGCGGTTCAGGTACCCGTTCATCAACTGCACCAACTGCGGCCCCCGGTTCACCATCGTCCGCGACGTGCCCTACGACCGGCCCCTGACGACCATGGCGGCGTTCGCGATGTGCGAGCGGTGCGCCGCCGAATACCACGACCCCGCCGACCGCCGCTTCCACGCGCAGCCGGCCTGCTGCCCGGCCTGCGGCCCCCGGCTGGCCCTGGACGACGCGGAGGACCCGCTGGCGGCGGCCGCCGAACTCCTCCGGCAGGGCCAGATCCTCGCCGTCAAGGGCCTGGGCGGCTATCACCTGGCCGCCGACGCCGCCTGCGAGCAGGCCGTCGCGCGGCTGCGGGCGCGCAAGCACCGGGAGGACAAGCCGTTCGCGGTCATGGCCGCCGACCTGGCCTCGGCGCGGCGGCTGGCCGAGGTCGACCTGGCGGCGGCCGGCCTGCTGACCAGCTCGGCCCGGCCGATCGTGCTGGTGCCGCGCCGGACGGGGCCAGGGCCGGAGGCGGCCCTCGCCGCGGCGACGGCACCGGGCAACCGCCAGCTCGGGATCATGCTGCCGTACACCCCGCTGCACCATCTGCTGCTCGCCGCGGTGACCCGGCCGATCGTCTTGACCAGCGGGAACGTCTCCGACGAACCGATCGTCTACCGCGACGACGAGGCACGGGAGAGGCTGGCCGGGATCGCGGACGCGTTCCTGGTCCACGACCGGGCCATCCACGTCAGGACCGATGACTCGGTCGCCCGCGCCTTCCGCGGCCGGCCGATGCTGCTCCGGCGGTCCCGCGGCTACGTGCCCGAGCCGATAACGATACGGAGCGGCTTCCCGCGGCCCGTGCTGGCCTGCGGGGCCGAGCTGAAGAACACGTTCTGCCTGGCCCGGGACCGGCGTGCCTTCGTCTCGCACCACATCGGGGACCTGGAGAACGCCGAGACCCTGCGCTCGTTCACCGAGGGCATCGAGCACTTCCGCCGGCTGTTCGACGTCGACCCGCGGGTCGTGGCGCACGACCTGCACCCCGAATACCTGTCCACCAAGTACGCCGTCGAGCTCGACGGCGTCGACCTGCAGGGGGTGCAGCACCACCACGCGCACATCGCCTCCTGCCTGGCCGACAACGGCGAGGACGGCCCGGTGATCGGGGTGGCCTTCGACGGGACCGGCTACGGTACCGACGGCACGATCTGGGGCGGCGAGTTCCTGGCCGCCGGCCTGGCCTCCTTCGAGCGCGGCGGCCACCTCGCGCCGGTGCCCATGCCGGGGGGCGCGGCCGCCGTCAGGCAGCCCTGGCGGATGACGGCCGCCTACCTGGACGCGGAGGCCCCGGAACGGCTCGACGTCGTGCGGCGCAACCAGGACCGCTGGGCCGCGGTCACCGCCATGGCCCGGCGGGGCGTCAACGCCCCGCTGACCTCGAGCGCGGGCCGGCTGTTCGACGCCGCCGCGGCCCTGCTCGGGGTCCGGGACACGATCAACTACGAGGGCCAGGCGGCGGTGGAGCTCGAGCAACTGGCGGATCCGGGGGAGGCCGGCGCGTACCCGGCCGGCCTCGAGGCGGGCCACCCCTTCCGGCTGCGCGGCGCCGATCTCCTGCACGGGATCCTTGAGGACCTAACGGCCCGGGTATCCGCCCCGGTCATCGCCGCCCGCTTCCACCACGGCGTCGCCGCGCTGATCGAGACGGGCTGCGTGGCCATGCGAGACCGGTACGGCCTGGGCACGGTGGCGCTGTCCGGCGGCGTGTTCCAGAATCTGCTGCTGCTCGACGCGGCGGTCAGCCGCCTTCAGGCGCGCGGGTTCCGCGTCCTGCTGCACGCGCGCGTCCCGTGCAACGACGGCGGGATCAGCCTCGGCCAGGCCGTGGCCGCCGCCGCCCGCGACCGGCCCGGGCCGCCGTCCTAGCAGGTCCGCGCCTCAGCAGGTCCGCGCCTCAGCAGATCCGGGGGAGGGGGTCGCCGACCAGCAGGTCCACGATCCGGGTGCCGCCGAACGACGTCTTCAGCTGGACGATCCCCGGCTGCTCGGCGCGCACCTGCCCGATGACCGCGGCCTGCTCGCCGAGCGGGTGCGCGCGCAGCGCGGCGACCGCGCGGTCCGCCTCGCCGCCCGGCACCACCGCCACCAGGCGGCCCTCGCACGCCACGTACATCGGGTCGATGCCCAGCAGCTCGGAGGCGCCGCGGACCTCGGCCCGGACCGGGATCGCGTCCTCGACGGCCAGCACGCCGACGTCGGCCGCCCTGGCGATCTCGTTCAGGATCGTCGCCACCCCGCCCCGGGTCGCGTCGCGCATGGCCCGGACCCCGGGTACCGCGTCGAGCAACCCTGCCACCAGCCCGTTCAGCGGAGCCGTGTCGGAGCAGACGTCCGCCTCGATGTCCAGCTCGCCGCGGGCCAGCATGATGGTGATGCCGTGGTCGCCGATCGGCCCGGACACGATGATGGCGTCGCCCGGCTGGGCCTGGGCCACGCCCAGGCGCACGTCCCGCTCGATGAGGCCCACGCCCGCGGTGCTGATGTAGCAGCCGTCGGCCTTGCCCTTCTCGACCACCTTGGTGTCGCCGGTGACGATCTGCACCCCGGCCGCGGCGGCCGCGGCCCGCATGGACTCGGCCACCCGGTTCAGGTCGGCGACCGGGAAGCCCTCCTCGAGGATGAACCCGGCCGACAGGTACAGCGGCGTGGCGCCGGAGACCGACAGGTCGTTGACGGTCCCGTTGACGGCCAGGTCACCGATGTCCCCGCCGGGGAAGAACAGCGGCTTGACCACGTAGGAGTCCGTGGTGAGCGCCAGCCGGGCGCCGCCCACGGCCAGCGTGGCCGCGTCCTCGAGCGGCTCGAGCAGCGGGTTGCGGAACGCGTCGAGGAAGACCGCCTCGATCAGGGTCTGCGTCGCCTTGCCGCCCGCGCCGTGCGACATCGTGATGCGTTCTTCCCTGACCTTGGGGCGGCGGCGCCTGGCCCGGTCGATCCGGTCCAGCACCTGCTGCTCCCGGTCCGCCAGCGGCAGCTGGCGCCGCCCGCCCGCGTCCGGGTGCTCATGCCCTGCTTGCTCGTGCCCTGATTGATCGTGCCCTGCTTGCTCGTGCTCTGCTTGCTCTTTCTGGGCGTGCTCGCGGAGCGCCTCGTCGATCCAGCCGTGGCTCATGGCCGGGCCACCTCGGCGACCCGGTTGCGGTTCATCCGGCCGAAGTTGTAGTACGCGGCGCAGGCGCCCTCCGGGGACACCATGCAGGTCCCGATCGGGGTCTCCGGCGTGCACGCGGTGCCGAACACCTTGCACTCCCAGGGCTTCAGCACGCCCTTGAGCACCTCACCGCACTGGCAGGCCTTCGGGTCGGCGACCCGCACCCCGGGCACCTGGAACAGCAGCTCGGCGTCCATGGCCGCGTATTTCTCCCGCACCTTGAGCGCCGAGTGCGAGATGAAGCCGAGGCCGCGCCACTCGAAGTAGGGCCGCAGCTCCATCGTCTCGCCGATCGCCGCCAGGGCCACCGGGTTGCCGTCCCACGGCACCACCCGCGAGTACTGGTTCTCCACCTCGGACCGGCCCTGCGACAGCTGCAGCATGAGCATGTAGATGGACTGCAGGATGTCCAGCGGCTCGAACCCGGCCACCACGACCGGCTTGCCGTACTCGCGGGCGATGAACTCGTACGGCCGGCAGCCGATCACGGTGGACACGTGCCCCGGGCCGATGAAGCCGTCGAGCCGCAGGTCCGGTGAGTCGAGGATGGCCTTGATGGCCGGGATGATCGTGACGTGGTTGGCGAACACCGAGAAGTTGGCCAGCCCCTCGGCCGCGGCGCGGATCATGGTCATCGCGGTCGACGGCGCGGTCGTCTCGAACCCGATCGCCATGAACACGACCCGCTTGCCCGGGTTCTGCCTGGCGATCTTCAGCGAGTCCAGCGGCGAGTACACCATGCGGATGCTGGTGCCCTCGGCGTTGGCGTCGAAGAACGACCCGCCGCTGCCCGGTACCCGCATCATGTCGCCGAACGAGGTCATGATCACGTCCGGCTGGGAGGCCAGGTGGATCGCGTCGTCCACCCGCCCCATCGGGATCACGCAGACCGGGCACCCGGGGCCGTGCACCAGGGTGACCGACTCGGGCAGGTAGTCCTCCAGGCCGTGCTTGTAGATCGTGTGGGTGTGCCCGCCGCACACCTCCATCAGCTTGTACTGACGGCCGGGCTCACACAGCGCCGCGATCTTCGCGGCCAGCGCGTGGGCTTTGTCGGCATCACGGAATTCGTCGACGAACCGCATTGTCCGCACTCCTTGCCTTCGTGACCCTCACCGGCCTATTCGATCAGGGATTCCTTCAGCGCCGCGAGCTCGTCCTCGTAGGCCTGCCCGATGCCCTCGAGGAACTGCAGGGCCGCCGCGGCCTCGGTTTCGTCGATCTTCGACAGGGCGAAGCCGACGTGGATGAGTACCCATTCGCCGGGCTTGGGCGGATCGTCGCTGAGCAGGCCGATGTTGATCATCCGCCGGACTCCGCTCACGTCCACCTTGGCCAGGTCGGTTTGCTCCGGGTGAATCTCGATGACCTCACCGGGTATGCCGAGGCACATGGGACATCCCTTCCTAACGGTCTAACCCTGTTGTATCCGCAGGGACCACAGGGGGCAGGGCAGCCACCGTCAGCTCCCACAGCACCTGGTAGATCGTGGTCTGCGCTTCCTGGATCCGGTGCACCGACGACGACGGCACCACGAACAGGTAGTCGATGCTGTCCAGCTCGGCCATCTTCCCGCCGTCGTAGCCGGCCAGCCCGATGGTGAGCATGCCGCGCCGGCTCGCCTCGTCGAAGGCACGCACCAGGTTGCCGGAGTTGCCGCTGGTGGACAGGCCCACCGCGATGTCGTCCCGGCCGCCGAAGGCCGCCAGCTGCCGGGCGAACACCACCTCCACGCCGACGTCGTTGCACAGCGCGGTGACCACCGAGGTGTCGTTGGCCAGCCCGAACGCGGGCAGCGGGCGAGCGCCGCCGTCCGGGTTGAGGAACAAGGTGGCGAGTTGCTGGGCGTCGGTGGCGCTGCCGCCGTTGCCGAAGGCGAACAGCCGCCCGCCCGCGCCGAACCTGGCCGCGGCCGCCCGCGCGCACGCCGCGATCCGGGCCCCGTCACGCGCGCCGACGGCGCGGCGCAGCGCAGCGATCTCCGCCGCCTTGGCCGCGGTCGAGGCGCGCACCTGGTCGAGCACGGCGGACAGGTCGGAGGTGCCGGAGTACAGGAACGGGTAGAGCGATTCCATGGCGTCGGTCATGACCTGGTCCCCAGCACGGCGATGGCTTCCCTGGCGTGCACCAGGATCGTGTCGCCCACGCCCGCGGTCACCAGGGCCACGCTGACCGTCTCCTCGCCCGCCCCGCCCTCGACCACGGCCATCGCGTCGTCGAGCAGCCGCAGCACCCTGACCTCCACCGCCATATCGGAACAGGTAATGCACACTCCATCCGCGCACTCTGGCCGCTCGCTCATGTGATCACCCCTGGCGCGAGCACTCCGGGCTGCTCGAAGAACACGTGGACCAGCTCCCATAGCACGTGGTACGTGGTCACCTGCAGCTCCTTGACCACGCGGGGGTCGGCGGAGGCCGCGACCAGGAGATGATCGACCGCCTTGCTGGCCCCGATCCGGCCGCCGTCGCCGCCGGCCAGGGCGACCGTCAGCAGGCCCCGTTCGCGGGCCGCCTCGAGCCCGGCCAGCACGCTGGCGCTGTTGCCGTCGGCGCAGATGCCCAGCGCGATGTCGGCGGGATCGGCCAGTGCGCGGATCTGGTGGGCGAAGATCGCGGCCATGCCGTCCCGTTCGGCTATCCCGGTGACGGTGGCCACGTCGGTGGTGAGCGAGATGGCCGGCAGCGCGCGCTTGCCCACGATGACCGGGTGGACGAACTCGACCGCGACGTGCTGGGCGTCCGTGCTGGCCCCGCCGGTGCCGAACACCACCAGCTTGCCGCCGCGGTGGAACCGCACGGCCATGGCGTGACACGCCGCGGCCACCGCGTCCGCCTGCCCGGCGAGATCCTCGGTGGGCCCGCTTCGCAGCTCGAACAGGCGGCGGGCCTCCGCACCTTGGGCAGCCTGCTCGGGGCTAGCCTGCTCCGGGCTAGCCTGCGCGGGGCTAGCCTGCTCAGGCTCGCTCACCGGTCGTGGCCTGCCCAGGTCACTCGCCCCCTCAAGCCGTCATGACAGCCACCGTAGGACACTTGTGTACGGGCGTCCAGTAGCCGACGCGACACATCTGGTCAGCATTCCGAACGGACCGTGGTCGTCTGCTCCTCCTATGTACCACCCTCCTATGTACCACGGAGCGCGTCGGTGGGGGATAGCCGCGCCACGCGCAGCGCCGGGTAGCAGCCGGGGTGGACCCCGGGCTCCGGGCGGGGAGCCCGGGGGGCTTGCGGGAGCCGGATCAGGCGACGGGGCCGGCGATGGCCCAGGCCTGGGCGGCGGTGCCGTTGCAGGTGTAGAGCTGCATGCCGAGCCCGGCCTGCTGCGACGCCCCGGGAACATCCAGGCAGAACCCGCTGCTGCCGGCGACCTGCGACCCTATCGGCCAGAACGCGTCCGGGAAGCTGTGCGACCAGGACCAGTGCTCGTTGCTGATCGATGCGCACGGCCACTGCTGGATCGGCGTGCCGCGGGCGGCCCCGCCCCGGGCGTCCAGGCACTCCCCGCTGGCCCGGTTCACGAACTCGTAGCTGCTGCCGCCGAGGCCGACCGGCGCCCAGTTCTGGGCCTGGTTGCCGGCGGTGCAGGGCTGCTGCACGATGGCGGTCCCGGCGCCGCCGGCCGGGTCGGCCGGCTGCAGGCACATGACCGGCGCGAACGTACCTACCTGAACGGCGATTTCGAAATAGTTGGTCGCGCTGGCGCTGGCGGGCAAGGCGAAAGCCGTGGTCAGGCCGATGGCCGCGGCGGCGGCGAACATCAGGCCCGCGCTCTTGCGTGGCAACGTGGCTCCTTCTCTGCCGAACCCCGTATGGCGCGATGGCGCGCCCCCGCAGGACTCTCCCAGACCGTGCTGCAGCGGCGCTGAAACGGCGCTGGAACGGCCGGTACGGTGCGGCGCCGCCGGCCGGGTGAGGGCCGGCCGGCGGCGCCCCCCTTGTTACCGGCCGGACCGGGACATCGCGGCCACGCAGCTCGGCGGCTGCTCCTCCGTCACCTGCGGTATCTCGTGCTGGGTCCCCTGCCGGGCCTCGCGCTCGCCCTCGTGCCGGGAACGCGGCGGCGCGGTCAGGAGGCGCAGCGGCGCGGTCAGGAGGTGCCACAGCCGGGTCAGTGCCGCGGCCAGCTCGCCGTGGGTGGCGTCGACCGCGCGCTGCTCGGCGGCGGTCCTGGTGCGCTCGGCCTGGTAGATCAGGTACCCCGTGTTCATCTGGTAAGCCCCTTTGCTCTCGTTGGATCAAACGTAGGAAGTCGCTGTTCCCGCGGTGTTCCCGCCGCTTCTGCCGGTGCGGGACAATGGGGACGTGTCCGCGCAAAGGGCGAAGGGGCCGCCCGGGGGGATGGCCGTGCAGGTCAGGCTGCTCGGCCCGTTCTGCGTCGCCTCCGGCGGGCGCACCGCGGGCCCGTGGCCGCGGCCGAGCGCCCGGCGGCTCTGCCAGCTCGTCCTGGTCAGCCCCGGCCGCCGGGTGAGCCGGGATCTCGCCTGTGAGGAACTCTTTCCCGGCCTGGATCCCCGGGCCGCCGCCCGTTCGGTCTCCAAGGCGCTGTCGATGGCCCGGGCCGCACTCGCCGGGCTGGGCCCTCCGGCCGCTGACCTGCTCGCGGCCGACCTGAGCCACATCTGGGCCTCCCCGGCCGCCGCGATCGACGCCGAGGAACAAGCCCAGGCCCTCCGCGCCGCGCTGGCGCTGGACCCGGGCCGCGAGCGTGACCGCGGCCTCGCCGCCGCCCTCGCCGAACAGGGCGAACTGCTCGCCGACGAGCCCTACGCCGACTGGGCGCTGCGCCCGCGGGGGCAGCTGGAGACCCTGCGCCAGGAGGCGCGGCTGGCCCTGGCCAGGGACCGGGCCAAGGGCGCGGGCGAGTCCCGGCCGGAGGCGGTGCTCGCCGCCTGGGAAGCCTGCTTCGAGCACGATCCCGCGTCCGAGGAGGCGGCCGGCGCCCTGGTCGGGGCCTACTTGGCGCACGGGCACCGGGAGCTTGCCGTGCGCGCCTACGAGCGCTGCCGGGCCGCTCTCGCCGAGCTCGGGCTGGGCCTGTCCCCGTGGCTCGAGGAGGTCTACGCCACGGCGGCGCAGGCGGCCGCGCCGTCCCGGACAGCGCCGGTTCCGCCCCCGCCGGCCGCCGCGCGGGAGGAGCTCAGGACCGTCAGCGTGCTGGCCGCCGGGGTGAGGGCGGAGGGTTCGCGGGACGACCTGGATCCGGAGAGCCTGCACGACCTGATCGGCCGCAGCCTGACCGCGGCGATCGCCGAGGTGGAGGCGCTCGGCGGGACGGTGACGTCGGTGTCCGGTCAGGGGCTCCAGGCCATGTTCGGGGCGCCGGAAGCGCACGAGGATGACCCCGAGCGGGCGGTCCGGGCGGCCTTCCGCGCCCTGGCGGCGGTGGCGGCCATCGACGGCGGGCCGCCTGGCCCGGGTCTCGGGGGGACCCTGCGGATCGGGATAGAGACCGGCCCGGCGGTTCTGGGGCCCATCGGCGGCGGCGCCCGGGTCGAGTACGGGGCCGTGGGCGAGGTCGTGGGCCAGGCCGCCGCGCTGCAGGCGCTGGCCAGGCCGGGTTCCGCCCTGGTAGGCCCGGTGACCAGGGCCGCCACCGAGCACCTGTTCAGCTGGGGCGCCAGTGAGCGGGTCGCGGCAGGCGCGGCCCCGGTGACCGCGACCTACCTGGGGGAGCCCAGGCCGCGGGCCGCGGGCCGCCGCCGCGGGCCGGGCGGGCGCGGGCGGCTCGTGGGACGGCAGGGCGAGCTGGCGGCGCTCGGCGCGGCCCTGCGCGAGGCGGTGCGCGGGCACGGCTCGGTCGTGCTGGTCACCGGGGAGCCCGGGCTGGGTAAGACCCGCCTGGTGCAGGAGTGCCGCAGGCGTACGGCGACCGGGATCCGGTGGCTGGAGGGGCGCTGCGCCTCCTACGCCTCGTCCACGCCCTACGGGCTCTACCAGCAGCTGCTGGCCAACTGGGCGGGAGTGACGCCCGACCAGCCCGCGGCGGTGGTCCAGCCGGCCCTGGAGCGGGCGCTGGCCGCGATAGGAAGCGACGACCTGTTCCCGGTGCTGGCCCGCATGATGGGCCTGCCGCCGGGAGCGGCGCTGGGACGGATGAGCCCGGGAGAACTCCACCGGGAGACGTTCGCCGCCTGGCGTTCGGTGCTGTCCCGCCTGGTGGCGACCGCCCCGGCGGTTCTCGTGCTGGAGGACCTGCACTGGGCCGACCCGACCTCGCTGCGCCTCACCCACGACCTGGCCCGGATGGCTCCGGGGCTCCGCCTGCTGGTGCTGGCCACCAGTCGTCCCGACGCCTCCCCCGAGGTGGCCAGCCTGGCCGCCGCCGGGCGGCCGGTCCGCCCGATCTCCCTCGGACCGCTGGCCGCGGAAGCCGAGCGGGAGCTCGCCCGGTCTCTCATCGGCGACGCCGCGGGCCGGGATGTCCTGGACGCCGTTCTGGCCAGCGTTGAAGGCAATCCGCTGTTCCTGGAGGAACGGCTGACCTCGCTGCTTGAAACGAAGGCCCTGGTACGCGAGCAGGGCGTCTGGCGGATCAGCGCGACCGCGGGCCCGCAGGTGCCCCAGGTGCTGGAGCGTCTCGTCCGGTCCCGGGTGGACCGGCTCAGCCCGGCGGCGCGCGACGCCGTCCGCCACGCGTCCGTGCTCGGGACCGAGTTCGGATTCTCGCTGCTGACCGTGGTGTGTGCCGCGGACGAGCCGCTGGGGCCCGCCCTGGCGGAGCTGCGCGCCAAGGACCTCGTGCAGGAGGTGGGCCAGCACCCCGAGCCACACCCCGAGCCCGTCTACCGCTTCCGCCACGCCCTCATCCAGGAGGCGACCTACAACGGCCTGCTGCGCGCGGAGCGCCGTCTGCTGCACGGCCGGGCCGCCTGGGCGCTGGAGGCCGCGTCGCGGGGCCGCGTGGAAGAGGTCGCCGCGGTGCTCGGCCGGCACTTCGCCGCGGCCGGCGAGCCGGCGCGCGCCCTGCGGTACTTCGAGATGGCGGGCGACCACGCCACGGCGGCCTTCGCCAACGACGAAGCCGTCTCCTCGTTCCGCTCCGCCCTGGCGATCGCGGCCGAGCCGCGCCCGGTGGCCGAGGCGATGACCGATGCCGCGGTGGACCTGCTGGCCAAGCTGGCCAACGTGCTGTGGCGCACGGGCCGGCGCGGGCAGGCCCGGGAGGCGTTCCAGGAGGCCCTGCGCCTGGCCAGCGGCGGGGACACCCTCCGGCGGGTGCACCTGCAGACCCGCCTGGGCCGCCTGGAGATGGCCGATCTGCGCTTGGAGGCCGCGGCGCGAGCCTTCGACGCCGCCGAGGCGCTGCTCGGCCCGGACCCGGGGGAGAAGGACGCGGCCACCGTCGCCGAGTGGCTGGAGATGATGGTGGACGGCCGGGCTGGCCTGTACGTCATGCGCAACGAGCCGGAGCCTGCCCTGGCGGTCCTGGAAACGGTCCGCCCGGTGCTCGAGGCCAGCGGGAGCCCGGCCAGGAGGTACAGCTTCTACGTGCACCTCTCCATGGGACGAATCATGCGGAACGGTTACCGCGTCGACGAGGCCGACATCGCCACCATGCGCCAGAGCGTGGCCGCGGCGGCTCAGGGAGACGAGGAGAAAGACGTCGGCTACGCCACGTTCTTCCTCGGCCGGGCCTTGTGGCTGCATGGTGACCTGGCCGCGGCCCAGGAGCAGATGGAGCGGGCCCTGGCCATGGCCGAGCGCATCGGCGAGAGCCTCCTGCGCGGTCAGAGCCTGCTGGGACTGGCCCTGACCGCGCTGGGCCGCCACGACACCGAGACCGTTCGCGCCCTGATGACCCGGGTTGTGGCGACGGCTGAACCCATGGCCAGCTACGAGTACCTGGCCGGCGCCAAGGCGTGCCTCGCCTGGCTGGCCTGGCAGGACCGGCGCCACGACGACGTGATCAAGCTGTCGGAGGAGATCGCCGGGCTTATGGCGTCCACCGTCGGCTCGGGTTTCTACCAGGGGCTGATCTACCTCTGGCCGCTGATCGCCGTGCACCTGGAGACCGGCAACGTGGCCGGCGCCGTGGCCGCCGGCCGCCAGCTCCTGCAGGCCGCGCGACCCCCGCTCCCCGGTGATCTTGAGTCGGTGGTGGCGGCGGCGTCCCGGGCCTGGGACCAGGGCCAGCCGGAGGTGTGCCGGGACCAGCTGACCGCCGCGGTGGCGCTGGCCCGCGAGCTGAATTACTGCTGATCGAGCAGGGTCACTGCTGATCGAGCAGGCTCGCCGCGATGGCGGCCGCGTGCCGGTCCGGGCGGCCGAACAGGAGCCTGGCGCCGTGCGCCCGCTTGAGATAGCGGTGCGCCGGATGCTCCCAGGTGATGCCGATGGCGCCGTGCAGCTGGATCATCTCGGCGGCCGTCCGGGTCAGCGCGTCGGAGCAGTAGACCTTGACCGCCGCGGCCTGCAGCCCGGACCCGGACCCGGACCCAGCCGCGGACCCGGCCGCGGACCCGGCCGCGGACCCGGCGGCGCGGGCCAGCGACCGGGCCGACTCCACCAGCACGTGCAGGTCGGCCATCCGGTGCCGCAGCGCCTGGAAGCCGCCGAGCACCTGGCCGAACTGCACCCTGGTCAGCGTGTAGCCGACGGTCAGGTCCAGCGCCCGGCGGGCCGCGCCGGCCTGCTCGGCGCCGAGCGCGAGGCAGGCGAGATCCCGGGCCCGGTCCAGCGCCCCGGCCGCGTCGCCGCCGACGCGCCGGCCGCGCGCCCCGGTCAGCCGCACCACCGCCAGCCGCCGGGTCATGTCCATGGCCGGGCTGGCCGTCCGGACCACGCCGTCCTGGCCCGGGTCCACCTCGAACAGCCCGGTCTGGCCGGCGACGCGGGCGGCAACAAGCAGCACGTCGGCCGTGTGCCCGTCCAGCACGTAGTGCGCCTCGCCGTCCAGCTCCCAGCCGCCGGCCGCCGGCCGGGCCTGGCACGCTACCTCGCCGCTGTCCCAGTGCCCGGCCCGGGTGGTCCAGGCCAGGGCGGCGGTCGCCGACCCGGCGGCGACCGCGGGCAGCAGCCGGGCGCAGGCCGCGTCGTCGCCGGTGGCGAGCAGGGCCTGCGCGGCCAGCACCGCCGAGCCGAGCATGGGGGAGCGGGTCAGGTCGCGGCCCAGCTCCTCCATGACCACGCCGGTCTCGGCGGGCCCGGCCCCGGCGCCGCCGTAGCGTTCGGGAATCGCCAGCCCGGCCACGCCGACCTCGCGGCACAGCCGCCGCCACGGCGACCCCCGGTCCGCCCTGCCGTCTACCCTGCCGTCCGCCCTGCCGTCCACTGGCGGGCCGGTCCTGGCCAAGAGGCCGCGCACCGCGTCACGCAGGTCCTGCTGCTCCGCGGTCAGGCTCATCGGACCCCGTCCCCGAGCTCCCGCAGCACCCGGGCGCGGTGCTCGGCCTGGCTGCCCCAGGCCGGGACGAGCGCCCGGACCTTGGCCAGCCACAGGCTGAGGTCGAGTTCGGCGGTGTAGCCGATCGCGCCGTGCACCTGCAGCGCCGCCCGGGCCGCCAGGTAGGCGGCGTCGGCGCAGGCCACCTTCGCGGCGGAGACGTCCCGGGCCGCCGTCCCCGTGGTAGCCAGCTCAGTGTCGTCCAGGGCCAGGGCGGCCGCGTCGAGCAGCGGCCGGGCGAACTCCAGCCCGATCGCCACGTCCGCGAGCTTGTGCTTGACCGCCTGGAACGCGCCCACCGGCCGGCCGAACTGCTCCCGGGTGCGGACGTGCCGGACCGAGGCCTCGAGCAGCGCGCGGCCCGCGCCGAGCAACTGCGCCGAGCAGGCCAGCGCCCCGGCGTCGAGCGCCCGGGCCGTGCTCGTGTCCGCGCCCGTGTCCCTGGCCAGGACCTCGCCGTCCCGTACCTCGGACAGCGACCGGGCCGGATCCACCGACTGGTGCCGGGCGCCCGGGTGGCCGCGATACACCACGCCGTCCTGCGCCAGCAGGACGAGCCCGGCGGCCTCGGCGTCGGCGGCGAACGGCAGCCACGGCGGCACGGCCAGCGTGGCGATCAGGTCCCCGGCGGCCAGCGCCGCCAGCCACTCGCCGCACGCGCCCCGCCCGTCGTGCAGGCCCCGCTCGCCGCACGCGCCCGGCGGCCCGCCCGGGTCCGCCAGCCCGGCCAGCAGCGCGGGCACCGCCGCCAGGGACTCGGCGGCCGGCCCTGGCACCGCGTGGTGGCCGAGTTCCTCGCAGGCCGCGACCAGGTCCAGCGGGCTGGCGCCGAGCCCGCCCCGGTTCTCCGGCACGGCCAGCGCGGTGACGCCGAGGCCGGCCAGCCGCCGCCACAGCGCCAGGCCGGGCGCCAGGTCGCCGTCGGCCCACCGCCGCGAGGCGGCGGGCAC
>WNGG01000923.1_pt1 | contig 33177 bp, 18 predicted proteins | sample 5400661 | NCBI WGS metagenome assembly WNGG01 (sample SAMN13153372, study PRJNA577476) | soil metagenome | isolation source: 100 cm soil or saprolite under Garry oak tree replicate 1 | place: USA:California | collected 2016-06-15
TACATGCGACCAAGGGAAATAAGTGGTGCACGCGCCTCGACTGTCGCGTTTGTGTTGTCGACGACGACCAGCTTTCCTGCTTGAAGGGCAGCTTCTATGAGTTGGGTCTGCTGTCGAGTGCGGTTCCGATTGTTGCGGATGCGGTCTTTGCTGACATGCTCGTGCGTATCTGCAAAATGGGTGCGGAAGAAGGTACTCTTTCCGGCAGCCTGTATGCCGATGAGGATAACCAGTTCTGTACTCAAAATCTTCACCTCAAGGTACAAATAGCCACATATTGTTGCACAGCAATCGTTCTATATGAGAACATGTAGGATGAGAATATACAGAGACACGTTGTCTTACGCCTATTTTACTATTTCTGCCCGATTCGTAACCCAAAATGACCATAAACGTAGATAGTATAGAGAACAAAGCGCTAAGTTGAAGAGGTACAATCATTGGCCTACTGTCTAAACCCCCGCCCAGGTGGGAGACACGAAAACCCGGATTCGGCAGTATGTTGTCGTCGCTGCAACTTCCTGGTAGAGGGTGCCCGTGTCGGCTCCTATGAGGTTGTCTCTTTCATTGGCACCGGCAGCTATGGTCATGTCTATAAGGTACGGGAGCCTGCACCTTTGGGGCGCGTATTGGCACTGAAGGTGCTGCGCCTTGACCAGTTTAATGAAAAGGCCCTGGATAATTTTTTCAACGAGGCACGGCGCATCGCCAATCTGCAACACCCCCATATTTTACCAGTGTACAACTTCGGTCAGCTGGAGGATGAACGGCCCTACCTGGTGATGGAATATGCGCCGCGCACGATTATCGATCTCTTTCTCAACCCCGATGGCAGTCGCCGCCTGGCACTGGCTGAGGAGCTTGTGCCATATGTTCGGCAGGCGGCTGAAGCGCTGCACTATGTCCACCAGGGCGGCCTCATTCACCAGGATGTGAAACTGAGTAATCTGCTGATCGGGCGCAGTGGGCAACTACTCCTCTCCGATTTTGGCACTACCTTCTACCTCGGCATGCAGACGCACGCTTCGCTTGGCGAAGTCACCGGGACGGCTGCCTATATGCCTCCTGAGCAATGGCAGGGCAATCCACGCCGCGACTCCGACCAGTACGCACTGGCAATCTGTTGCTATGAATTGCTTTCAGGGCGCACACCGTTCGTCTACAATCGTATCGAAGAGATGTGGAATGCTCATCTCAAAGAACCTCCACCCTCTCCGCAGCAGTGGAACCGGCGCATCCCAGTAGAGGTCGCCGCCGTTCTCTTGCGTGCCCTCTCCAAAGATTACCGACAACGCTACCGTAACATCGTGGAGTTTGCCGAAAACTATACGCAAGCAGTGGATATTTCCCTCCGTCGCTATCTCTGCCAGCAGTGCAAGCACCAGAATCGTAGTGGCGCAACACTCTGCTCCGCCTGTGGTGCCAGGTATAACCGGCCCTGTCCCTATTGCGATGCACCTGCTCGTTTTGGACAACGCTGCTGCTCTAAATGCGGTCGGCTGATCGTTCCACCAAACCTGGTGCTCAATAGTCCTCTGGTAGGAGTGAGCGTACAGCAGGGCCGCTACGTGATCAAACACGTCCTGAAAGATGCAGACGAGACAGGTGTAACGGTCGCTGTTGCGAGTGATACGACAGCCAATGAACAACTTGTGATCTTAAAACGCTGGGAATGCACCGATTTCCCTCTTGCTCGCCGCGCCAGGGATGTCGTGTACTATGAGCGTGCAACCGAACCACTCGCACGTCTTCGCCATCCCTTGATCCCTCGCGTGCTTAATCGCTTCGCTGAAGGTAAACACTACTATGTTGTGCTTGCCTATATCGATGGGGAGAGCCTGGAAGGCCGCTTGCAAAGATTGTTGAAACCTCTGGCAGAGCGCGAGGTGATTGGCTATATGAATACAGTGCTCAATACCCTTATGGCCCTGGAGCAGCAACAGCCTCCCTTGCGCCACTTCGATATTTCACCCGCGAACATCATCATTGAAAATACTCGTGGACGGGCAATGTTGACAGGTTTTCAGATTTCCCCTCCCCCATCAACTTACAAAGATCATGTACGCCCCCTCCATCGCACAACACGAAAACTGGCTATTTCTCCCTACCTGCCAGTAAAAGACAATCCCTATGACCAGCGTACCTGCATTTATATGCTTGCAGCAACGATGCACCATGTCCTGACAAACTATGCACCGCAGGCTTTTCCTGCTGATCGCCCACCACCACCTGTACGTCGTCTGAACCCGAACATTTCACCGGGACTTGAGGAAGTACTAAATCGTGCCTTGATGGAGGATAGTAAGGATAGGTATCAGAGTTATGGGGAGATGCAAAAAGACTTAAAACGCTTGATGTGAGAGTTCTTTGTGCAGAAATCGGTCCGATTTCTGCACAAAGAACTCTCACATCAAGCAACACCTACCTGCGCTGCTCGATCGGCACATACTCGACATTCTTCGGCCCTACATACTCGGCACGGGGACGGATCAGGCGGTTGTTGGCATATTGCTCCAACACATGGGCTGTCCAGCCAGTGATGCGGCTAGAGGCAAAAATGGGCGTGTCCATGTCGATCGGGATACCGAGCATGTAGTAGACGGAGGCAGAGTAGAAGTCAACGTTGGCATTGAGACCTTTGTGCTCCTTGACATAGTTCTCGACGATGCGCGACATCTCGTACCAGCGAGTATCACCTTTGCGTTTGCCCAGCTCTTCCGACATAGCACGTAGATGGGTCGCGCGCGGGTCCTCTGTACGATAGACCCGGTGCCCAAAGCCCATGACGCGCTCCTTGCGTTCCAGTGCTCCCTTGATAAATTCTTCAGTATGGCTGACATCCCCAACACGTTGAAGCATCTTCATCACCTGCTCATTCGCTCCCCCATGGAGGGGACCTGAGAGTGCTCCGATAGCCGAGGTGATCGATGCATACATACTTGCCAATGTGGCAGCGGTAACGCGAGCAGCAAAAGTGGAGGCATTGAATTCGTGGTCAGCATGTAAGATTAAGGCCACATCGAGGACATGTGCATCATAGGGGTCCGGCATCTCACCCTTCAGCATATAGAGCAGGTTAGTGGCATGATCGCCTTCGGAAAGTGGGGCAAGGGGCTTCTTGCCATTGCGAATCTGCTGCCAGCTGGCGATGATAGTAGCTATCATCGAGGTGAGACGTATCGACCGACGGTAGTTGGCTTCATGCGAATTGTCGCCAGCGTCAGGGTCGAAGGAGGAGAGGGCAGAAACAGTGGTACGCAAGACATCCATCGGAGTGGAAGTCCGGGGAAGCAGGTGCATCAAGTCGAGTATAGAGCCGGGCAAGGCGCGATTGGCGATGAGTTGTGCCTTCAACTCCTCAAGCTGTGCTCGTGTTGGCAAGACACCATGCCAGAGCAAATACGCTGTTTCCTCGAAGGTAGAATAGCGCGCTAAGTCGTGAATATCTACACCAAAGTATGTCAGCTTGCCAAGTTTGCCGTCCAGGTCGCAGATCTGCGAATGTCCTGCTACAACGTCTTCAAGACCATCAGTGCCAGGCATAGAGCATCCTCCAGAAGGATAACGCTTCGCTTTTGAATGGTGGGCAGATCGGCGTCCGACGTGTCGGGCGAGGATAGGCATCCCCAATAGTTGCCCCTATACTGCTTCCACTGCGAAGCAGACAAATTTCGCCACAACAAAGGCTATGCGGTTGTGTAAAGTATTATAGTCATGGATTACAAGTAATGTCAAACAAAATCTACCTTCTTCAGAAGAAGTTAGAAAAATGTGAGCGATTTGTTACTTGTCCTGCTCTCGCATCTTCCTCAACAACTCAAGTTCACGTTGACCACGAGCCTCCAGGTCTTCTTTCCACTCATCTTTGTACCGGCGCATCGTATGAACAATTGTATGAGCAACCGCCAGGTTTCGACACCACTTGTGATTTGCAGGCACGATATACCATGGCGCACCCTGCGTACTGCATTTACTCAGGGCATCCTGATATGCCTGCTGGTAGTCCTCCCAATACTTCCGCTCAGACCAATCACTCGCGTCGATCTTCCAGGCCTTGTCTATATCCTGCTCTCGCGCCAGCAAGCGGCGCTCCTGCTCATCTTTACTGATATGTAAGAAGAACTTAAGCATGATTGTGCCACTATTAACGAGCAGCTTCTCAAAGTGGTTAATCTCACCATAGCGGCGGCTCCATACATCTTTAGATACGAGATTATGCACACGGACAATCAGCACATCCTCATACTGGGAACGGTTGAAGATTCCGATAATCCCTTTGGGAGGAGTGACTTTATGGATGCGCCAGAGAAAATCGTGTGCCAGTTCCTCTGATGTAGGGGCCTTAAATGAGTGCACTTCACACCCTTGTGGGTTGACGTGCGATAGGACATGGCGAATGGTGCCATCCTTCCCACTGGTGTCCATTCCCTGCAAGATGATAAGCAAACTGTGATGCCCGGCGGCTGTCATCAGTTCTTGCAATTCACCAAGCTCATCACTGAGCTCTTGCAGTTCAGCATCCGCCGCGTTCTTATCAGCCTGCTTATCAGTATAATTCGGGTCATAGTCTTTTAGATTGACCTTGCTACCTTCATCAACCTTCCATAGAAGCGACATCAAATTTATCCTTTCGATTTAGCCAACTTTATATGGATGCCAGATATAATATCATAGAAACAAAAGAGTTAGTGCACAAGGACATCGGGGTACTGGTGTCGGAGGAAAGTCAGTATGTACGAATATAGCCTTCCAAAAGTGATCACCTTTGATTGTTATGGCACCTTGATTGATTGGGAAATGGGGATTCAGCACTTCTTTGCAGAAAGTTTGGATGCTAAGGGAATTGGATATGTCGACCCACGAACGCTGCAAACAGAGTGGGAAGGAATCCAATTCCACTACATCCAGGAAAAGTATCGACCCTACCGCCAAGTGCTCCGCGATACGTTGAGAATGGTTTTCAATAACTACCATATTCCTACTAATAATGAGGAATGTGATGAGTTTGCTGATTCTATGGGCTACTGGAAACCATTCCCGGATACACGAGAGGCTCTCCTGGAGCTAAAGAAATACCTCAAGATCGCGCTCATTACGAATACAGATGATGCGATTATCGCCGAGACGGAGCGAACGATAGGCGTGAAGTTCGATGAGATTATTACAGCCGAGCAGGCACAGGCTTACAAACCGAGCCACAAAGGATTTCTTTTAGCACATGAGCGATTAGGGTTGGATAGATCAGAAATCTGGCATGCAGGATTTGGGTTCAAATATGATATTGTGCCTGCGACTGAGTTGGGATATACGACAGTGTGGGTCAACCGGCAAGGAGAGGCCCGCCCCGGAGATGTGAAAGAGACATTTCTCGTTGGAGATATGATAACGCTGGCCTACCTCATCAAGGGAATCGCAGCTCCTGGGTAGAAAGCCAGGACGATCAAGTCGTCAGTGTCTTCATTAACACCTGATCCACTTGTGCATTTTGCCCCAAAATGTTACTCTGGCTCTGATGAGCATTTCATAAGCTCAAGAACTACCGCTCGTTCAAACCAGAAAAGGAGACTTCCCATGGCAATCAATGTTGTTGGCTTTGACCATGTAGAGTTTGTAGATTTCAATCCTGATCCAGCTTCAGGAACCCCTAATGACCTGTTTCTGATTACCGGTGTGGCCTTGATCCAGTTTTCTGGCACGACAGGGACTCAGGACGGGTGGACGAGAGATACCTGTTCCTTTGATGTGCCTACCCCTGATGGTCAGACCTTCCTGTTCAGCGGTGGCGATGTCAGTGCCTCAGCTCTCGTTGTCCCTGCTACGGTGCAGAACGTGGGGAGCGAGGATATCGGCTTCGGCGTTGATAGCGTCTCGGCGGTCGTTTCGGAACCGGTCAATATGCAAAAGCAACGGAAAGTGACCCTTACGGCACGCGTAGTCGTAAGAGACCCGAGAGGCATCGTCTGGCGACTGGCCTTCCAGGCCAATGTGTTGGCAAGGATACCGGTCCGGTAATGGGAAAAACCTGATCGCCTTGTGGGTGCTGCACCAGGCCAGCCGAACTAGTCATAGGGATCATGGCAAATTGTTGAGTGCGGAGGGGCTTTGTCCCCTCCGCACTCAACAATTTGCCATGATCTCTTGTTCCTGCCTTGCTTTTGCAAGATACAATAAAGACAGGATACAAGGAAAGCGGAAAAGCAAGCATTCTTTGTGAAACGAACTCCGCTTTCAATACGTCTTAGACAATGGGAAGCATCAGCACAGTTGGGCCAGGATTTCAGGGGAAGCCTTCAACTTTTGCAAGATGTCAGAACAGATCCTGGGGTGTTATTTCCACACTCTCACTTTTTCTTTCTCTATCTCTTAGAGGTTGCCCATGGCCGATTTATTTACTGATAAGGTATCTTCTGAAACTACAGTTTCTGACGACACAAAAATTGAAGATGAAAATTTAGTATCTATAGCCAACAAGAACTTTTTTAAGCCAGCTTCTTCGGTTGAGGAGACGAACAGAGCAGAGATCTCTCAACTCGAAACCACGCTACGTGGTAGCGACGTTGACACATCTTCAAGTGAAGAAATTCCTCAACCCATCAGCACCCCTCATCCTCCTATCGAGAGCGAAACACCACCAGCAGGTAATCTTTCAAGGCGTGGTCCCCTGTTTCCTTTTAGAGCCATAATGCGTCGGCAGCCATTAACAGGACCGCAAAAAGTCGCATCGATTTTGTTGCTTCTGTTTCTGATTGGTATCCTCATCCCTACTATCTTCACCATCGGCTCCGCTGTGAATGGCTACATGACCTATACCAGCTTGCGCAACCAGGCATATAGCGGCGTCACACACTTGCTCAATGTCAAGAAGATTTTCACCGGGCCCAATTCGCACTACACAGGTTTCCTGGATGTCAACAAGCTGCATAGCGCACAGAAAGAGTTTGCCGCTGCTCGCAACGAGTTCCAGCACGTACAGTATACCCTCGATCACTCCGATTTCATTTCCACCGTTACTGGTCTGCTGCCACAATATCGACTGCAGGTTGTCGCGGCCCGTGCTGGGAGCCAGATGGGAATAGATGTCGCGAATATCGGACAGAAATTGATAAGCACTGCTCTGGTCCTCGCCCCGACCTTTCGTGGCCCACTACTCACCGATGCGACTCAACCTCTGGTGACGCCAGCGATGATTGAGCTTCTCCACGAAACCATTGGTACTATCCTGCCACTTCTGAGAGACATTCAGGCCCAGACTCACTTGTTTTCGCCTGATGAGTTACCAATTAGTAGCCAGCAGCGTGAGCAGTTTACTCAGCTTGTCCAGGCTCTTCCGCAGGTAATAGACGATCTGACACAGGTAGATAACCTGCTCGATGCGGCAGGTTGGATGCTCGGTGTGGATGGACAACGCACCTTCCTGGTCCAGACGATGGATCGCGCAGAGTTGCGGCCAACAGGTGGATTCACCGGGCAATTTGGTGAGCTGCAAATAAAAGCCGGACGTATTGCACCCTTCTCTCTGAAAGATATTTCACTGGTTGAATATGTCGATAACAGTCCCACGCTGGGGCATATGGTCCCTGAACAGTACCGCTCATGGTGGCCCTTTGCCAATTGGGGACTGCGTGACTCGAATCTTTCTGCTGACTTTCCTACTTCCGCACAGATTGCGATTAACCAATACCAGAGGGAAGTCGGGCACCAGGTCGATGGAGTGATTCTGTTCACACCATTTCTTGTTGAGCACATCTTACAGGTGATCGGCCCCATCTCGATTCCCTCCTACAACGAGATAATTACTGCACAGAACCTGGAGGAGCGCCTGCACTTTTACCAGCAGGATAATGCTGGTATCTACAAGCAGATCCGTATTCAACCAGGAGATACATCCACGTCAGATCGCAAGCGTTTTACAGCCCTGTTGGCCCACTTAGTGATGGACAAGGTACGTCATGCTCCTCCTGATGAGATCCTTGCAGTTGCTCGCCAGGCGCTGCACGACTTGAAGACAAAGGATCTGCAGGTTTATGTCACCAACCCCCAGGTGGAAGACCTGCTGATGAAGTATGGCTATGCTGCTACGATTGACCGCTCGACCACACACGACGGGCTGTATGTCGTGCAGGCGAATGTGAGCGCAAGTAAGGCATCACAGTATGTGCGAACGAGCATTCACGATGTAGTGACCCTGGATGCCCAGGGTGGGGCAACTCATGTGATGCAACTTCGCCTGATTTATCAACAGATTGGCCCGGTGTATGGCTATGATACCTACCGCGACTATGTACGGGTCTATGTACCTCCAACCAGCCAGTTCCTCTGGGGAAATGGCTTTGATACCGGAACTCCGCTCTGTGGTGGATACCACTGGTATCCCTGTCCACCAACCGATGTTTATCCTGGCGATGAACTGCTCTGTCCAGCAGGACTATTTCAGCCAGGAGCAGCTGCCCCCTCAATAGAAGATCCTGACGGTGGACATTGGCATGCACTTGATACCATTGGGCCACCCACCAACCTGGCCAGCGATGAACCAGGACGGGCGATGTTCGGTGGTTGGGTGGTTGTGCCAAAGAACTGTTCGATGACGGTGACACTCTCATGGTATGTGCCTCCAATGGGGAGTGGGCCATACAACTTACTGGTGCAGCGCCAGGCAGGAACATTTCCCGAATTGGACCTTACCATTCTGCCAACTCCTGGCAACTGTGCCCTGCTCAAAACACAGGGACTTCACTTTGACGGGCTTATAACCGAGGACGAATCTTTTGGCTTGAAGGTTTCTCCACCAACTCCAGTGGCATTCACTCATCAATGTTACCCACAATCGGGGGTGTAGGTACTATCTTTTCAGGGATGGGAAATGCTCCTGGTAGCGCTTATGGCTACAGGAGCATTTCCCATTCAGAAAAGATAGTCACAACTATTGACATGTCTACATGCTCCCTCGTATACTGCTTGCACAGGAGTCTGAAGGACACTCTTCTCGATTCATTCATAACATATCATGAATTGGGTATTGACGAGAAATTTCCCTGCCTATAGACTACGAACCGTATCATATTCATTGTTTGGCGAGTGTGTTTGGACGGACGGATGTGAGAGAAGAAACCTATGGAACAACCAGCCATTTTACGTATCCTGCGCACAGAGACGACAAAAGGTGAAGCCTCACCTCAAATACTTCGTTTTCGGTTTGATCTCCCTGAAGGCCTGGCGCAGATGGCTCCAACGGAATATACTACTGATCTGACCTCTGAGCTACGTGAGCGGTTGCGACGCAACTTACAGGCAGCAACGCAACAGATGCAGACAGCGCTACTCCCTGATTTGAAACGCCAAACGATGAAACTGAGCGTTGTGCATGACGCCTTCCTGACGTTAGGACAATTCCTCTTTGAGACACTTCTGCCTAAGCCGATCCAGGAAGCCCTGCGTCACCTCGATGACACGCTCATCCTCAACACAAATACACCTGAGATTCCCTGGGAACTCTTGTTTGATGATGAGCCCTCACCTGGTCGTTTCCTCTGCCAGTACCTCTCAATTGGCCGCCTATCTCAACAGAACCTCACGGGAGATGTACCAAACCGTAGCGCCACCGGCTCACTGCAGGATCGTTCTGCGGAACGAGGGCGCAAGCAGGGCAGAACCGCCCCGCAGGGACTCTCCGTGCTCTTTCTTGTCAATCCCACAGGTGAACGTCCCCTGGCAGAAGAGGAAGTTGCCGCACTCTGTACAACCCTGCCCGAATCCGTCTCACGCAACATCCTCTACCGCCAGCAGGCGAATCAGCTAGAGATACGCATGCGCGTCAACAGTGATTCTCCCCAGGTACTGCATTACGCCGGGCCGTTCCCCATCACTACCAGCAACGGTGATGCTGTACTGGCACTTCCGGGCAGTTCCCGTTTCGATAGAAGTGCGGCAGAACAACTATTTCAGTCTCTCCCCCGACGTCCACTCGTTTTCTTGAGCCACCATGAAAAGGATCGTTCTCCAGCTGCCGCCGGTCTCTCCAATGCTTCTCGCAACGGGGGGACTCTCGCAAACCAGCAGGAACGGGACGAACTGATGGAGCGACTGGCCGATACCCTGATTGCCGCGGGGGCAGGCGCAGTTGTGACGATGCGCTGGCCTGTCAATACGCTTCGTGTTCGCGAATTTGCCTTGCTGTTTTATCAAGAACTGGCCGATGGTGTATCGATGGGAGAAGCAATGCGGCAAGCACGATCAAGCATGGCCCGTCGCCGCCCGGATGATCCATCATGGATGACCTTTGTCCTCTATGGAGATCCATCACAACGCCTGGCAGCAAGTTCACCAGCGACCAAGGAACAGGCACGTCTTGATCTCCCCGAAGAGAGTCCGCTGGAGCCACCTCTGCCTCCATCATCACCTTCCAATGCCAACGTTCATTCACTCGACCGTCGCTTCTTACAAGAAGTGCTCGCAATCGCACTGACGGAGGCACGGCGGATGCGCAAAGATTACCTGGGAACGCCGCATCTCTTCATCGCCCTGACGAAACTTGATGGCGGTTGCACCCAGGATGCCTTGCGCACGTTGAATTTTTCTCCCAAGCAGGTCCGTGATGTCATTCGCCTGGCCCTGGGCTCTGGCAAAGCAACCAGTGATACACCGATTTTACCGACCAGGCGCTGTAAAGAGATCTTACAAACAGCCGAGCGCAACGCACTGAATGCTCATTCATCTTCAGTAGATGAACGAGCCATAGCACAGGCCGTTCTGAGCGAGGGAGATGGTGTCACCTACGAGCTGCTGACAAAGATGGGCATCAATCCCTCACAATTGATCGAACTCATCCTGGCAAGTAATGCACGGGCACTCCTCGAACTGGTACCGTCAATGAATGCCAATCCTGCCGCAGGCCAGGTCGATCTCCCAGTAGGCATCAGCCCTGAAGGAGGGGCCCAAGGGAGAGGGGGGAGCAGCTCGGTACTGGAGCGCCTGGGACGGGATCTGACAAAACAGGCCACGATGAAACAGCTTCCCCCGCTCATTGGGCGTGAGAAGGAAATACGCCAGCTCATGCAGACGCTGATGTTGAAGGATCGCAACAACCCGATCTTAATTGGCGACTCAGGCGTGGGCAAAACCACCATTGTTGGCGGCCTGGCACAGCGCATCGTCGAGGGAAAAGTTCCGACTGAACTGCGCGGCAAACGCCTGATTGAACTCTCGGCCAGTTCGCTGGTAGCGGGTACCAAATATCGCGGTGAGTTTGAGGAACGGCTCTTGAAGGTCCTGGAAGAGGCGGAGAGCAGTGGCAATACGATCCTGTTCATCGATGAGATGCACCTGCTGATTGGGACAGGTCGGGCCTCCGATGGAAGTATCGATGCAGCAGGGATTCTCAAGCCAGCGCTGGCAGGTGGGCGACTGCGTTGTATCGGGGCCACCACCGCACAAGAGTATCGGATGATCGAGAAGGATGCAGCGTTGGAGCGACGCCTGCGCCCGATCAACATTGAGGAACCTTTACCTGAAGAGGCATTAGAAATTCTGACAGGCATGCGGGAACTCTACGAGCAGCATCATCACGTCAGCATCAGCAAAGAAGCGCTGCATGCAGCAGTCTACCTGTCTGCGCAATATCTGCCCAATCTCCGTCTTCCCGACAAGGCATGCAGCGTGCTGGACGAAGCATGCTCCCAGGCGCGGGTATTCTCAGTCGAGGACAATGCGCCGCTGCCTCGCCAGGGAGATCAAGTTGAGATTACCTCCGGCATGATCGCAGATGTCATCTCAGACCGCACCGGGATTCCGGTGAGTGCACCTGGCCGTGAGGAACGAGATCGATTGCTGAACCTGGAGTCACGCCTCAAAGCGCGAGTGATCGGCCAGGACGAGGCGGTCAATCGCGTTACTCAAGCTATCCAGGTGGCACGGGCTGGATTGAAACCGCAGCATCGCCCGGTTGGCGTTTTCCTCTTCCTGGGGCCGACAGGTGTAGGAAAGACTGAACTGGCGCGGGCATTGGCGGCAGAGGTATTTGGTTCTGATGAACATCTGATTCGGGTGGATATGTCAGAGTATATGGAGAAGCACGCTGTTTCTCGCCTTGTTGGGGCCCCTCCAGGTTACATTGGACATGACCAGGAGGGTCAACTGACAGGCAAGCTTCGCCGCCGCCCGCACTGCGTAGTCCTGCTGGACGAAGTGGAAAAAGCCCATCCCGAAGTCTTTGATCTCTTCCTGCAAGTCTTCGATGCTGGTCGCCTGACAGATGCCCAGGGGCATACTGTAGATGCTCAGCACGCCATCTGGATTATGACCTCCAACGTCGGCACTGATATGCTGGGACGTTCCATGCCGAGTGGTTTCCGCGCAAGTGTAAAGGGAGCCGCTGAGGAGATGCAGCGAGAGCGTCTATTGGAGCGCCTGCGCCACACTTTCCGTCCAGAATTTCTGAACCGTATCGACGAGATCGTAATCTTCCAGCCACTCGGACAGGAACAGGCCCAGGCAATTACACGCCTCCAGATGACAGAACTTGCCGTCCGTCTCCTGGAGCAGGGACTGACACTGCATGCCGATGACAGCGTAATAGACCTGCTCTGTAAAGAAGGCTTCAGCCAGACCCAGGGAGCACGTCCGCTCCGCCGCACCATCGAGCGACTCCTCACCGTACCACTCAGCCTGCGTATCCTGCTGGGGAACATTCCTAAACAGGGCGAGGTTCATGTAAGTGTCCTGGACGGCAAACTCGATATTGACATTCGGGAACCAGAAGAGATTGAGGTTGACGCTGGGGGTGAGCTAGAGGCTGAGGTAGAAGAGTGAGTTGCTATTCAGACCGCCAACGGCGTTGCTATTCGGACCTGTAACGAACTTCGTTCTACCTACGGTCAACAGGTCTGAAAAGAAGACTTCGTTCTCGCTTCGCTCAGGCGGTCTGAGAAGAGTGACCTCCCACAGGCTGATAGATTACATACCCATCAAACACAAAATACCGAAATTGCCCACTTGAGAGAGCCGCCTTTTGAGCGCTGGCAGTCGCCTCTGGAGAGCCAATCGGGAATACATACGCCGTGTAAGGATCGGCTCTGACAATCGCAAGATAGGGCAAATAGCGATTATGCGTCGGCTGCAGATCACGGCCAAGCACTCCACAGATAATCCGCTCCGCGCTCTGTAGGGCAATGCGATTGCATGTCCAGTACTCCGAATAGATATGCGTGGCCCCAATGCGCAAGAGATCATTAACCAGCGCATATTGTTGCTGGTTAATCGCCTGAGTAGGTGGAATCTCTTCTGAGAAGATGCTGATAGTCCCTACCAGAAGTGTTATCCCGATCAGCAGCACACCTGCCCCCTGAATATAGGACGGGAATGGCAGACGCTTCCCTCCACGGGCGGACATGAGGGCCCCTTCAGGGCCAGGTATTTTTAGGGGGGCGTCGAGGATCGTAGGGGCGGGAGTGGTGTGGGGCTGGGAGGGGGCCCTTGTGGCCGCCCGCCTCGGGGAGAGCACCGCGGGCGGCCACAAGGGCCCCCTCCCCCCATCCGCGCCTCCCCCGCCCCTACGATCCTCCACCGCCCCTGACACCGGTTCCAAATACCTACCCTTGAAAGCCACAAGGGCCCCTACCCATCTCCGCACCACCCCCACCGCTACGGGACGATATCTCCTCCCAAATTGATGGGTGTTGGCCAGCAGAGGCGCAATCACAGCCGGGAGAGTGATTAGCAACCCCACCAGGTAACGTGTAGAGATCGGTCTCAACACTGCTGTTGGGCTCACTATATAAAGTGTGAGAGCAAGACCAGCAGCGCCCAGCAACGTGAGGTGGGCGAAGGGAAGTATTGCCGTTTGTCTTTCTTCGGAAGACCATTGCTGGACTCGTGAATTGCGCCAGAGTTTCCAAAGTCCCCGCAATGCAAGAAAAACAGCAATCGTCCAGAGGACGATATAACCAAGCCCCCAACCAAGATGAATAAGTGTACATTGGAGGGTCTGGGGCTCAAGGTTGCCAAACTTCCGCACCTGTGGAGCAAAGCAGAGCGGAGGAGCGCCAGTAGATAGGGGAAGGGTGACCGAGACCGTTTCTTCAACGCCGAGCACAAGCGTATTCTGAGCATGCGGTAAGTGCGTGTTACCATCCTGTTGAAGGTTCTTAAGCACAGTCCAGGAATCCTGTCCGGGCGAGGCCGTGACATTATAGGCAATCAGGGGAAAAGCACCGAGAACCAGGCCCGCGAGCATGAACATTGCTCCCCATCTCCACAGTTCCCGCCAGCAGGACAGCACCAGCAGCAAACCAGTCATCAGCACAAATGGGAGCACCAGAAAATCACTCCACAGTCCAAGCCCCACTACCAATCCCCAGCAGCTGTAGCCTACAAAACGCCACCAATGATTGCGTAGCGACAATCTCTGGTCGTAGGCGGGAACAGACAATGAGAGCCAGGAGGCAAGTAGAAAAGCCAGCGAACCAAAGAGCAAGGTCTCGGTATACCCACCAATTGCTGTCAGTTCTTCCGCAAAGAACACTCGCGATCCCAGGCTGAGCAAAATGAGCACGACCAGGGCCAATTTTTTCGTGTAGAGCAGGCTTGTGAGGAGATAGGTGCTGGCAAGAAAGAGGGCAAACAGTAGAATCATGCCGAGTCGCAGAGTGAATACTGAGATTCCAAAAAGCTGAAACAGTGCCGCGCCAAGATATGCCTCTAATGGACCCATATAGTTCTGACCATAAAAAAAGATGGGGTGATCGCCATGATAGGCAATATGCATAGCCATCATGCCTATCGTGCCTTCATCACTATTGGTCTGCGGCCAACCAAGAGCTACCAATAGAATCCGCAACAGCGCAGCCAGGACTATGATTACAAAAGCAGCTATCCCATAGGGACCAATTTTCAGATACTTCGAAGCTTTCAACATGGACGGTCCAATCCCCTTCTTCTGGCTTTGGGGGACACCTGTGAGAGCTTGCGGTATCTTAGCGGGTGTCCCCTTTCCTAGCTGAAACCATAAGCCATGTTGCCTGCTCTGTCAAGAAGGGAGGTGATAAACGGTTTTCCCGTCAACAAGGGCCAGGCCAACGGCAGTGTTGGCCTGGCCCTTGTGGGTGGGAAAACCGTTTGCCTGTGGCGGCGATGATTGGCATTGTCTGGAGCAGGGCTTCAACAGACTGGTCCGAAACAGCGCTACGACGGTTACAGCCTGGATTGGCGGTCACAGACCTTACCGGAGCAAAGTTCAACAGACCTGGCCTGGAGCAGAACTTCAACAGAAAACTGGCACCCCACCAATCACTGCTCACCACTATCTCTAGTCTACACCAGAGAACTTTAGTCCACCTTTTTTATGGCTTCAACCTGGCCTAATATGGTATCTCTGGTATAAAATGCTCCCCTGAGCATAGACATGCAAATTATGCACTTCGCTGCCAGCCTGGACAGATAGAGAAGATTTTCACTAAATCTTACATAAGACATTCTGATGACATCAGTTAAGAGGAGCACCCCCTATTTGTGATATGATAAAGAAAAAGCCAGTCCATAGCTTATTGACTAACGAGGAGGTATCCTTTTTCATATGAAAGCCGTAAAAACGCATGTTGGACGATGTGACACCTGTGGTGAACCAGCAGCCTATGCCCAGCTTTTGCCTGGCGGTCGCACTTTCCGCTTCTGTGAGCAACATGTTCCTCTGCAGGTAAAAAAGCAAGCTGACGCTACAGCCAGCAAAGAGGATTCTAAGAAGTAACCATCTGAAGGGCTGATCGCCCTTCAGATGGTTATCGGCAGCCCATCCTTAAACTTCTACAGCATTCGCTAAGTTGCAGACAAATGCAGCAGAAAAACGCATGTCCAGGGGTAGGACTGTACGATTCAAGGGGGTGACTACAAGGACATCTGTGCCCGGTTCTGATGGAAAGCGCGCCAGACGATAGGTAACATGGTTAGTATCAAGCAGCCAGGGCAGCAGGGGATGGCGATCACCGTGCCAAACCATACTAATCATGCTGGGACGGTCGGCATGAATTACCGCATCAGTATTGTTGGGAATGCGATTCAAATCAAACTGGCGATGGATCAATGGCCGTGGGTCAGCTGCGATGATAGCGCCATTCGTCTTGAAGACAAGAGGATAGGCGATCCAATTGCTTGCCCAGACATAGCGAATATGCTCATGCTGCATATAGTTGATAAGCACTCCATCATTTGCCGGGGCAGAGGGACAATAAGGCGATTGAAATGTCAAACCAGGGTCGGTCAGCACGTAGGTATATAATTGTGTGCAGAGAGAGACGAGCAGGAGCACAAGCAGGAGCATCTGGCTCGTTTCCTTGCCGCCTGCGGCAGCAAGAGAAAAAGGGGGGTTTTTGGGGACACCCCAAGCCCCGGCAGGGGGCGAAGCCCCCTGCACCCCCAAGGGGCGGCTTGCAGCAACTGCAGCAGCAACTGTGGCGAAAAAGAATGGCAGAACCAGCATGATTGGTGTTGCGTAGCGTCCTGCAACATCAAAGTTGCAGGACCACAGGCCAGGAGCTGCTGCGGTGGTGGCACAGAAGACCAATAGTGTGCAGGCTGCAAAGAGTAGTGGGAGAGCAGCGAGACGCCGGATAACCAGAAGCAGAGGATAAGGCCGCATAAACGAAAGAGCAACCAGGATAACTGTAGCAGAAATGCAGAGCAGACCTGAGATGAGTGTTGGATTATGGAGCGTGAGAAGTAGACTGTCCTCCGCAGGCAGTGCACCACTGAGAACACGCGGGCCAACACATGTTCTATAGAGATTCACCAGACCAGTGAAAATAGCTCCGCGGGTGGGATACCAGCCATGGATCTGCGGGCGGAGATAGGTGTTCCCTCCTGCAGCCAGTAGATAGCTGACATTCTGCCACTTGTGAGTGGCTCCCCAGAAGAGTGCAGGACTCAGACCAACCAGACATGTCGGGAGAGCAGCCACCGCAAGAAATAGTCCTCTGGCCCTGCGCCTCCATATCCCCCATATCAGCCAGATTGCTGCTGCCAGGATGGCCGAGACAATCAGTGGATTGACCCACAGACCAAGGCCTACAATCAATCCAATACCAGCCCAACGCCATGCGAGTTCACACGATGTTGCATCTGCCCACCAGCGACGTGTCAACTGCAACGTCGAGAGGAGCAGAAGGAGCATCAACACAAACGTTTCGATGTACCCACCGAGCATGTGCATTTCTGCTACTGTATCGTAGAGAGGTGGAACCGCGGCGAAAAGGGTGGCAATGCTTATAAACCAGCGCCGATTTATCGGCCAGGTAGAGTACCCTCTCTGGGGGAGAGGTAATAGATTTATCGAGCACGTGGCGAAATCAGCCAGCACAGTTGCCAATCTCCAGGTGAGCCAGACGATCAGCAGTGAGAGGAGGATAGCTTCGCTACGGAACACCCACATAGAGGAACCAGCAACGGCGAAGAGGAGAGCAACCAGGTACGCCTCCAGACTCCCCATGTAGGCCTGAGCATAGAAGTAGACTGGACGTTCACCTTGCAGAATATGTTGGGCCTGAATACCTACCAGTGCTTCATCGCCATCAATAACCCCATGTGTATGGATGACCAGCCAGAGACGCACAAGTAGTGCGAGAATCAGACAAGATGTAAGCGCGACCCGTGGGGTTAGCCTGTCGCCAGGATCTGTTTGTCCCTTACGGTCGTCCCTATAAGTCTTGAGTGTGGCCTGGAGAGTGGTATTTTCTATCCCCCTTTTATCCGTCTTCCAAGCAGGGTGAGGGGGAGAGTACTTTGCTGGCGTCCTGTCACTTACAAGACTCTGTTCTTCGATGTTCATATTACGTAGAACGAATAAAGACAATAGTATAAAGAGCTTACAGCATTAATAGGCCATTGGCAATTGCACCTGGAAGATAGAACCTTCTCCAGGAATACCCTCGCTCTCAACCCAGATGTTTCCGCCCATGGCTTCAATCAAACGCCGGGAGATATACAATCCTAAACCAGAACCACGGATGGGGCTATTCATATCGCGCTCCAGGCGGAAAAAACGCTCAAAGAGCCGGTCCTGGTCCTGCGGTGCGATACCTTTCCCTTTATCAATTACGCTTATGACGATGGAGGGAACATGATCCTTGACGGGACGAGCAGCGAATGTAAGCGGGCTACCTGGCGGTGAATACTTCAAGGCGTTCACACTGAGATTGAGGAGCACCTGGCGCAGCCGTGCGGGATCGGCTTGTACAGCGAGATGATCTGAAATGGAGAGATGAAGTTCCCGATGTTCGTGTGCCAATTGTGGCTCAATCAGGTCAACCACACTTTGTACCGCCTCTCGTACTGGCACATGCTCCATATGAGCAGGACGAATCCCTGCATCAATTTCCAGGCGACTGGCATCCATTACATTATGCAGGAGCAACACCAACTCATCACAGCCACGCTGCGCTTTTTGTACAAATTCCTGGCGCTGTTCTGTCGGAAGCGTATCGCCAAATTGTGCCATTAATTCAAGATAACCCTGTATGGCAGTCAATGGGGTACGGAGCTCGTGGGAAGCAGTAATCATGAACTGATCTTTCAATTTATCAAGCTCTTGTTGGCGTTGATGGGCACTGCGCAACTGCTGATAGAGATTGGCATTAGTCAAAGCAACGGCTGCTTGCTCTGCAAAATCTTGAGCCTGTGGCAAGTCTCTGGCTGTAAAGGATCTTTTATCATGCGCTCCTGGACGGAGTGAACGCCCCAGAATAAGCAGGCCAACCGGGTCCATTCTCGCAATCAGGGGCGCGAGAATCGCTGTGTGCACGAATCGGCGTGCCAACATTTCCAACACTGAAGTAGGTCGCCTTGGAACAAGCTGTGCACCAGTCACACGCTGCTTTCCAGTAGACCTGGTATCGGCCTGGTGAACAACAGGGATAGCAGGTTGTGAATGGGATGTATTTCTCGTCGGCAGATCGTCAAGTTGCATGAGTACTGGTTGGAGAGACTGCAAAGCCGAAGCCGCTGCTTCTTGCTGGCGAATGGGAGACCAATCACTGAGCATTGTCGAGGGTTCCTGTGAACTGGTGAACATTGCTACTGGAATCAGTTGCCCACCGTTATCCGGAACATACAATAAGGCGTAGTCAGCCTGTAATGCATTCGCACTTTCCTGGCAAATAAGCTGGTGGATTTCAGTAGGTTCCGCGAAGGCTGCATTCAAACGGGCTGCAATGGTAGCCAGGGCATTCGCAAATAACTCGTGGTCGCGAGCATCTTGATAGAGCCGTGCGTGTTTGATAGCAGTAGCAGCCTGCTCTGCATAGGCTCGAGCTACATGGCTGTCACGATGGCTTCTGTAGGGGCCCAATTTATCGCGCCCGCCAGCACGACGGGAGAAACCCAAACTTCCCAGGAGCTTCCCTTGATAGGCCAGAGGTATAAAAAGCGTTCTCTCGATCTGCCGCTCCTCTTGCCAGGCCCTGATTATAGGTGGGAGAGGAAGATTCTCTTCCACCCAGACAATTTCCACTTCTTTCGTCAAAACAGCAACTGATTGTGGCAGGTGGTCTCCTTGAAATCCCCAACTGCGTATTTCAAATGAGGGAGAGGCTGTTGCATAGACCGATAGGTTAGAGTGAGAAGGAAATGGGCGATCATATTCTTCAACCAGCAGCAGTAGAGTACTATCGAAGCCTAACTCAGATGTGGCTAAAGTGACGATGAGCTCAAACAGGGAATTCAGTTCAAGCACTTCATTCAGCTGTGTTGTCAGAAGGCGCAGGCGTTCAGCATCTTCGCGTTGCTGTTCTCGTTCTCGCAGAAGCCCTTCATTCTCTTGAGTTGCAAAGAGATAGCGAATAGTAACCAGAATACCGACGATAGCAGTAAGCACTACCAGGAAGAATCCCCTCTCCTCATCACGCATAAATTCGCTACCGAGGGTGAGTGCCAGCAAAATAGTGAGCGGGAGATAGATAAGGGTGCTTTGAAGTAAGAGGGCACGATCCCCCGGTGCTTTACTACGGTTAAGCATTGCGTGTGCCGCACGTTCTGCCATTTGAATCGGATGGGCATGTTCATTATAGACTCTGTGAGCTATGGCTGAGTATTGATACAGGGCGGAGAGGCCGATCAACAGGCCACCAATAAACCAGAACGTATCAATATAGAAGGTACCAGAGGTATAGGTGCCAAGTGCGGTGAAGTAGGCATAGCCAGTATCAGCCCAGATCCAGGACAGGACTCCTGCACCACAGAGGAACAGGGATGGGTACAAGATACGCTCAGCACGCCGCCAGATCAACAGAGCAATTGCTAGAATCAGCAACATATCCCAACAGGGATACGAGATCACCATAATGAGCGTAGCCGTAGAAGCCTTCTGGTGCACTTGTTCTGCGAATACCTGGCTAATAAAGAAAAACCAGCTTACGCCCAGTAGACAGAGTGTTGTGATAAGGGCATCAAGGGCTGTACGTATACGGAGCCGCCTGGAGGTAAGTTCGGTGGGCATCAGAATCAAACCAACAAAAGCAAGCAGGTAGAAGAGGGTAAAGCCGATATCTGAATAAGACGGAGTTGGATTTGGAAATCCAATCTGTTCGAGGTAGGCAAAGATAGCTCCTCCAAGGCCATTAAGGAAGAGTCCCACACCAATCAACAGCCAGGCAAGCTGATGTTGTGGTGCTAACCGCACAGGACCATAGCGTGCTCTGTAAGCGATCGTGCAGGCCCAGAGAGCACCTATCCAGTCCGCCACCGCATACAAAATATCGCCATAGAGAACAGTCCCATTAACTCCGCCGATACGGAAGAGCATCCATAGGAAGCTGACGCTAATAATGATCACGCTACCTGCCGTAGCAAAGTAGTTCTCCCGGCTTAGCTTTTGAAGGTAAGCAAGCGTTAACCTTTCATCTGCGATGGTCTTCATGATGATATTCTGTAGTAGCTTTCACTCTTGCTTTTGCGTGGCCCACGCAAACATTTGAACCTCACCCATTTCAGCTGGTTGCTGATAACATCGAATTATTTCGTTTAAACTTGAGTAGTAGAGCACCCTCTCTGGGGGAGAGGTAATAGATTTATCGCACCCTATCGTAGTATATGCTCCTGGTCCATCAGAACACAAGAGTTTGGAACTTTGGTCTCCATCCTTCTGGGTGATGCGTAGGGGCAGAGGGGTGCAGAGGACTAGAAATAATTCGATGAAATGCCTCCATCAACCATCAACCAGGCACCAGTAGTCCAGGAAGACTCGTCGGATGCCAGGTAGAGCGCCATATAGATAATATCTCCGGCCTCACCGAAGCGGCCCAATGGAATGCGATTCAGGCGCAGATTGCGAGCCTCTTCGCTTGTCCAGAGGTGGCGCAGCAGCGGGGTCTCGATAGGGCCGGGACAGATGGCATTGCAGCGGATTCCGTGAGGGCCATACTGCACAGCGAACGACTTGGTGAGGGCAAGCATCCCACCTTTGGAGGCAGTGTAGGCATCTTGCGGCACCGTGCAGCCCATGAAGGCGACAAACGAGGCCACGTTGATGATCGAACCTTTGCCCTGCTCTACCATATGAGGGATGGTATACTTGGAGCAAAGGAAGGCGCTCTTGAGGTTGATATCTAGTACTCTATCCCAGACCTCTTCACTAAGGTTCGTAACACTGGCATCATCGGATGGCATAATGCCAGCATTGTTGTAGAGTACATCAACATGACCGAAGCTATCAATGGCCGCTTCGACCATAGATTTGACTTCATCCTCCTTGGAGACATTGGCTTTGACAAATATGGCTTTCCCACCTGCATCACGGATTCTCAGAGCCGTCTCCTCACCGGCCTCTACTATGATATCGGTCACCACAACGCTGGCTCCCTCACTTGCAAATAATTCGGCGGCGGCCTGCCCCATGCCACTGGCAGAACCGGTGATGATCGCTACTTTGTTTGCTAATCTCATGAGATCGAAAACTCCTTTTAGCCGATCAATCGGCGGTGGGTGGCGATAAATCGGCCCACGTGCTGGATAAATCTCTTACCTCTCCCCCGGAGAGGGTGCTCTACAGACGGTCTGGCCGCAGTAGTTTGGAAATTCACATAATCGGCCCATACGAGCCTTTGCCGGAGCATTTTTTCATGTGCATTATCGCGCCCTTATGAACGTACAAGGTCAAGATACCAGAACGGCATGCGTTTCCGCAGATAGGGTTTGCTGCGTACCACATTGCCAGGAATAGTGTCGCGAATATCATAGGCAAGCTCTCCGGTAAGTGAGCCAGCCACATCACCAGGGGCATATCCAAGGCGTTGACTGGATGAGCGGCGTCCAGTACGTTGCTCACGTGTATCGATGGTCATCATTGTGAGCGTTAGCTCCCCATCTTCGGCAACCACCTCCGTCCAGGGGTAGGTGAAACAGGCAGGTGAGAAAATACCGCTATACCCATTCGCCCGAACTTCGTCAGTAGGGGCCAGATTAGGCGATTCTTGGAAGCCATGCGCCAACGCCGCTTGGTCGCGGCTACCCTTCGGCTCAGGCGCATGCAAGGAACGTATCGCGCCCTCCTTTGTAGGTACCAGGGGCGGGCTAGCATACCAGTTCGCAATTGCCAGGTAAGTGTTGTGTTCAGCAGCACGCACACGCCAGATCAGGTAATGAAGAGGATCATAGTCGGGAGGGGTAACATTTCGACTATAAGAAATCTCTGTTGGTCCCAGACCGATAGGATAGGGGAAATTCAACAGTGCAGGAGCACATACCAGGTCAGTCCCTTTCCCTGCCAGGATGCGCATGGTTTCTGGAAAGAGCACATCATAACCGGTTGCCAGCCCTATACGTCCCGTCGGCGTATCGAAGGTCGGTAGTCCCACATTTCCCGGACTGGCCCAGAGACGGTCGGTTTGGGTCAGGTGTAATTTCCGATAGATGCCGTGAATACCTTCAGGGTCAACCAGGAGGACAGTACTATAAAATGCAGGGACATGATCCCTGCCGCTTTGAGAACGTTCCGCAACACCAAGCACCATGCTAATTTGTAGCTCGATTGCCAGCTCTATCAGCAGGTCGGTCTCTGGCCCTGGAATCTCAATCGCCCCATTTTGAAAATGAGCAACAAGGGCTGCCCCTTCTTGACCATCTGCATGAGAAAGAAATGGCCCTGGCACCATCAATTCGGGCAGCACCAGCATATCTGGCCGTGCAGGAGCCTGGTCGTCGATCATTGTCTTTATCACATCATGCAACATCTGCAATTTCTCAAAAGACGACCGGCTCCGCTCATCACCTTCTCCCTCGACATCCCCATCACCCTGTGCTCTCTGGAAATCTTCCAGATTCGTCTGCACAATCCCAACACAGGAAAGTTGCCCAGGGGGAAGCTCGCTCAATTCATACTGCCCGTGATAGCGCAACGGTTCCCAAAGATAGGTATTGTTGACCAGTTCGATATACTCAGCAGGCCGGCGGTCGGTAAGACAATTGCCAACAGGTTCTACGGGGGAAGGACCCCAATTTTTGTTGCGGCAATAGTCCAGGTCAACTTCGCCATACACAATGCCTTCGCCATTATCTAGATATGCCTGGATAGAGCCATCGGGATCAAGGATACAACTTCCACCACTGAACTGGACACCTCGCTCCAGACCGTAGCGGTTGGCAGCGATGAGATAGACCCTATTTTCAAAGGCACGGGCCATCCACCAGCTACTTGGGCACTTCTCATCTAGCCAGTTTGTGGGAAAGAGCAACACATCAGCACCACGCAAGGCAAGGATACGTGCAGACTCGAAGAACTCTGCATCCATACAGATGAGCGCTCCCAGGCGACCAAGAGGCGTCTCCCAAACAGGCCAGCCCAGGTCACCATCACGTGCCCAGCGGGGTTCCGAGATATAGGAATGAATTTTACGATAGGTACCAATGATGCCCTCTGGGCCAATCAAGGCGAGGGAGTTGTAGTAGACGTTGGTGGTCAGATCAACTTCGGGGAGGCCGAGAGCAATATAGCAGTCACATGTAGAGGCAAGTTGTTGAAAACGATCAGTAGTGGGACCGGGGATAGGTTCAACATGGGGAGCAATTTCAGTGCGGGATGCCCAGCAGTAGCCTGTCGTCGCCATCTCTGGTAGGACTATCAGACGTGCTCCATGTTGAGCAGCCTCTTCAACCAGGCGGAGAAGATCACGTACATTCCTCTCTTTCTCACCCAGTATCGGCTCGTACTGAATAGCGGCAACGCGGTACCTGGTGAAAGAAGATGAGGAATAGCTAGAATGAGTAGATGTGCTCATGGTTCACTCCCAACTGTAGAGTGCGGATTTATCCAGCACGTGAGCCACTGCGCTCCCTTTTTCTGCAACGGGCTTTGGCTTCATCAATACGAGCTATGCTTGAGGCTGCTACAACCATATCACCCGCCTCTACAATTCGTCAAGAGAGAAAGTAACGATATTCTCACCCTCTGCATAGCTACTTTGCCTATCAACCTTGACATCTCCTGCATCCCCAAAAAGTATCGGGGAGAGAGATATCAGATCAACCATCCTGGTGCATCGCCATTTGTATCACCTGCGCTAAGTGCAGGGCACGACGATCAGTTGTCTGGGCAATCTGCTCACGACAACTAAAGCCATCCGCAATAATCAACGTATCTTCGGCAGCATCTCGCACGGCAGGCAGCAAGACACGTTCGCCCACTTTGATAGAGACATCATAGTGATCTTTCTCAAAGCCGAAGGAGCCAGCCATCCCACAGCAACCAGAGTCCAGCACTTCAACATCCAGGCCGAGCTTAGCTAGAACCGCCTGCTCATCACGCATCTTCATGATGGCCTTGTGGTGGCAGTGCCCCTGCACAATTGCCTTGCGCTGGAGCGGCGGGAATTGATAATTCTGCACCTGCTTTTCAAGAAATTCACTCAGCAGAAACGACTGTTGACTCAGTCGCCTGGCATCTGCATCACCAGGGAAGAGGTTTCTCAATTCATCCCGGAAGACTGCCACACAGCTCGGTTCGAGACCAACCAGTGGGATACCTGCCGCAATCTGCGGTCGCAATGTATCGAGTATCTGGCGTAACAGACGTTTAGCCGTATCGAGCATACCAAAATCATAGAGCGGACGGCCACAACAGAGCGATCGCTCAGGTACCTCGACCTGGTAGCCCACTGCCTCAAGTACTTCAACAGCCGCCTGAGCGGCCTCAGGATGAAAATGATTGTTGAACGTATCTGCCCACAGAATCACCCTTGGACTCCCCTCATTGCGTGGCTCACGCTGGCGGAACCACTGCTTAAACGTCTGAGGAGCGAAGACTGGAATGCGGCGTTCAGGCGCAATACCTGCTATGGCCTTCGCCACATTACGAAGCAGGGGTGTCTGGGTAAAAAAATTCGCGACACCCGGCATAAGCGAACCAAATCGTGCCCACCAGTAGATCAGGCCCATTGAGTAGGCAGTGATTGGTCGCAACCTGCCCTGATAGTAATGCGAGAGAAACTCGGCTTTGTAGGTAGCCACATCGACATGCACCGGGCAGTCCCCCTTACAACCCTTGCACGCCAGGCAGAGGTCGAGAGCCTCCTTCACATGCTCATCACGCCAGCCATTTTTGATGGGATTACCCTGTAGCATCTCGAAGAGCAAGTGGGTCCTTCCGCGTGTCGAGTGTTCCTCTTCCCTGGTCACCATAAAGCTAGGACACATCGTTCCGCCTTCCATCCGCCGACATTTTCCCACACCAACGCAGCGCAAGGTGGCCCTGGCAAAACTTCCCTGATCGTCAGGAAACTTGAAATGTGTCTGTACTTGCCGGGGACGGTACGAGGTGCCAAGACGCAGGTTCTCGTCTATGCGATACGCATCCACTACCTTCCCAGGATTCATTTTCCAATCCGGGTCCCAGATCGCCTTGAACTCTCGAAATGCCTCAACCAGTTCGTTCCCAAACATCTTCGGCAACAGTTCCGCCCGTGCCTGCCCATCTCCATGTTCCCCAGAGAGAGAGCCGCCATAACTGACCACCAGGTCTGCCGCCTCCTCCATGAAGGAGCGGAATGCCTTGATGCCTTCAGCCGTCTCCAGGTCGAAGTTGGCACGAGTATGGATGCAGCCCTGACCAAAGTGACCATAGAAATCACCCTCATATCCATATTTATCGTAGAGCTTGCGAAAATCCCGTAGATAGTCACCCACTTTTTCGGGAGGGACAGCCGAGTCTTCCCAACCTTCCCAGGTGATTGGCTTGCCAGGCACAAAAGCAGTGGCCCCCAGACCAGACTCGCGGATCTGCCAGATCATCCTCCCTTCTCTGAGGCTGTCCAGCAGCCTCAGAGAAGGGGCTCGATTTATCGCGCCCTGCCTTCGCCCCAATTCCTCCATCAGTTTGCGTGCACGAGCATCAGCTTCTTCGCGTGTTTCCCCACCAAACTCAGCCAGGAGCCAGCCGCCTCCCTCCGGCAGCAGAGCAAGGCCCTCAGGATGCAGGCCCTTCCTCCTCACATCATTGATCAGGCGATCGTCCATACCCTCCAAAGCAATCGGCTGATAAGCCAGCACCTCCATCAGGTGATCAGCAGCAGTATAGACATCAGGATAGCCAAGCACCAGCAGAGTACGTGCTGGCGGACTGTAGACGAGGCGGGTAGTGGCTTCGAGGACGGTGACGCATGTGCATTCGGACCCGACGAGCGCCCGAGCAACGTGAAACCCATTTTCCGACAGCAGTTGATCGAGATTGTAGCCGGAGACACGACGTGGAATCTGGGGGTAGCGCTCGCGAATCAGGCTGGCATATCTGTCACGAAGAGACTTGAGCCTGGCATAGATCTCACCACGCCGACCGCCCTCCTGGATGATACGCTCAAGTTCGTCATCGCCAGTCTTACCTACTCGCATCCGCACACCATCGTATGTGAGAATCTCCAACTCCTCAATGTTGTCAACGGTCTTGCCCGCCATCACCGAATGGACGCCACAGGAATTGTTGCCAATCATCCCACCAAGCGTACAGCGATCATGGGTGGCCGGGTCTGGTCCAAATGTAAGGTGGTGCTGCTCTGCTGCGTGGCGCAGGTCATCGAGAATAAGGCCGGGCTGCACCCGCGCCAGCTTTTTCTCCGGGTCTAACTCGATGATCCTGTTCATATATTTAGACATATCCAGAACCACCGCGACATTGCAGCATTGCCCGGCAAGACTCGTGCCACCACCACGCATAAGTATAGGCGCACCAAAGCGACGGCAAGCAGCGATAGTCTTGATGACATCATCCACGTCCTTTGGAAGGACAACCCCAATTGGCACCTGTCGATAATTAGAAGCATCGGTGGCATACATCGCCCGGCTCCCATCATCGAAGCGCGCTTCACCACGAATCTGGGTACGTAATTCAGCAGCCAGTGCTTTGGCTGTTCTGGCATCAACAGTTGAGTATTTTGCCATGGCAGTGCTGATGCCAGGGGGAGGGGTAAGTTCACCCTTCACTGATTGCCTCCCTAAAAGTTACAAGTAATCACAACCGCACTCATATCGTCCTGTTTAGCGCGGAGGCACCCTTGTCGTGAGCGGTCAAGCGCCAGCTTTACAAGGTGGCGCGCAACAGTAGTACGCGCTCCACGCCGGACAATCGTCTCAATCTCAGCATCCGTAAGATTATCGTGGATGCCGTCACTGCAAAGCAATATACGGTCACCAGGAAAAATCATCGTCTGAGCAGTGTGTATAGTAAGCAATGGAGCTTTCGGAGTCAAATGGCCCAGCCTTTGTGTGATGCCGTTACGTTTATCAAAAATCTCGCGTTCTGTCTCAGAGAGCTCATCGACTTGTGTAGCCTGTTCAATGCGTAAAGCATCCTCCTCGCTGAGTGTATGATCTTCAATTTTTAACATGAAGTATCCATCATCACGAGTTAAGCGTTGTAATGGCTTACCCGGTCGCAGGAGATAGAGACGGCTATCCCCAGCATGAGCATATCCCATCACATAGCCCTTCTTACCGGCGTATTGACAGAGCACAGCTACAACCGCAGTCGTAGCAGGGTAACTGACCTGTTCTTGCGTCGTTGCTGCCGCCTTTGCTTTCCGGTCTCCTTCATCGCTGATGGCAGACTGTGCCTCCTCAAGCATCTGGTGCAACAGAACCTGGATATCGAGGTCGTCATGGAGCATGAGCAAATCTGAACTGTTATCGGGCTGCAGCTGGTGCATGGTACGCTTCCAGGCCTGACGAATAACTCGCGCTCCTAGCTGTGAAGCAAATTCTCCAGCATTTTCTCCTCCCACGCCATCGAAAACCGACGCCAGACCTCTTCGCCTATCGACCATTATAGTATCTTCGTTGCGTTCGGGATGCCCTTCATGCGCATTGCTGTGAGAAGCAAAGGTGAAAGGAAATACTCTAGTAGCACGCAGAGTATCATCAGGAATCACGAGATTCATTGACATGCACCTCCTCGCAAGAGAACTCCTTCTCGCAGTATACCATCAAAAACCACCCTCCTGACTACAGTTACTACCACAGCGAGGGCTGTAGCGTCGCTTTCCATAGTTTTCTTTGATGAGCAGGATTCGACCAGTGTCATCGAAGATGAGGCCAGCAGCAGTCATGGAAAGGGGAGAAATGGTAGGGTTGTTAGGCGTAAATTGGGGCATAGCTGAACTCCCTTTGATTGCTATAGGGTGCCCCTCGTTTTTTTGCGAGGAGAGCCTGGCACCCGCTCCGCCCCCTGGCACCCACAAGGGGTGCCACTACTATGCTACGGCTTCGCAGGTCCGTCCAGAGTAGTGGTACCCCTTGTGGGTGCCAGGACCCAACGCAACACTTTAGGGGACACCCATTGCTATAAAATCTCTCGACAGAGCATTTCCGCTATGTTACACTACTCTCAGAATATACAGGTAGGGGGGTACCATCATGGCAGGCAAATGGGATACGAACTTAAAACGCTTGATCGGAAGCAATCCACAGGATTTTGTGTCCTGGCTCCCCTTGGACTCAAGACACAGGAGACCAGGGAGTGGCTTATCAGGAGGTTTCGTATGATGCATGACATTCTCAAGGAATCTGACATTTATCAGATGATTCTGCAAGAGGGCCGTGAGGAGGGACTTCAGGCAACGCGCCAAACTCTTCTGCGCTTCGTCCAGGCACGTTTTCCAAAACTGGTACGCTTTGCTACTAAACAGACATCCGTTGTGACAGACGTAAAGGCACTTAATGAATTGATCTATAAGATTGGCCTCACACAACTCAGTGAAGCAGAGGCGCGGCAACTCTTTGCCGACTTAGACAAAGAGGAAGATGAGGAGAACGAATAAAGAAAAACCCTTTACATCTGCTGCCGCTTATGTTATCATAAACACAACGAACAGATACAATATGGTACACGCGAGATATATCCCTTCTCAGGGGTAAACAGAGAGGAAGCACCAGCGGCTGAAAGTGCTCCTACCTGCAAGAAGACGATACCCCTCGCCAGCCTTGTACCGAGCCAGTAAGGTACACGTCTCGATCACGTTATCGGTCGCTACGAGCGCATTCCTACCAATATCGTTTTGGGTGGAGGCCTTCATCGCCCCAGGCGGGGGATCCGCGTGCACGATAAATCGGCACCCTACAGGTCGTCCTGGGTTGGGGCTGGCGGCTGGTAAAGAATGCGGAATCTGGGTGGAACCACGAAGAGTATTACAACCTTTTCGTCCCATAGTGGGATGAAAAGGTTTTTTATTGTCCAAATTGAGGAGGATTTTTCTTATGTCGGTGGAAGCAGAACTTCTAGAAACGGTAAGTTATACGCCGCTTCAGCGTATGCGGCACTCTGCAGCGCATGTGATGGCAGAGGCAGTTCAGGAGATTTTCCCAGACGCGAAGTTTGCTATCGGGCCAGCCATTGAGGATGGTTTTTACTATGATTTCGATCTGCCGCGTGCTCTGACTCCCGAAGATTTGCCGGAGATTGAGCAGCGCATGAGGCGGATCATCGCTGGCAAGTATCCTTTTATACGAGATCGCTGGTCGCGGGAGAAAGCCCTGGAGTACTTCCGCAATAAGGGGCAGACCTACAAGGTCGAACTGATCGAGAACCTGCCGGATGAAGAGGTAGGCATTTACCAGCAGAACAACTTCCTGGACCTGTGTCGTGGCCCACATGTGGAACACACGGGACAAATCGGACCGGTTAAGTTGATGCGTGTAGCGGGAGCCTACTGGCGGGGTGATGAGAAGCGCCCGATGTTGCAGCGGATCTATGGCACGGCATGGTTTACGCAAGAGGAGCTCGATCAATACCTGTGGCGGCTGGAAGAAGCACTGAAGCGCGATCATCGCAAGCTAGGGCGAGAGTTGAAGCTATTCGTGTTGAGCGATGAACTGCCCGCAGGCGTACCAATGTTCCTGCCGAATGGCGAGACGTTGCGTCACCTGATGGAAAGCTATGTGCGAGAGACGCAAGAGAAGTACGGTTATCAGCATGTGTGGACGTCACACCTGGGCAAAGTGCACCTGTACAAAATATCGAAGCACTGGTACAACTATCGCGAGAACATGTTTCCGGTAATGTGGGGAGAGCAGGAACAGTCCGAGGACGATGCCTATGTGCTCAAGCCGATGAACTGTCCGCATCATATCCTGCTCTACAAGTCGCAGCTGCATAGCTATCGCGAATTGCCGGTGCGCTATGCCGAGTTTGCCACGCTCTACCGTTATGAGAAAGCGGGGACGCTAACCGGCCTGGCGCGTGTTCGCAGCCTCACCCAGGACGATGCGCATGTGTTCCTGCGCCAGGACCAGATTCAGGAGGAGTTTGACCGCGCCATCAACCTGACGCTGGAGGTCTTCAACACCTATGGTCTGACAAACTACTGGGTGCGGCTCTCGCTGCGCGATCCACAGAAGAAAGAGGAGTACGCAGGAACTGATGAGACCTGGGAGAAGGCTGAGAGCGCCTTGCGGGCAGCAGTGCAGAACAGTGGCATAGAATGCCAGGAGGCCATCGGAGAGGCTGCGTTCTACGGCCCGAAGGTAGACTTCCAGGTTCGTGATGCGCTTGGCCGTGACTGGCAATGCTCAACGGTGCAGCTTGACTTCATCCAGCCAGAGAACTTCGAGCTTGAGTACATTGGCGAAGATGGTCAACCACATCGCCCGGTCATGATTCACCGGGCTGTTACAGGTTCGACGGAGCGCTTCATAGCGATGCTGATCGAGCACTTCGCAGGAGCCTTCCCCGTCTGGCTTGCTCCCGTACAGGCGATGATTATTCCTATTGCTGACCGTCACATCGAGTATGCCAACAAAGTGGCACAGGTACTCAAGGACGCGGGTGTGCGGGTAGAGGTGGATGCTCGCAGTGAGCGCATGAACGCCAAAGTACGCGATGCTCAGCTTCAGAAGATCCCCTACATGCTCGTAGTCGGTGACAAAGAAGCAGCAGAGAACGCTGTCGCGGTACGCCTGCGCACAAACGAGAACCTCGGTGCCACACCTTTGGCCAGCTTCGTAGAGCGGATTACGGAGATTGTAAAAACGAAGAGTCGGGAATTGTAATTCTGTGTGCGGCATCGGGACACTTGTCCCACTTGGGACAGTTGGGATACTTGTCTCTTTTGGCAAGAGTGTTCTGAACATTGCCACCTCAACCAGGTAAATACGGCATCAACGCGAGACACGTCCCTCCCCAGGGGGAAACAGAGAGGAAGCACCAGTGGCTGAAAGTGCTCCTACCCGCAAGGAAAGGATACCCCTCGCCAGCCTGTACTGTAGGGGCGGGAGTGGTGTGGAGCGGGGTGGGGACCACGTGCTGGATAAATCTATTACCTCTCCCCCAGAGAGGGTGCTCTACCGGTCGCCCAAGGTACACGTCTCGACCACGTTACCGGTCGTTACGAGCGCATTTCTTCTGCAAATGCGGAATCTGGGTGGAACCACGAAGAGTCAAACCTTTTCGTCCCATAGCGGGATGAAAAGGTTTTTTTGTTGTTTTGTGTCAGTTGTACCAGTTGTACCAGTTGTACCAGTTGTACCAGCAAAGAAGGAGAATTCTACGATGTCGGATGCAGAAGTACAGAACTATGATCATCACAGATTAGGGCGTGAGTTAGGCATCTTCATGATCTCGCCAGAGGTGGGAGCGGGCTTACCACTCTGGCTACCCAAGGGCGCAATCCTGCGTGAAACGCTCGATCGCTTCCTGCGCGAGGAACAGCTCAAGCGGGGCTATCTGCCAGTCGTGACGCCTCACATTGGCAAGATCGAACTCTACAAGACGAGCGGACATTGGTACAGGTATCGAGATAGCATGTTCGCGCCAATGGTCGAATCAGGCTCAAAGGCAGAGGAGCAGGACGATTGGACGCATTCCCATGACAACTGTTTCGCCGGTGGGCATAGTCTCAATGCAGAGGAAGACGGGCCAGATGGAGAGGCTTACATCCTCAAGCCGATGAACTGTCCACATCACATCCAGATCTACAAGAGCGAGCTGCGCTCCTATCGCGATCTGCCCCTACGACTGGCCGAGTTTGGAACGGTCTATCGCTATGAGCAAAGTGGCGAACTCAATGGCCTGCTGCGGGCGCGTAGTTTCACGGTAGATGGCGAACTCAATGGCCTGCTGCGGGCGCGTAGTTTCACGGTAGACGATTCGCACATGTTCGTCAGGCCCGAACAACTTGAGGACGAGTTCATTCAGGTGGTTGATCTGGTGCTCTTTGTCTGCCGTGTTCTGGGGCTGAGCGACTTTGAAGCTCGCATCGGTTTGCGTGGGCCGGTCAGTTCCAAATACATGGGGAATGACCAGGTATGGCAGAAGGCCCAGGCTGCCATCATGAACGCTGTCGAAAAGGTCGGGCTTCCCCACAAGATTGAGGAGGGTGAGGCGGGCTTCTACGGCCCTAAACTCGACTTTGTCTTCCCGGATGCTTTTGGTCGCGAGTGGCAGCTTGGTACGATCCAGGTAGACTACAATCTGCCTGAGCGCTTCGACTTAAGCTACATTGGCGAAGATGGTCAGAGTCATCGCCCGGTGATAATTCACCGTGCTGTGATGGGCTCGGTGGAACGCTTCATCGCTATCCTGCTTGATCGCTTCGCGGGAGCTTTCCCTGCCTGGCTCGCTCCAGTGCAGGCGATGATTATCCCTATCGCTGACCGCCATATTGAGTATGCCAACCAGGTGTTGGGAGCACTCAAGGCAGCGGGCATACGTGCTGAGGTAGATGCTAA
>WNGG01004333.1_pt1 | contig 33177 bp, 31 predicted proteins | sample 5400661 | NCBI WGS metagenome assembly WNGG01 (sample SAMN13153372, study PRJNA577476) | soil metagenome | isolation source: 100 cm soil or saprolite under Garry oak tree replicate 1 | place: USA:California | collected 2016-06-15
TCTACGCTCAGTCGCTCACGACGCTAGACCTGGCGGCGCGCCGGACGTTGACGGACACCCTCCAGAAGATGGTCTACGATTACCGATCGTACATCCTGCCGTACTACCGCCTGGACCTCTACGCGGCCACGAACGGCCGCCCGCCCGGATATACCGCCGGCTGGACGAACTACGGTGACTGGACCCAATCGGTCGGGCTGACCCCAGACAGCGACTTGCCGAACCTCTGGTTCCAGGTCGTCCCGCTCGACAACGCGCCCCCGGAAATCACCGGCTTCCCTGCTGTCTCGTACTTCAACACGATCCCGACGACCCTCGCCGTCTCGGCGACGGACCCGGAGAACGACATCACCGGCTACGCGTGGGACTTCGGGGACGGCTCGTTCGCGAGCACGACCGGCTCGTCGGTGCAGCACGTGTACGCTCAGCCGGGCACGTACACCGCCACGGTGCGCGTAACCGACGCGGAGTGGCCGTCCTGCGCGAGCAGCACCGTCACGATCTCTCAGTACGTCCCCGGTCAGAACTCACCGCCTCAGGTGGGGGCGTTCAGCGCGACCCTCAGCAACGGGACCTACGGGCTCGCGAATTCGACGACAACGTTCTCGCTCGGGGTGGCGGACCAGGACAGCGACAACCTGTTCGTGACCTGGACCTTCGGCGACGGCCGGACGGGCACGAGCACAACGCCCGCCTCGTCGACGGAGCGAACGATCACGACGACCCACGTCTACACCACGGCCGGCCGCTTCGGCGTCACCGCGACCGTGACGGACAATCGTCACCATTCAGTACCCGCAGGCCGGCGGCGGGGGTGGCGGCGGTGGGGGAGGGGGGACCACGGTGAATCCGTTGATCAACTACGGGATACCGCTCGCGATCGCGGCGATCATCGTGATCGCGGCCGCGGTTGTGTTCGTCCAACGACGGCGAGCGTCCAAGGAGGCCGAACGCGAACGAGAGGAACCACCTCAGAGTCCGCCCCCGCCACCGCCTCCCCCCTGATCCGGAGGCGGGGTCCATCCGGGACCGGAGCACAGGATGAGTCCACATGCGGAAGATCCTGAGAATCATGGTCCGGCGTTCGGTCAACGCAGTGATCACGATCCTGGGGATTCTCTGCCTCAACTACGTCCTGATCCGGCTCATGCCGGGGAACGCGGAAGCGAACCTGGCTCCCCACAACCCGCAGTATGCCGGGTACTTGGCGGACAACATCCGGATCTTTGGCCTTGACCAGTCGCAAGAGGCGCAGTTCGCCATCTACCTGAAGAACGCGTTCACATTGAACTGGGGGATTTCCTACTACTGGAAGCAGCCGGTCGCGGACCTGCTCCTCCATGACCTCACGTGGACGCTCCTCCTCGTCGGCACCTCGACGATCTTCACGACGCTCATCGGGATGATCGTGGGATCCTACGCCGCGGTCCGGCGGGGGAAGCCGTTCGACCTCCTCTCGACCGGGGGCGGGATCTTCCTCTACGGGATGCCAATCTTCTGGCTGGGCATCATGCTCCAGCTCGGCTTCCAGGGGAACTCGGTCCTCTCCCGGACGTTCACATGGTGGCCCGTGCTCCCCACACAAGGATATTGGGACGATCCGAACACCGGGTTCCCGCAGGTCTGGGCCTGGGACTGGCTCCACGTCTCCAATGTCCTCGTGCACCTGTTCCTGCCGGCGCTCACCTTGAGCCTCGGCACGCTCGCGGGCATCTCCCTCGTGATGCGCAGCTCCCTCATTGACGTGATGACGGAGGATTTCGTCCTCACCGCGAAGGCGAAAGGACTGAGCGATCGACAAGTCCTGCGACGGCACATCTTCCCCAACGGCCTCCCGCCGATGCTCTCCTTAATCGCCCTCGACATCGCGTTCATCTTCGGCGGGGCGTACCAGGTCGAGTGGGTTTTCAACTACAAGGGGATTGGTTGGCGGACGATCGCCGCGATTGAGCATCTCGATTTCCCGACCCTGCAGTTCATCATCGTGATCGGCGGGGTCGCGATCGTGCTCGCGAATCTGTTTTCCGATTTCCTCCTGCTGTGGCTGGACCCGCGAATCAAAATCACATAAGGGAGGATGCGGTTGGGCGCTACGGAAGTCGTCACCAAGCGACCGACGCTCTCGCCCTTCCGGGCCACGTTGACCGTGGCCTGGAGGCGGGCGCACCTAGTCTGGACCCAGATCTACCACAGCCGAAACGCGATGGCCGGTCTGGTTATCCTGCTCTTCTTCACCGTGCTGGCCGTTGCCGGTCCATGGATCGCGCCGTACGGCCCGATGCAGTCTGTCGGAGACACGACGTGCAGTCGGCTCCAGGTCCCCGCCACCTACCTTCAGCCTCCTTGTGGCGCCCATCCCCTCGGGACGAATTACTTCAGCGACGACATTTATTCGCAGGTGATCTGGGGCACACAGATCTCTTTCATCGTCGGGATCGCCTCGGCAGTCGTCGCCACGGTCGTCGGGACCGGTATGGGGTTGATTTCCGGGTATGTCGGCGGGTGGATCGACGAGGTCCTGATGCGCTTCAACGATGTAGTCCTCTCGATCCCATGGCTCGTCCTGATGATCGTCGTCGCCGCGAAGGTCGGCGTGGTCGACCTGACCGGCGTCATCCTCGTCATCGGCCTTACGGGCTGGTCCGTGACGGCCCGGGTGATCCGGACCCAGGTCCTCTCGATCAAGGAACGGATGTTCGTCGAGCGGGCGAAGATGATCGGCACCCCGAGCTCGCGGATCCTGCTGCGCCACATCTTCCCGAACGCGTTCCCGCTGATCTTCGCGAACACGATCCTGACCATCGCGATCTCAATTCTCTCGGAGAGTGTCCTTGCGTTCCTCGGTCTACGGCCGCCTGACACCGTGAGCTGGGGACGCATCATCGCTGAGGCGATCGAGAACGACGCAGTGCTCTACAACGCCTGGTGGCTCATCATCCCGGGTCTGTGCATCGTGTTCCTGGTCTTCGGCTTCTACCTGTTCGGATACGCCCTCGACGAGATCCTGAACCCGCGCCTCCGGAGGCGGTAGGCTGGGCCGCCTAGAGGTCAAAGACCTCTTCATCGAGTACACGACCCAGGCCGGGACTGTCCGCGCGGTGCAGGGCGTCTCGTTCGAACTCGGGGAGGGGGAGGCGCTGGGCCTCGCCGGCGAAAGCGGTTGCGGGAAGACGACGACGGCGCTCGCGGTCATGCGCCTGCTCCCGTACAACGGGAGGATCGTGAGCGGCGAGATCCGATTCAACGGGAGGAACCTCGTCAAGCTGTCGGAGCTTTCGATCCAGCGGGTCCGATGGAAGGACATCTCGATCATCTTCCAGGGCGCGATGAACTCCCTGAATCCAGTGCGGAACATCGGGCGGCAAATTGCCGAACCGATCATCCTCCACGAGAGAGTCGACGAAGAGGAGGCGATGAAGCGCGTCGGCGAACTCCTCGAGCTCGTCGGGATCAACCGGGATCGGCGTCGGGACTTTCCCCACGAGTTCTCCGGCGGCATGCGGCAACGCGTGATGATCGCGATGGCCCTCGCCTGCAATCCGAAGCTCGTAATCGCGGACGAGCCGGTCACGGCCTTGGACGTCATGATCCAGGCCCAGATCCTCGAGCTCCTGGAACGGCTGCGGAAAGAGTTGCACCTGTCCATGATCCTGATTTCCCACGACCTCAGCGTGATGGCGGAGACGTGCGACAAGGTCGCCATCATGTACGGCGGGAAGATGATGGAGGTCGGCAAGACCGTCGACGTCTTCACGGATCCGAAGCACCCGTACACCCAGGGACTCGTCGCGGCCTTCCCCGTTCGCGTTCGACCGCTGCACGACCGCGGAGCCCGCCCTCGCGGAGGTCACTCCGGGCCGCCGGGCGGCGTGTTTCCTGTACCCCCAGGTCCCGGAGGTGACGCCACGGCCGATAACGGTGGCAGCCCGCTGATCCGGGTCCGCGATCTCAAGGTGTGGTTCCCCCTCCGACGCGGACTCTTCCGCGAGCTGACGGGCCGTTCCTCCCTCTGGGTGCGGGCCGTCGACGGCGTGTCGTTCGACGTGAAACGGGGCGAGGTCTTCTGCCTCGTCGGCGAGAGCGGGTGCGGGAAGACGACGACGGGCAAAGCGCTCCTCCGGCTCGTCGACGCAACCGAGGGCGACGTCTTCTTCGAGATTCCGACGGAAGAGTATCGACGGTACGAGGAGCTGCGCTCGGCCGGTGGCCCGGACGCGGCCGCTCGGATCGACGCGCTCCGACGGAAGTACTCGTTCTCGTGGAAGGAACAGCTCCCGTGGGACAACCGGCAGCTCCTCATCTGGCTCGGGGCGACCGCTGCGGCGTTCATCCTCGGGCTGGGCCTCCCGGTGTTCGCCGCCGCCGCGATCCCGGGAGCCCTCGTGGACAATGGCTTCATCCTCGGGGCGAGCCTGTTGTGCGGCCTGCTCGTCGGGCTCATCGGCTCGCTGCCTCCGACGCGGCCTTCCGCCCGCACGCCGGCCATCCTGGCGCTCCTCGCGATTCTCGCGTTCAACCTCGTCCCAATCGTGGCGGCGTTGGGATGGCCGTCGAGCCTGCCGAACCCACCGTCCGATCCGTTCGGGATCTGGACAGCGGTCTGGGGAGCGGCCTCCTTCGCGATGTTGCTCGGCGTGATCTTTGCCCCCGCCACCGCCGGCGCCGCGGCGAAGATCCTCCTCGGCCGGCGACGGGAGACGGAGGGACTCCTCGGCATCAAGATGAGGACCCTTCGGCGACGCCTGCACCTGATCTTCCAGGATCCGTACGAGTCGTTGAACCCGAAACAGTCCGTCTACGAGATCGTCTCGGAGCCCCTCATCGTAAACAAAATCGCTCACGACCCGGAGGAGATCGCAGCGCTCGTGACGCGGTCCCTCGAGGATGCCGGGTTGAGGCCGGCGCAGGAGTTCGTCTTCCGCTTCCCGCACGAGTTGAGCGGCGGTCAACGGCAGCGCGTATCGATCGCGGCGGCCTTGGCCCTCGAGCCCGACTTCATCGTGGCAGACGAACCGGTCTCGATGCTCGATGTTTCCATCCGGACCGAGATCCTTCAGCTCATGACGGACCTTCGGGAGAAACGCGGATTGACGTACCTGTTCATCACGCACGACCTGAGCCTCGCGTGGATCCTGGCCGACCGCATTGCGGTCATGTACCTCGGGAAGATCGTCGAGGAAGGGACCGCCGACCAGGTGATCTCGCATCCGAAGCATCCGTACACCCAGGCCCTCATCTCCGTCGTCCCGAGTCCGGAGCTCGATTCGGCGACGGTCGGGCTCGCGATGGCTCCAGGCACCTCTCCGGGAACGGCCGCCGCGACGCTCCGTCGAGTCGTGTCCGAGAACCGGAATTCGCGGCTCGCCCTGAAAGGGATCGCCGAGGTCCGGGAGATGACCGATGCGGTCCACGTCACGCTGCACGAATGGTCGGAGCCCGCGCTTATTGAGATCGAGCCGGGCAACACGGTCGCGTGCCACCTCGTGACGACGCAGGCGATGGCCGCCGAGCCCGTCACGGCCTGAGTCGACTCATCCGCTCGAGGAGGCGGTGGAACCGGGAGACACGGTGTCCGGCGATGAGCCGCGACGGCAACGGGTTCACAGCGGGCCACGCCGCGACGGTCGTGCGCCAGCGCGCGAGGATGTAGGCGCACGGGAAGAACGTCACGATCCCGAGGAAGAGGCCGAGGTTCAGCAATCCGGTCGTCGTCGTGAGCGCTCCGGCGAGGGGCTCGACGACGACGAGGCCAAGAGTGTAGGCGAACGCGCCGATCGATAGAACGGTCGCGCGTTGGCCCGGCTCCAGTCGGCGGTTCAGAAACGCGGTGGTGAGGGCGGGCTGCAGGCTCCAGACGACGTAAATCGGCACCTGGAACAACGCCGCCCCGGCGAACTGCCCTGCACCGTACATGCCGAAGAACGCGGCCGAAGCCATCAGGACCAGGAGTGCAAGCGTCCCGAATTCCCCGAGGATCCGGGTGATCGTCCCGGCGAACGCGGACCAGATCGCTGCGACGAGGAGGAAGCCGCTGATCGAAATCGCGATCGCGGATTCGGAGAGACCGAGCGCCTGAAGATAGAGCGGCCGGAACACGGCCATCACATACAGCGTGACGCCGAGGAACATCTCGACGCCGATCAACAAGGCGACGCCCTCGCGTCGGCGCACGACGCGGAGGCCCTGGACGAGTTGCTCCACGTACGTCGACTCGGGCGTGCGATCGACCGTCGGCTCGCGGAACGTGACCGCGACGCCGACGGCCGCGAGGTTCAGCAGGGCGCCGACCAGGAGCGTGAGCCGGAGGTCGCCGACCACGCCGACGAACACGCCGCCGACGAAGGCACCCGCGGCGTTCGAGAGGAGCTGGATCATCGTGATCCGGCCGATGTACCGCGGGAACTCCGATTCGTGGCCCACCTCGAGCAACGTCTCGTACAGATAGGCGGACGTCCCAATCGAGAACGCCGCCCCGAGTGACCACACGACGTTCGCGGCGACGTAGCCCCAGAACGTCGCGCTGATGCCGTAGCCCAGGATGCCGGCGGATCGGAACAGCTCGCTCAAGACGATCGACCGCCGGCGCGGAGTGCGGTCCGCGACGATGCCGACCGGCAACTGGAACACGAGGAGGCCGACCCAGAACGCGACGTCGACGAGGGTGAACTCGAAATCGGAGGCGAGGTGGCCGCGGATCCAGAGCGCCCAGAACGGGATCCAGATCGCGAACGAGGAGGCGCCTTGGTACACGTAGAAGCGACGGACGCGCGTCCGCAGGTCCGGAGTCGACACGGGTTTCGTCGACCGCGAAAGCCCCATGCCCCTTATACGATGCGCTCGGATGCGGCGCCGTTCTGAGAAAACATTAAGGCGCTTCCCGGCGTCCTCGATTCACGCTCCGAAGAACGGGTTCCCAACGTAGGCCGAACCATCGCGCGGAGCGGTAAGATGCCGCTCCTCACCGTGAAGGGCCTCAAGACGCACTTCGAGACGCAGGAGGGGACGGTGCGGGCGGTCGACGGCGTCGACTTCACCTTGGGGGAAGGCGAGAGCCTCGGCCTCGCCGGGGAGAGCGGCTGCGGCAAGACGACGGCCGCCTTGTCGATCATGCGCCTGCTCCCGTCGAACGGCAAGATCGTCGACGGGACGATCGACTACGTCGGATACGACCTCGCGAAGGTCACGGAGGGCCAGCTCCGCGCGATCCGGTGGAAGCACATCTCGATCATCTTCCAGGGCGCCATGAACGCGCTGAACCCGGTGAAGCGGATCGGCGACCAGATCGCGGAGCCGATCGTCATCCACGACAAGGTGGACAAGGAAGCCGCGATGAAGCGCGTCGGCGAGCTCCTCGAACTCGTCGGCATCCACCGCGAGCGCGCCCGAGAATATCCGCACGAATTCTCCGGCGGCATGCGGCAGCGCGTGATGATCGCGATGGCCCTCGCTTGCAACCCGCGGATCGTGATCGCGGACGAGCCAGTCACCGCTCTCGACGTGATGATCCAGGCGCAGATCCTCGAGCTGCTCGAGCGCCTGAAGCGGGAGCTCGACCTTTCGATGATCCTGATCTCGCACGACCTCAGTGTGATGGCGGAGACGTGCGACTCGATGGCGATCATGTACGCCGGGAAAATCGTGGAGCGCGGGACCGTCCGGGACGTCTACAAGAACGCGAAGCATCCGTACACGAAGGACCTGATCGGCGCCTTCCCGGACATCGAGGGTCCGCAGACGCTCCCGGCGTACATCCCGGGCCTCTTGCCTTCGTTGATCAGTCCGCCGCTCGGGTGCCGGTTCCATCCCCGGTGCAAATACGCGTGGCAGCTCTGCGTCGACCAGGAACCAAGCCTCGACGCGGTCGGAGCGGACCACTTCGCCGCATGCCACCTGAACACCACGACGCCGCCGCCGAAGGAGGCGACGTGAGGTGGCCCGCGAGCCGTATCTCGTCCTGAGGGACTTCCGCGTCTGGTTCGAGAAGCGGCGTGGATTCTTCGAGGCATTGCGCAAAGCCACGCCGGAATACGTCCGCGCGGTGGACGGAATCGACCTCGACGTGGGCCGGGGGGAGATCTTCTGCCTTGTCGGGGAGAGCGGCTGCGGCAAGACGACGACCGGCAAGGGGATCCTGCAGCTCGTCCCGCCGACCGGGGGGGACGTCTTTGTCGGCGTGCCGAAGAACGTCCTAGACGAGTACGAGGCGGCGAAGGCAGGCACAGGCTCCGCGGACCTGGAGACGATCCGGCGGCAGCACTCCCTCTCCTGGAAAGAGCAGCGGTCGTGGACCATCCCGCACTTCGTCCTGCTAGGGATTCTCCTTGGGGTCGGAACGCTCATCGCGACGACCGTCCCCGCGTTCGTCACGGCGTCCGTGTTCCATCTGCCCTTCGCGGACGGCTGGAGCTACGTCGGCTATGGCCTCGTCGTCGCGCTGCTCGTCGCGTACTTCGGGAGCATGCCGCCGACGCGGCCGACGCCGCGGATCACGCTGGTCCTCGGGGGACTGGCGGTCCTCGCGTTCAACCTGAGCACCTACCTCGGCCTCGTGTTTTCCGGGTACGTCGACGCGGGCGGCCTCTATCAATCCCGGGCGTGGGGGGATCAGACCCTCGCGATGTTGGGCGGCAATCTCCTCGCCATCGGGGTGGCCGTCTTCGTGAGCCGGATCCTCATTTGGAACCGCTTGCGGGAGGAAGGACTCGAGGGCATCCAGATCCGAGGCTTGCGGCAGAAGCTCCAGATCATCTTCCAGGATCCCTACGAGTCGCTGAATCCGAAGCATTCCGTGTACGACATCGTCGCGGAGCCGCTGATCGTAAACGGCCTGGGCCGGAACCGCGCGGAGACGGAAGCCCGGGTCGAGCAGGCGCTCGCCGATGCGGGCTTGCGGCCGCCGAGGGACTTCCTGTTCCGATATCCACACGAGCTCTCCGGAGGTCAACGACAGCGCGTGTCGATCGCGGGGGCGCTCGTCCTAGACCCGGAGTTCCTGGTGGCCGACGAACCCGTCTCGATGCTCGACGTATCGATCCGCACGGAGATCCTCGAGCTCCTCCTTGAGTTGCGCGAGAAGAAGGGGCTCACGTACCTGTTCATCACCCACGACCTCTCGCTCGCCTGGGTCCTCGCGGACCGCATCGGGGTCATGTACCTGGGGAAGATTGTCGAGGAAGGGCCGACGCGGGAGCTGATCAAGAATCCGCGCCATCCGTACACGAAGGCCCTTGTGTCGGTCGTGCCGGTCCCGGACCCGGACCGCCGGCGCCAGCGCATCATCCTGAAGGGGGAGCGCCCGGATCCCTCGGACATCCCGGCCGGGTGCCGATTCCACCCTCGCTGCCCGGTCGCGTTCGAGCGATGCGGCTGGATCGCGCAGGAGGTCGTGACGGAGCTGAAGGACCTCTCCGTCGGAACTCCGGAGGAGGGACTCTTCGCCGGACTCCGGGCGGACGCCCCGGACGCCTTCACGCTGCCGTCCGCGCCTCCGGAAGCCGAGGCGACGATTCGCCGACTCATCGAGGCCAAGGGCGAGGAATTCCGGGGACTCAAGGCGATCCGGTCGATCGAGCGCGCGGACGGCGGGATCCGGGTTTCGCTCCACGAATTTACGGAGCCCGATCTCAAGGCCATCGCACCCGATGTGAAGGTGTCGTGCCACCTGTTCGCGTAGCCTTCGGCCGCCCAACTCATGTCGACGCGGGGTCGAGGGCCACAACCCTTTACTACGAATCGACGCGTAGCGGGCTTCGGCGGAAGGCATGGACAAGCTCATCATCACGGTCGCGCCGACGGGCTCCGTGCCGCGGAAGAAGGACACGCCCCATGTGCCGGTGACGCCGGACGAGATCGCCGAGACCGCATACCGGTGCGAGCAGGAAGGCGCAGCGATCATCCACGTCCACTGCCGCGACGAGGACGAGCGTCCCACGTCCCGGTTCGACATCTTTCGGGAGACGGTCGAGAAGATCCGCAAGCGGACGAAACTCGTCGTCATGACGTCGACGAGCGGAATCGCCGGCCAGACCGACGAGGATCGCGCGACGCCGTTGCGGACGAATCCGGAGATGGGCTCGCTCACGACGGGGACGCTCAACTTCGCCGGCCGCAAGCCATCTGTCGTGTACGTGAACACGCCCGAGACCGTCCAATTCCTCGCGAAGGCCATGCTCGATCAGAACATCAAGCCGGAACTCGAAGCCTTCGACGTGGGGTTCGTCCAGCAAGGCAAGCGGTTGATCGACTCGGGACTCGTGAAGGAGCCGGCTCACTTCCAGCTCGTCATGGGAGTCGACGGCGGCGTCCCCGCGACCCCGGAGAATCTGCTGCACATGCGCAACCAACTCCCGCCAACCGCCACGTACGTCGTCGCGGGGATGTCCCGGATGCAACTGCCCATGACGACGATGGCGGTCGTACTGGGCGGCCACGTCCGGGTGGGCCTCGAGGACAACCTCTACCTGAAGAAAGGGGTGCTTGCTCGGAACGAAGAGTTGGTCGCTCGTGCGAGGCACCTCGCGGAAGATCTCCAGCGGGAGGTCGCGACGCCGGAGGAGGCGCGAACGATCATGGGCCTCGTGCCGCGGCGTTGATCACCCGGGGCCGGATAGACTCTCTTCGAAGGCGTCGAGCGTCTCGCGGATTGCAATGTTGTCGTGGGCCGTCGAAAGATAGAACGGCTTTCCCGGTTTCACGAAGATTCCCCGCGCCAGGAGGGAGGTGTCGAGGGCGCTCCGCTTCGCTTCGTCCGCTTCGAGCGAGTCCCTGTAGTTGCGCGGCACGCGATTCATGAACAGAATCGAGAAGACGCTGCCCACCCCGGGCACCACCGCGGGCACGTTGTGATCCTTGAGGTGCCGCTCGAACCCGGAGGTCAAGGTCCGCGTCGCCTTCAGGAGACCATCGAATGCTCCGGGTCTCTCGAGCTCATCCAGGGTCGCCATGCCGGCGGCCATCGCAATCGGATAACCGGCAAACGTGCTGCTCTGGAAGAAATCCCCGCGAACGGGGTCCGCGAGGTCGAGGATGTCGGGACGTCCGAGGAACGCGCCGCACGGGAGGCCACCTCCGATGATCTTGCCCAGACACGTGAGGTCCGGAGTCACGTGATACACGTGCTGGGCCCCGCCGAATGCGACACGAAAACCGCTCATCACCTCATCGAAGATCAGGGGGATGTCGCGGTCCGCCGTGATCTCCCGCAGTCCCTTGAGGAACTCCGGGTCGGGTGCGATGTACGATCTCTCGATGGGCTCGAGGATGACACACGCCAGACGGTCCTCGTGATTCCGGATCCGGGCGGCGGTCTCGTCGAGATCGATGAAGGGCAGCACGAGGGTGTTCTTCAGTACGTGCTCCGGCGTCCCGCGCGATCCCGAGACCGGAACGAGGCCCTGCCTCGTCTCGTCTCTCGAGGGTGTATGGCTCACGAGGAATTCATCGACGCCTCCGTGGAAATGGCCTTCGAACTTCGCGATCATCGGACGCTTGCGGTAGGCCCTCGCCAGTCGGAACGCATGAAGCGTGGCCTCGGTCCCGGACATCGTGAAGCGCATCCGGCCGTCCGGCCGGAAGATCCGGAGAAGCCGTTCCGCGTAGGTCGCTTCGAGTTCGTGGGGCGTGCCGAACATTGTGGTCCCCGCGGACTGGAGGCTGTCACGGATCGCCTTCATCACACGCGGGTGACCGTGGCCCAAGACGAGCGGACCGAAGGACAGGCAGTAGTCGATGTACTCGTTGCCGTCCAGGTCCCAGAGGCGGCAGCCCTTCGCCTTCTTCATCGCGATCGGGTACGGATCGAAATATTTCACGCCCGCGGTGACGCCGCCCGGGAGGGAGCGACGCGCCCGATCTGCATACGCACGGGAGGCCTTCGTCCGCGCCTCGAGATCTGCACGCGGCGGGCCCTTTGACATGTGTGGACGCATCCGGCTCCGGTCGATATAGTCTTCGCGGAGACGGCGCGCTTTCGAAAGGCTTGCCCTTATTATCCGTCGTTCTATGGGCATCTCGAGGTTCCGGGGGAGTCCCACTGGCCGGTCGAGAATTTGAAAAGTCGTACGCGACGGGCGATACGCCCTGGGATTCGGGGCGCCCGAGCGCGGAACTGGTCCGTGTCCTCGACGCCGGTTTGTTGCCCGGCAAGACCGTCCTCGAGATCGGATGCGGGACCGGCACGAACGCGATCGAATTGGCGCGTCGCGGATATCGAGTGACCGCAATCGATCTGGTCGAGCTTGCAGTCCGCCGTGCAAAGGACAAGGCACAGCGGGCAGGAGTTGACATCGAATTTCGCGTCGGCGACGCGACGCGGATGGACCTCGGTGGACCGTTCGATGTCGTGTTCGACCGCGGGGTCTACCACGGCATTCGCACGCGGAATCTCTCGAGATTCCGGAAGATGCTCGAGCGCGTCACGCGGCCAGGCTCCCGGTGGTTGACCCTCGCAGGGAACGCGAAGGAACCGACGGTCAACGGTCCACCCGTCGTGAGCGAGGAAGAGTTTCGTTCCGAGTTGGAGCCGCTCTTCAAGATTCTGGAGGTCCGCGAGTTCCGGTTCACGTTGGACCGCGAAGACTTTCGGCCTCTCGGTTGGTCCATCCTGATGGAACGGCGATGACCGGGTCGCGAATCGCCGACTGCTCTCTCGTCATCGGGGAGAAGCTGTAGTCTCCGGCTTGTGGATTGGGCACGGCCTGCCGGCCTTGCAGAACCGGCACTTCTCCGGCTTCATCACCGGGAGGGGCTTGATCATGCGACCGTACTTGCGGCGCGGCGTCCGAATCACCGCTCTCCTGCCTCAGACCGCTTCGACGAGCGACATCTCGGCCCGGCCCCGTTTCATGCTCTCCGCGACGTCCTCGAAGGCGTCGAGGTGCCGCGCGACGTCCGCCTTCGTGTGCGCGACCGAGGCGGTCCACTGCTCGTCCGGACCCGTGGCCATCGGGATGATCCCCCGGTTCAGCATCGCGGTGTAGTAGCCCCACCATCGGCCCACGTCGACGTCCTGGAACGACCTCCAATCGGTCACCGGGCCGCGGGCGAAGTGGATGGTCCCGCTGATACCACCCGATTGGACGACCATCGAGAGGCCGTGGTCTCGGATGATGTCGCGGTACCCCTTGGCGAGGTCGTCGCCGATCTGCTGGGCGTGCCGCATTCCCGCGCGGGTCAGGATTTTCGTCATCGTCACGAGGCCGGCGGAAATGCTCACGGGATTCGCGTTGAATGTGCCCGCGTGACCGATCTGCCCGGGCACGATCTGGTCCATGATCGACGTGGCGCCGCCGACGGCCGCGAGCGGAAAGCCGCCCGCGATCGACTTGCCGAGCACCTTGACGTCCGGGGTGACGCCAAACGCCTCCTCCGCGCCGCCGTACCACTTGCCACACGTCTTGACCTCGTCGAAAATCAAGAGCGCGCCGATCTCCGTCGCGATCCGCCGGAGGCCCTCCAGGAATCCGGGTTTCGGATGGACGTACCCCATGTTCATCGGCACCGGTTCGAGGATGATCCCCGCGATGTCGTCCGCGTGTTCGGTCGCGAGGGCCTCCACCGCCGCGAGGTCGTTGAACGGTGCGACGACCGCGGTCTGCACGAGTTCCGGCAGGAGGCCCTTCGACGACGGCACCGGATTTGGCCGCTTCCGGTCTCCGGCGACTTCTTCCTTGGGCTTGATCGACACCATGAGGGCGTCGTGGGATCCGTGATAGCAGCCCTCGAACTTCAGAATCCGGCGGCGGCCCGTGACGGCGCGGGCGAGCCGCACCGCGAACAACGTCGCGTCGAGACCGGTCATCGAGAACTTGAGGCGGTCCAACCGGAACCGCCGGCAGATGTGGTCCGCGAGCGGACCGGCGTCGACGGATTCGAAACCGAAGATCGTGCCGTTCGAGACCCGCTCGCGCATCGCCTTCGCGAGGACCGGGTGGCTATGGCCCGCGACGAGCGCGCCGAACGCCATGCAGAAGTCGATGTACTCCGTCCCGTCGGCGTCCCAGATGCGGGAACCTTTCGCCTTGCGAACGTAGAGCGGGTACGGATCCACGAGCCGGTAGTTGCTGTTGACGCCGAAGGGGATCCGCTTCTTCGCGGCCTCCCACGCCTGCGCGGATTTCTTCGTCCGCCGACGAAACGCTTGGAGTTCTTCCTCCCAGGATTGCATGATATCGTTAAGTCGGCGCTCGAAACGCTCGCATACTATAAACGGTTTCGTGAGCACGAATGGAATTTCGCGCAGCCGCAGGAGAAACCACGGACCATCGGACTGATCGACCGCGCTCCGAATTGTTAACCTTAAACAAGGTTGATTCAATGCTCCATGACCCTGCCGCGGTCCAGCGGGCGCCGTTAAAGAGACTGCAGGCGTTCTCCGCGCGATGCCTTTCGACCTCGTCATCCGGGGAGGACGCCTCGTCGACGGCACAGGCTCCGCATCGCGCCTCGCGGATGTGGGAATCCGCAAAGGGAAAATCGCACGGGTGGGGCGCGTCGGTCGTGCGGAGTCCGCGATAGCGATCGACGCATCGGGGAGGTACGTCGCCCCGGGGTTCATCGATATTCACACGCACAGCGATGTCGGGATTCTCGTGGAACCGACCGCAGAGTGCGCGGTCCGCCAAGGCGTCACGACGCACGTGATCGGGAACTGCGGCGATTCGCCCGCGCCGATCAGCGAAGAATATCGCGAACTCGCCATCCGTCGCTTTGAGTATTATGCGCAGGCGCGAGATTGGAACTGGTCAACGTACGGCGAATATCTCGACTTCATGGCCGACCAAGGCGTTGGCATCAACGTCGCAGGTCTCGTGGGCCACGGAAGCATTCGGCTCGCGACGATGGGCTTCGAGGAACGGCCGCCGACCCCGGACGAACGACTCAAGATGAAGGCGTTCGTCGACGAGGCGATGCGCGCGGGCGCGTTCGGGATGAGCACCGGCTTGGTCTATCCTCCCGGATGCTTCGCGGCGACGGAGGAAATCGTCGAGCTCGCACAGGTTGTCGCCGGCCATCGTGGCTTCTACGCCTCTCACATCCGCGGGGAGCGCGAGACGATCCTGGACGCCGTCCGAGAGTGCATCGAGATCGGTGAGCGCGCCGGGTGTGCCGTCCAGATCAGTCACAACAATCCGAAGTACGGCGGCATCGGCAAGGCAAAGGAGATTCACGCGCTCTGGGAAGCCGCGAGGGCGCGCGGCATCGACGTCCTCGCGGACAACGACGTCCACACGGACTTCGGGCCGCCGCTGAGTCACGCGCTTCCTCAGTGGACCCAGAAGCTCTCGACGGACCAGCTTCTAACATCGCTGCGGGATCCGACGCAACGGGAGGCGCTCAAAGCCGAAGTCAAAGCGGACAAGCGTCCCGGCGCGGGATACGTGGGGCTGCTCGTGCACGAGCGATTCGATCGGATCTGGCTCTTACGGTGCCCGGAGAATCCTTCGAACGAGGGCAAGACGATCGCGCAACTCGCGAACGAGAGGGGCGTCGACCCATGGACCAGGTACTTCGACACAATCGTCGAAGAGCGAGACCGTGCCGTGGGCCTATTCGACTACATGGACCCGGAGGAAATCAAGTCCACTCTTCGGCATCCCCTCGTGATGATCTGCTCCGACGGCTGGGTCGCGCCGAGGGAAGAGCGAACGTCGCCCACCGCCCCCTACCAACCGTGCACATACGGCGAGTTCCCTGGCGTGATCGAGCGATTCGTCGTGAACGAGAACGTGCTCCGACTCGAAGAGGCGATTTACAAGATGACGGCCTTGCCGGCCTCGCGGCTCGGACTCGTAGACCGCGGCCTCGTTCGACCCGACTTCTGGGCGGATCTCGTCATCTTTGACTTGCCGCGTGTTCGAGACCGCGCGACGAACCGATGGCCTCACACGTATCCGTTCGAGAACTACCCCCACGAATATCCGGAAGGAGTCGACTGGGTCTTTGTGAACGGCGAGGTCGCCGTGGAAGACGGCCGGCCGACAGGCACGCGTGCGGGGCGGGTCCTCCGACATACGGAGAGGTCATGACGGTTCGACCCTTGGAGAAGACGTTCTCAGATGAGCGAATCCGGCGCAGCATTTCCCGAATCCTTCGAGAGAATGTCTTGTGCTCAATCTCGACCGTCGCGGCGAACAATCGAGCCCACATCAACACCGCGTATTTCTGTTACACGCCCGACTTCGCGCTGTATTTCTTGTCGGACCCAGACTCGCGGCATTGTCGGAATCTCGCACGAAACCCCTCCCTGGCGATGACGATCTTCACGTCGGCCCAAGACTGGGGAGGCCAGGATCGGGGGCTCCAGCTGTTCGGTAGTTGCCGGCGGACCATGGGACGAGAAGCGAGGCAGGCGGAACGATTCTACGCGGCACGGTTCGCGGCGTATGCCAAGTGGATGAAGGGTTTGACTCCGGCCGAGCGACGGCAGGCGGCCCTCCTCCGCTCGTATTCGTTCTATCGATTTCTTCCGAGCCGCATCAAGATCCTCGATGAGCGGGAATTTGGCGGCGCTATCTTCGTGACGGCCACGGTCGTGCGAAGTCCGCGTTCAAAAACCGCCGTGCGCTGGAGCGCCACAGAACTGCTTTCGCCCTAGGTCCTCCCTCACCGGGACGCGACAAGATCCACCGCCTTTGCATCGTCAGAGGACCAATCTGGCCCACTCGATCGCTCGGTCACTTTGCCAAAAGCTATCAAATAGGCGTTGTCCGGATACGGCGGCGATGTCTCCCCTCATCATCGAAGACCCCGGCCCCCGGCGATCCCACGTCGGCTCTCCTCGAGCACCTTCCCGAATCGGTATCCTGTCAGCCGCGGTGCCCGTCATACGTCAACGCCGGGACTAGGCCCGCGGCCTTCTGCGAGGTGAACCGGTGACCAAGCAACACTTCCATGGAACCGAGCCACGCGGTCTCCAGACCGTCGTGCGATCCGCGATGTTCGAGGGTCGCTTCGGACGCATGTTCCGGAACCTGCCGCCGTTCCTGCCGGGGGACGCGGCGCTTCGCAAATTGGCGAAGCAGATGGTCGAGCCGGAGCCGAAACCGGGGACGGAGGACGAGAGCGGCGACAATCCGGACATCCCCGCGGGGTTCACGTATTTTGGGCAGTTCGTCGACCACGACCTTACGTTCGACCCGACATCCCAGCTGCAGCGCGACAACGATCCGGACGCCTTGACGGATTTCCGGACGCCGCGCCTGGACCTCGACTCGCTCTACAGCCGCGGGCCCGACGATGTCCCCTTCATCTACGACTCCGACGGGATCCACCTCTTGATCGGCCGGAACGCCGAAGGAGACGACGACCTGCCCCGCAACTCGAACGGGCGGGCACTGCTCGGCGATTCGAGGAACGATGAGAACCTGATCGTGTCGCAGCTCGCCCTCGGATTCCTGAAGTACCACAACCAAGTGGTCGATGCCCTTGCGGAGACACCCGCAGACGAGCGATTCGACGAAGCGAGGCGGATCGTCCGGTGGCATTTCCAGTGGGCGGTCATCCACGACTTCTTGGTGCGGCTCGTGGGGGAAGACGTGATTCGCGATGTGCTCCAGCCCGACGCGTTCACGGTCCCGACGGACCGCGGGAAGAAAATCGTGAAGACACTCAAGGTCGTGCTGAAGTTCTTCCGATGGGAGCGCCGCCCTTTCATGCCCGTCGAATTCTCTGTCGCCGCGTATCGCTTCGGGCACAGCATGGTCCGCGGCGAGTATGAGCTGAACGCCGAGGTGCAGGACGTCCCGATCTTCGCGAAGCCCCCCGACCCCGACCTCCGGGGCTTTCGCGAGCTTCCGGCGGGACACGTCATCCAGTGGGGCCGGTTCTTCGAGTTCACGGGCGGACCTCGACGTCCAACCCTCGCGGCGGATCGACACGAAGCTCGCGTTCGGCCTCAGCGTCCTTCCCGAGAGCGTGGCGAAAGGGATCTCGGCGCTAGCGGAGAGGGACTTGAAGCGCGGCAAGGCACTCGGCCTCCCGTCAGGCCAAGCCGTCGCGCGGGCGATGGGGATCCCGGAGGACCTCATCTTGCGCGGAGACGAGTTGAAGCCGCTTCCTCCGGACCTGATCAAAGCATTCGGAGTGGACACGCCGCTGTTCTTCTACGTCCTCAAGGAGGCGGAGGTATTCAGTCATGGCCGGAAGCTGGGCCCGGTCGGTGGCCGAATCGTCGCGGAGGTCCTCATAGGCCTCATCCGAGGAGATCCGGCGTCGTTCTTGAGCGTTCAGCCGATGTGGCAACCGAAGGCCGGGGAATTCGGCGCGCCTCGGGATGGCGAGTTCTCGGTGGCCGACTTACTACGCTTCGCGAAGGTAAGGATCTCTTGAGTCGGCGCCAGCCGGCCGGTTCATTGCGCAAATCTCAGGCTTCCTATTCATGAGCCCCCAAGTCATCAAATAGGCGGCCTCCGGATACGAGGCGATCGTGTCTGCGTTGCTCCTGACAGAAAAGGACGTTGAGGGTCTCCTCCGGATGGACGACGCGTTGAGGGCGGTCGAGGAAGGATTCCGGGCCTTGGGGCGAGGCGAGGCGACAAACCGCCCGCGGCAGCGGGTCGGAACCCGAGAGACGTCGATCAACGTGATGCTTGCGTCTTGGCCGGCGCGCGGCTATGCCGGGTTCAAGTACTACACGGCGTCCCGCGGGGGAATTCGCTTTTGGGTCCACCTGTTCGACATGGCGACCGGCGAACTCGTCGCCGTGATTCAGGCGGACCGCCTCGGACAGCAGCGGACCGGGGCCGCGTCCGGAATTGCGACGAAATACCTCGCGGGATCCGACGCGTCGACCGTCGGCATCGTCGGCACGGGATGGCAGGCGGAGAGCCAACTGGAGGCGGTTTGTGCGGTCCGCCCCATCCGGCGAATCCGCTGCTTCGGACGGGACATGGTACATCGCGACGCCTTCGCGAAGAAGATGTCGTCCCTCCTCGGGGTGAACGTCGAAGCGACGGGGTCGGCCGAAGAGGCAATCCGTGACGCGGACGTGGCCATCGCGGCGACGAACGCGCCTCAGCCGGTCATCCGCGGAGATTGGCTCCGCGCGGGATGTCACATCAACGCCATCGGAGCGAACCGACTCGAGACTCGCGAACTCGATGACGCCGCGGTCCGACAATGCGAGTTCGTGGCGACCGACTCAATCGAGCAGGCGAAAGCGGAGAGCGGCGACCTCGTCGAGCCGATGAAACGCGGCGTGATCACGTGGGACCGCGTCCACGAGATCAGCGAAGTCGTCGCGGGCAAAGTCCCTGGGCGGACGAACGCCGACGACATCACGTTGTTCAAGTCCCATGGAATTGCTATTGAAGATGTCGCGGTGGCCGCGCTCGTCTATGAGCGCGCACGGGAAGGGGGAATCGGCAAGTCCGTGTCCCTCTGACCGCCACCCCAACGATTGCACGTCCGAAGATCGACCCTTTGTCGCTTGGTCCGGATTGGCGCGGTTGGTGGATGGGTCACGGCTCCGCGTCCCGGAGACGCTCGAAGTATCGATTCACGGGGTTGAAAAAGATGAAGATCGTCGGCAAGGCGAGGTAGATCACCAACGCGAAGGTCGTGCTCACAAAGGAGACTGCAATCGCCAGCGGGGTGATCAAGGGGCCGATTGCGAGCCAGACCCGCACTTTGTGGACGAGCTCCAGGTCAAGGCCCGGTTCGATCAAGCCCCGATCTCCGGTCAGGTACCACCAAATCAGGTATCCCAGGGCCGCCAACAATCCGAGGACCGCGCCGTAGAGGCTGAGGGCGATCGGGTCCTCGGTGTGCGCACCCATGACCGACGCGGCAAACGGGACGAGTGCGATGCCCATCAGAAAGAGGATGTTCAGCCACACCAAGGTTCGGTTCACGCGCAGGACGAAATGGAACACTTGGTGGTGGGCGAACCAGTAGACCCCGAGGACGATGAAGCTGATCACGAAGGTCGCGAAGCGCGACCGGAGATCGAACAGGCCCTGCGCCAAGCCTCCTGGGCCGAGCGGATCGGGAGCGCGGAGCTCGAGGACGAGGATCGTCATCGCGATCGCGAACACGCCGTCGACGAGCGTCTCGAGGCGGTTCTTCGGTAGCCCGTGAGCCGTTGGCCTGCCCAACTCCGTGGTCCTCCCCCCTGCGGTCGGCACGTGGGGGCGGAGCTTAAAACATCGGTGCGGGCGAATGTTCAGCGGCTACTTCGGCGGCGAACCGGGACAGACCGCACCGCGGCCGCCATCGCGTCGATGAAACCCGGGTCCGTGTTTGGCGAGTCCGTCCGATCGAACGCGAGACATCGCTTCTCCGCGAACGCACTCGCCTCGATGTCCACGTCGTAAAGGATTTCCAGGTGGTCCGAAACAAATCCAAATGGGACCACGAGGACGGCCCGCTCTCCGGCTCGGCTGATCGCGTCCAAGGCGTCCTCGAGTGGCGGGCCGAGCCACGCCTCTTCGGTTCGGCCGGCACTCTGCCACGCCATCCGAGCCCGCAGCGGCGGCAATCGCCGGAGCACTAAGGCCATTGTCTCCGACAGCTCCCGTTCATACGGGTCCCCTTCATCCATGAGCTTCTTCGGGAGACTGTGGGCCGTGAACACGACGATCGGGTCGGGAAATCCTCGCTTCGCAAACTGCTCGAGACCGTAGCGGACCTTCGCCGCGAACATCTCGATCAGCGCGGGCTCCGTATTCCAACTCTCCACGTACGCGACGTTCGGTCGCGCGGCGATTCCCGAAAGGGCTGCATCCACCGCGGCGAAGTAGGCCCCCACACTCCGCCGGGAGTAGTACGGCGTTAGGGGTACGACCACGAGCTGGTCGAAGCCGTCGCCAAGGATTTCCGGGATGACGTCCCGGATGTACGGTCGCCAATTTCTCATGCAGCCGCGCCTCCAACGCCGTCGCCTGAGCCCGCGAAATATCCAGGAGCGGCGATCTCCCGCCGATTCGGCGGTATCGCTCGCGAAATTCAAGCACGAGTTCGTCGCTTGTCGGGCGCCCCCCGCGGATGTCGAGGAGGAAGGGACCGACCTCATCGAGCGAATTCGGTCCGCCGACGGCGGTCAACAGGACGGCCGTCGGGAGGCCGTCGATCTTCGCCACAACAGCCTCCTCACGTCCGTCGAGTCGATTCGTGCACGAACCGCACGAGGGCTCGCAACTCCTCTTGTCGCGTCTCGGGAAGGACTCCGTGGCCCAGGTTGAAGACATGGCCGGGACGGTTTCCGATTCGGCGCAAGACGTCCGCGGCGGCCGGCCGCCATGCATCGTGCGGTCCGAGGAGGGCTGCCGGGTCGAGATTCCCCTGGATGCCCTGATCATCGCCAATCCGCTGCCATGCCGCATCGATCGGGATCCGCCAATCGACGCCGACCACGTCCCCTCCGGCAGACGCGAAAGATTCGAGGAACCCCGCAGTCCCGGTGCCGAAATGGATGCACGGGACCCCCGCGTCGCGGATTTCATCGAACAGTCGGCGCGTGAACGGGGACACGCTCGTGTCGTAGTCCCGCGGGCTCAATGCACCGGCCCAACTGTCGAAGACCTGGAGGGCTTGAGCGCCGGCATCGACCTGAGCCCGGAGGTACGCCGCGGTCCCGCTGACGAGGAGCTCCATCAGCGCACGCCACTCCACGGGATGGTTCTGAAGGAAGAATTTCGTCGCGGCGAAATTCTTCGAAGGGCCGCCCTCGATCAAATAGCTCGCCATCGTGAACGGCGCGCCGGCGAACCCAACGCACGGGACGGCCGCGTGCGCGCGCGCCCGTCGGATCGTCTCGAAGACGAACGCCAGGTCTCTTTCTGGATCGAGCGGCTTCAATCGATCGAGGTCCTCGGGCGTCCGGATTGAGGGCTCGATCACCGGACCCTCGCCGGCGTCGATCCGGACGCGGACCCCCATCGCCTCGAGGGGCAAGAGGAGATCCGCGAACAGGATTGCGGCGTCGACTCCGAGTTCCTGGACCGGTTGCAGGGTCACCTCGGCTGCCAACGCCGGCGACTTCGCGATTTCCAGCATGCCGTGCTTCGCGCGGATCGCGCGGTAGGCGGGCGACGATCGACCGGCTTGGCGCATGAACCAAACCGGCGTGCAGTCGACCGGCTCACGCCAGCACGCTCGAAGGAAGCGATCGTTCAAGAATTCCGAACCTCCCGAAATGCGGCCGCTGCTGCGTCGATCGTCATCTCGACCTCCGCCGGACGGTGGGCGGCCGACACAAACAGGCTCTCGAACGGAGCGGGCGGTAGGTAGACGCCTCGTCCCATAAGAGCCCAGAAGAAGCGTCCGTACGCGCCCCGGTCCATCGCCTGCGCATCGCGGTAATTTCGAACCGGCTCGGGCTGGAAGAAGAGACCCATGATCGACCCGACGCGAGGTACCTGCACCGCCACGTCGGCGTCGTCTGCCGCATCGCGAAGTCCCCGTTCGAGCTGATCACTCCGTCGTTCGAGTCGCCGGTACAGTTCGGGACGAAGTTGATCCACCGCGGCGAGGCCGGCCGCCATGGCCAACGGGTTCCCCGAGAGGGTTCCTGCCTGATACACCGGCCCGAGGGGCGCCACGCACTCCATGATCTCCCGGCGTCCTCCGTAGGCTCCGAGGGGCATGCCGTGCCCGAGGACTTTTCCGAGGCAGGTCATGTCCGCCGCCACACCATATTTCTCCTGGGCCCCGCCGGGTGCGACGCGGAATCCGGTGATGACCTCATCGAAGACGAGCAGGCTGCCGAACTCCTCCGTGATCCGGCGCAGCCCCTCGAGGAATCCCGGATCAGGTGGGACGACGCCCATGTTCCCTGCGATCGGCTCGACCAAGACCGCGGCGATGCGATCGGCATGACCGCGGAAGAGATCCTCCACCGAGGCCAGGTCATTGTACCGCGCCACCAACGTGTCCCGCACGGCGTTCTCGGGGACGCCGGCCGAACCCGGGAGGCTCGCGGCGGCAAGTCCCGAGCCGGCTTTCGCGAGCAGTGCGTCCGCATGCCCGTGGTACGCCCCCTCGAACGTGACGATCTCGTCGCGGCCGGTGAAGCCCCGCGCGACGCGCACGGCGGACATCGTGGCCTCTGTGCCGGAGCTGACGAATCGGAGGAGATCGATGCTCCGGAACCGGTGCTTCACCGCCTGGGCCAACCGGACCTCCGGCTCCGTGGCAGTACCGAAACTCGTGCCGCGGCCGGCGGCGCTCCGGACCGCACGGACGACCGCGGGATTCGCGTGACCGAGCAACAACGCGCCCCATGACATGCAAAAATCGAGATACTGCCGTCCGTCTGCGTCCCAGAGAGATGGGCCTTTCCCCCTCACCATGAACCGGGGCGTTCCGCCGACGGACCGGAACGCGCGCACGGGACTGTCAACGCCGCCCGCAAGGCTCTCTAACGCTTCCGCAAAGAGTCGCTCCGATTCCGACGCCGGGGGCGCCTCTCCCGGTTCGGATCCCATATCAGATCCCCAGGGCGTCGAGCATTTGCTCTGGCGTGGAGAGGATACACGTGAAGATCGGTGTCTCTCGCTCCGTGTACTTGCTCGCCTCGCTCGAACGGAGCTCCATCACGAGGTCGAGGAAGTCAAGCGGGTTGTCCGCCTCGAACGATAACACGAACTCCTGATCGTCCAGGCCGAACGAGTAGGCGGTGTGGATCTTCACGTCCGGATACTTGTGCCCCACGCGGAAGTGATCCCGCATGATGCTCTGCCGCCGTTCGAACGGGATCGAGTACCACTCCCGTTTCTTGACGAACGGGTACACGAACAGGTACCGGCTCCCGAGCGGCGCAGGACTTGTTCCGAGGCCGTCCTGCCCCTTGTGCGTGTGGCCGCCCAGATACTGCGAACGCTTGCTCGCCGCGAGATAGGCGTACACGGTCTCGAGGTGGTGGCCGAGTTCCGTCGAGGAGATCCGCCGGGCCATCTCCCGGAAGGTCTCCAGGCGCGGATCGATTGCCCATACCATGAAGTCCGCGTCGGCCCGGATCCCTTGGAGCGAGTAACATCGGAGGGTGACCTCTTCTTCGAGGTCGTGGACGAGCGCTGACAACTCCGACTTCTGTTTCTTCTTCCGCTCCGAATCGAGGAGCCGCCATTCGGGTCGGACCTTGTAGAACGTGTACTTGAGGAACTCGCGGGGTCCACTTTCTTCCCCGGCCGTACCGGACTCGTGCGCCAGAGACGGCTCCGTCATGCGGGTCCCTCCCGTTGCCACCGGGCGAACGCTTTCGCGTGGTATGTCAGGATGAGGTCGGCGCCCGCGCGACGGATCGCGGTGAGCGTCTCCTCGACGACCGGGCGTTCGTCAACCCATCCCCGTTCTGCAGCCGCCTTGATCAGGCTGTACTCCCCGCTCACGGAGAACGCCGCGAGGGGCGCGTCGAACCGCTCGCGGGCCGCCCGGATCACGTCCAGGTACGCGAGGGCCGGCTTCACCATGACGATGTCGGCCCCCTCCTCCAGGTCGAAGGCGATCTCCCGCAGCGACTCGCGCAGGTTCGCCGGATCTTTCTGATACGCGCGGCGGTCGCCGAACCGGGGGACGGAGTCGGCGGCCTCCCGGAAGGGACCGTAGAATGCGGACGCGTGCTTCGCGGCGTACGCGAGGATCCCCGTCTCCTCGAATCCTTGGCGGTCCAACGCCGCACGAATCGCGGCGACCTGGCCGTCCATCATGGCGCTCGGAGCCACGAGGTCCGCGCCCGCCCGCGCGTGGCTCACCGCGGTCTTCGCCAAGAGCTCGACCGAACTGTCGTTGTCAATCCGCCCATCTCGGAACACCCCGCAATGACCGTGGTCCGTGTATTCGCACAGACAGACGTCCGTGATCACGACGACGTCCGGCGCCGCCACCTTGATCGCCCGGATCGCCTCCTGGACGACCCCGCATTCGTCGTACGCCCCCTGTCCTAGCGGATCCTTGTCCGTCGGCAGACCGAAAAGGATCACGGCCGGGAGCCCGAGGGCCGCGAGTTGCTCCGTCTCCGAGACGGCTTCGTCAATCGTCAGCCGAGAGATCCCCGGCATCGACGGAATCGCGGCATCGGTGCGAGGATCCTCTCGGACGAAGAGCGGTTGCACGAGATGGTCCGAATCGACCGACGTCTCGCGGACGAGCGCCCGAAGGGCTGGCGTCCGTCGGAGTCGTCGGAGACGAGAACGGGGACGCGGGAGGTCAGCCATGGGCTCGAACCTCCGCGACGCTCTCGATGAGGCCAGTCACTGTGTGTTCGCGGGCGACCGCGCCGATTCGGAAGCCGACGGAACGCGCTACCTCTGCGGTGACCGGACCGATGCACGCGGCCTTGGCTTCCTTGAATAACCGTTCTCGCACATCCGGTGGCAGGAGGCCGACAAGATGGGTCGCCGCAGATGCGCTCGTCAGGAGGACCACATCGATCCGGCGTGCCTGCCGGATCAAGTCAACCTGCGGCTTGGCCGGAATCGCGTCGTACGCATCCGCTTCGATGACCTTTCCGCCGCGTCCTCGCAGCGCCTCCGCAAGGCCCCTCCGAGCGATGCGGGACCGAGGCAAGAGAATCGTCCGCCCGCGCACGTCTCCGAGGGCTCCCGCGATTGCATCGGTCAAGAACTCGTCCGGCATGGAAGAAACCAAGAGACCGGCGGCTTCCGCGGCGGCTTTTGTCGCGGGTCCCACGGCCGCCACGTTCCCCGGGAACGGCGTGAGTTCGACGCCGAGGGCTTTTGACCGCTCGACGACGGCCTCGACTCCGTGGGCGCTGGTGAAGACGACCCAGTCCAGGGTCCGCCAGATCCGAAGGCCACGGTCCAGCGCCGCGTAATCCTTCGGCGGAATCACTCGAATCGTTGGGAAAGGGATCGCCCTGCCGCCCTTGTCCCGAACGGACCGGACGACTCGGTCGACTAGATCCTCCGACGTCACGACGAGGAACGTCCGCCCGCGTAACGGGAGTTCGTCCATCTACGCCCCTCCGGCAACGAGGTCGGCGCCGCCCTGCTGAACGAGTTTTTCCCAGACCGAGTCGACGACCTCCTTCCAGTGGGACTCGTCGCCGTTACCCTGGGAACGGACGAGGCGACGGCCTTCCGAATCCGCGAGCACCGCCTGCAGGGTGATGTCGCCGTCGAGGGTCGCGAGCGCGCCGAAGGGAATGTTGCATCCGCCGCCGATGCGCGCGCTCAGGGCTCGCTCGGCATCCGTCGCGCGCCGCGCTCGGGGATCGTCAATCGCGGCCAACAGGCCAACGACGGAACGGTCTCCCTTGCGGGCTTCCACGGCGAGGGCCCCCTGGCCGGGAGCAGGAGTCATTACGGCCGGCGGCAAGGGGTAGGTGATCCGATCCTCGATCCGGAGCCGTCGCAGGCCGGCCGCGGCGACGATCACCGCGTCGAAATCCCGCGAATCGAGCCGACGTAAGCGCGTGTTCACATTCCCATGGAGGTCAACGACTTCGAGGCCAGGCCATCGGGACAAGAGTTGCGCACGACGGCGGAGACTGCTCGTCCCAACGCGCATGTCCGGACCCAAATCCTCCGGGGTCAGCTCGTCTCGGGCGACGAAAACGTCTCTCGGGTCCTCCCGCGGCGGAATCGCAGCGATCACGAGTCCGGTGGCCACCTCGGTAGGCAAGTCTTTCAGGCTGTGAATCGCGAAGTCGATCCGACCCGCGAGAAGGGCGTCCTCGATTCGCTTCGTGAAGGCACGCTTGCCGTCCAGGGCACTGCCCAAGTCCTCCCGGTATCCGTCGTCGCCGTGGGTTCGGATCACGACCGTCTTCGTCTCGAGGTCCGGGTGGACGGAGCGCAGTTGGCTTACGACCTGTTCCGTCTGCGCCAGCGCGAGAGGGCTCCCGCGCGTGCCGACGCGCAGCGTCCCGGTCATCCGGATCCTCCCTGCAGCCCGACGACCATCTCTCGGACGATTTCAGCGCGTCTCTGCTCCGGGAGCGACCGCAGGCGCTCGGTCGGGCCATGCAGAAAACGGTTCACCAACCGCATCGAGAGTTTGTCAACGATGGCCCGGTCCTCTTCGGAGAGATCCGGGAGCCGGGCAAAGGCCTCCTCCAGCTCACGCCGTCGCACTGCCTCGGCGGTCTTCCGAAGAGCGGTGACATCGACGAACGCCTCCGGGCGCAGCGATTCGATGAGGCGTTCCGACTCCTTTCGAATCCGATGGTCGACTCGCGCGAAGGCCGCGGGCGACGGGGGACGTTGACCCCAGGGCGCGAGGCCGTCAAGATCCAACAGGTGTACTCCGGGAAGACCGCGACAGCCCGGATCTACGTTCCGCGGAAAGCCGAGATCGATGAGCCACATCGGCCGGCCCTGGCGCCGACGAATCGCGGCGCGGACCATTTGCTTCGTGATGAGCGGGCGCCGGACCGCGGTCGCGGCAAGGACAATGTCGGCGTCGGCGAGAAGGGTCTGCAAATCGGCCCATGGGACGGCTTCCCCGTCAAGACTCTTCGCGAGCTCGCGGGCCCGTGGATGATTCCGATTCACGACGCGGATTTCGGCGTGAGGCCGAAGCTCCTTTGCGGCGATCCGAGCCATCTTCCCCGTCCCGATGACCGCGACGATTCGATGCTCAAGGGGTACGACCGCCTCGAGGAATCGAATGGCCGCGTGGCTCGCCGACGCGTCTCGCGGGGTGACGCCAGCAAGCGTTCGGATGGACGGGGCGACTCGTGCGGCTTGGAAAAACACGGCGGCAAGGTGGCGCTCGGAGGCCCGAGTCGGTCGCCGCGACGGGGCGCTCCGGACTTGAGCCGTCACCTGCTCCTCGCCTTCCGCCGGGGAGTCCAGGCCGCTGGCGACCCGAATGAGATGAGCCGCTGCATCGCGGTCTTCGAGGACGTACAGCATCCGCTCGTCGAGGGAGACGCCGAGGGTCTTTCGAACGAGTTCGGCGGCCCGAGCAGGGTCTTCCGTGAGTGCGTACACTTCGATTCGATTGCACGTGGTCAGGAGGACGAGATCGGACCAAGGTGGTCGCGGTCCGCCCGCCTTCCGCAAGGAAGCGTACGAGGCCTTCCGGAGAAGCCGCTCACGCGCGTCGAGGCTCGAGGTCCGATGGTTGGTCCCGATGACGATGAGGTGAGCCGCGGCAGCGCGTGTAGGCAGGTCCGAGCGACGGGGAGAAAGGGGCGACTCGCGATTCATCGACTCGCAAGCCGTGCGACCCAACGAGCCTATAAAAACGTGCGGGCAAACGATTCACATCGTAAGGCTAACTTCGGCGGCGATCAGACCGATCCCGATGATGTGGGCAGAGAGGCTCGACCGCGGCGCGACATCTGCCCCACTCGGTTGTTCTCAGGCCTTGCGGTGGACGGAGACCAAGTGCTGGACGTACCCAACGAAGCCCCCGGCGGACATGTAGTTCTGCGGGTTCCGGAAGAACGGGCAGCCCAGCGCCGCGGACACCGCGCCCAACGCGATGAACGCGAGAAACCCGATCGCCTTCCAGTTCGGACGCTTCATCATCACCCCGATTCCGGACGAGCAGATATCCTTTGCGGGTTCCGATTCGAATGGGGAGTGGCGAGTGGAGCAATGGACTCACATTGAGCGCATACGAACATGGGCAATCGTCATCACCGACCTGGGCCTCGCCACCGCGGCTCAGTAAGACCCATATAGAGTGCATCGGATACAATGCACTATGAAGGCCGCCCGACTTTTCGCTTACGACAAGCCTCTCCGACTCGTCGACGCCGAGACTCCACGCCTCAAGAATCCGGCGGACGTGATCGTGCGGGTCACCGGGGCGGGCGTGTGCCACACGGACCTGCACATCGTCGAGGGCGTTTGGAAGGAAAAGGTCCAGGTCACCTTGCCGTACACCTTGGGCCACGAGAACGCGGGAATCGTCGAGGAGGTCGGACCGGCGGCCACCTCCGTGGAGAGGGGAGAGAAGGTCATCCTCCATCCCGTGATCACGGACGGCCTGTGCCGAGCCTGTCGGATCGGCGAGGACATGCATTGCGAAAACCTCGTGTTCCCAGGGATCACCGCGGACGGCGGCTTCGCGCAATTCATCCGCACCTCCGAGCGCTCCCTCGTCAAGTTGAACGAGCTCGACCCCGCGGACGTCGCCCCCCTAGCCGACGCCGGGCTCACCGCGATCCGCGCCGTCAAGAAAGCCGCGAGCCGCATGACCTCGGGCAGCAACGTCGTCGTCCAAGGGGTGGGCGGCCTCGGTCATATCGCCCTCCAGTTGTTGCGATGCATGACGAACGCCTACATCACGGCCTCCGACATCGCGGAGAGCAAACTCCGCCTCGCGGAGAAGATGGGGGCTCACCGCGTCATTGACGCGCGGCGGGATCCCGTGAAGCAGGTGATGGAGTTTACGAAGAACCAAGGGGCGGAGGTCGTAATCGATCTCGTCGGCAACGACCAGACCCTCGCCAACGGGATGCGGATGCTCCGGAAAGGCGGCTCGTTGATCATCGTCGGTTATGGCGGCACGGCGAACCTGAAGGCCATCGACATGATCTTCTCCGAGTTCTCCGTCCTCGGGAGCCTCGTCGGGAACTGGGACGAACTACGCGAGCTCATCGAGCTGACGCGACAAGGCAAGGTCCGCGTTCTCACGCAGAAAGGGAAGCTCGACGAGGTCAACGACATGCTCGACCAGTTGAAGAAAGGAACGCTCGAGGGTCGCGGCGTCGTGATTCCGTAGCTTCGAATCCCGTCAACGCCGCGAGCTTAGGGCGACACCGGCTTCGAGCCGTGCGGCAGGCGGATCTTCGGCAGGAACATCGGCGTCTTGCTCGCCCACGCGTGGAACTGTTGTCCGAAGGTCTCCGCAAGCATGGCCTCTTCCCGCTTCGCTTGCCGGTAGTAGAGGAGGACGAGCACCGGCCAGAGGATCGCCGTGGGGATCGTGGGCCACACGATGAACTGACCGAGGGTCACGAGGAGGAAGCCGAGGTATTGGGGATGCCGCACCACCGAGTAGATCCCCTGGGTGACGAGGACCGTGCCCCGCAGGAAGACAATCTCCTTCCAGCCCTTGTAAATGAGGACGATGCCGATGATCACGAGGGGTGACCCGACCAACTGGCCCACTCGCCACACGTATCCGGAAAACAAGGGCGAAACCGGGTAGGTCGCGCTCGAGAGCAGGTACACGGTGAGCGGAAATCCGTACATCTCCGCGAACAGAGAGACCATGAAGCCCATGTACGTCCCGTGGGCCTTCCACGATCCTCTCACGCGGAGGGGCACGAGGGCCAGGAAGAGCCCGACAAGCACGATGTTAAGGACCGCGACGCTCCACCGGTTGAATTCGAGGGACGTCCCTTCAATCACCGGGAACGAGCCGTACGCATACGCGTAGATGCTCGCCACGATTTGATCGAACTGGTAGAGTCCGACGAAGATCAGGGCGACAATCGCCGCGTAGCCTAGGAGGAGCCGCTTGTTCAGGCTCCGACGGTCGAAGCCTCCCGGTACTCCCTGCGGCGATGCCATGGTCTTGGAATCGGACGACGGCTCAGGACCCCTCTTCCGGCAAGTTCAGGTAGTACTCCGGAACCGGTGTCATTGTCTCCTCGAGGACGTCCGGAAACTTGCGCCGGCGCTCCGGGAGCCAGGCGATGATGAGGAGGAGGGACCCGATGAAGAGGATCGGTAGCCCGATGATCTCCGCCGTAATCGCCGAACCGGTCCCGTGGGGAGCCTGCACGACGAACCACTGGGGCAGGCTCGCAATCGTGGCCCCCGCGACGCACAACAGCCAGCCGAGGTATCCGAGGGGGAGGATGCTCATTTCCCCTTTCGTGCTCAGGTTCATCCTCGTGCCCCCTTCCTCTGCTCCCAACGGCCGTACCAGAACATGATCCCGATGAACACCAGACCCATCAACACCTGGGCGACGAAGCCACCGACGGCCCACGACCAGGGCGTGAGCAGGAGGAACGTCCCTTGGAAGGGCGATCCCGCGATTGTCAAACCCTGAAGGGGCTCGACGACCGGTCCGGTTGCGTCCGTGAACGCACCGTACAAGACGGGAATCGGCGGATTCCCTGTTACCCCCGCTGGTCCCGGCGCGGCCGGGATGTTCCCTACGTTTTGCACGGAGACGCCCACATGGAGGTGTCGGAAGGTCGGCTGGATTGAGCGCAGGACCAAGGTCACATCGTATCGCGCGCCGGGCACGAGTAGGAACGACGACGAACCGATCCACGTGTTCGTTCCGGTGCAGTCCGCGGTCGGAGGTTCGGGGGCCGGAAGCGTACACGTGACGTAACGGCCAATCGTTGCGAAGTCGAGACCGAGCCGGGTGATCCAGAATAGGTCGCCTCGGACCGCGTTCGCCGCAACGTAGTTGAACGTCCACCTAATGACCAGGAATTCACCCGTGTTCAGCGAGATGGTCGGATAGCCCTGCGATCCTAGGACGGCGGTCGTCGGAGTCCCGCTTCCCGTGAGCGGGAGCGTCTGGGTCGCATAGTGCGCGTAGATCGGGGCACTGGGGACGCGGATGTTCGCGTAGGCCACTTCCCAGTCCACGGACGTCTCCTGTTCGTGGGCCCGAACGCCCCCTGGGAACACGAGGAATCCCAACAGGACGACGCCAAGGACGATGGTCACCGCAATTGGAAGCGCTCTCATCGTCTCACCTCCACCCTTGCCGCTTGAGGGCGGCATAGAACTTCTCCGAGTTCTTCATCCACTTCAGCACGAAGTAAGCGGTCGCAAGGCCCGCGATGACCCACGACGCTGTGCCGACAATCGCGTTGAAGCTCGTGTCGTACCAGGTGTCCGGGAAGCCCACGAGCGGAATCGTCGGGAGGATCATCGCGCTCACGCCCCCGCCGGCTTGACGAAATGCTTGGTCGTCTTCTCGACGCCGTAGAAGATCGCCTTGATGAAAATATACGTGAACCCGGACCAGACGACCCCCATAATGCCCGTGAAGCCCGTCATGATGATGTACGGGTCGTAGAACGACTTATACGGCAGCGGCCACGTGAATCCTTCCGCGATGTACGACGGAATCGGCGCCTTCGGGATGACCATCCGGATGAGGGACCACACGGGCATCACATGGGTCGATCCCGCCGCGAGCGGATCCGGATAGACCACGTTCGACAGTAGGAAGGGCGTGTTGAGGAACAAGAACTGACTCGGGACTACGAGGATGGCGGCGAGGAAACACGCGACGAGGGTGTACAACCCCATGTGCTTCTTGAGGCCGAACAGGATCAGCGTGAAGTCCGTCGCCATCGCTGGCAGCATGTACGCCGGCAACTGCACGTAGTTGAACGGATAATTGTTCATCCCGACGTAGAACAACTGCACCATCAACGTGCGCTGCAAGAACCAGAACATGACCACGAGCGTCGCGCCGAAATGGATCTTGAAGAACTTGTTGAACACCCACGAATAGACCGGGAAGTGGATCGCGACGAGCCACGTAAAGACGAACGGCGCCCACGCGTAGTCCTTCCAGTCGATCCAGAACTCCCAGTCGCCGACGCCGATCTGCGAACTCACCGACAGCATGTTCTGCGAGAAGATCAGCGTCGCCGTGAAGGCGACGATGCTGATTGCCTTCGTCGTGAAGAAAGGGGCGCGTACCGTCTCTGCCGCTCCCGCGGTTGCGGTTGCCATGAAACCCCCCCTACTTCCTCGCGACGGGCCGACCCGCCCGCGCCGGCACACCGACCGGCATCGGAGCGGGTACCTCCGCTGCGACGAGCTCCTTCGCCCTCGCCTCGAGCTGTCCCATTCGGAGCAGCACCCGAACGACTTCAGGCACGCCGACCGCGTAGATGAACATGAACGTCAGGACGAAGTTCCAGTGGGTCGGCATCGAGAAGAACTCCTCCCGGAACAAGAAGATGTGACCGATTTCGTTGGTGAGCATCGAGCCGAGGGTGAACCCGAAGACCGTGATCGGGAAGACCCACAGCGTGATCGGGATGTCACCGCGAATATACGGTTGCGCTTTCTTCAGGGCATAGAACTGGAACACGATCGCCTCGAACATCATCAAGGCGAAGAACGGCCCGAAGATCATCAGGTGGGGCGGCGTCCATGTCGAGTCCCGCACCAGGAACGAATGCTGCGCGGGATCCCAAATCACGGGGATCGCGACGGCGTTGTAGGTGACCGCCGTGATCCACCACATCCACATGAGGTTTCGAAGTGCCCTTCCTTCATCCGCGATACTAAAGACCGGCTTCGTTGCAGACGCAGACTCCTCCATCGA
>WNGG01000896.1_pt1 | contig 33175 bp, 25 predicted proteins | sample 5400661 | NCBI WGS metagenome assembly WNGG01 (sample SAMN13153372, study PRJNA577476) | soil metagenome | isolation source: 100 cm soil or saprolite under Garry oak tree replicate 1 | place: USA:California | collected 2016-06-15
GGAAATTATTCACGGGCTTCACCATGCGCGACGCAAAGTTATTCACCATCGGCTGCGGGGAGAGGTTCCGAAGGCTCTCCTCGCCGCTGGTGAATAACTTTGGAAAGGCTATAAGGGGCTGGGGGTGAGGGCCGTTCATTCCGCCTTCTGCATTTCCCCTTCCCCGGCAGGGACGGTGCGCTGCGCCGCCGCGCGCCGTTGCGCGCCTGTCCCATCCCGCGAAACGTCTCCCTCGTTCTTCATTCTGCCTTCGTGCTTTCCCCCTACCGCCAAGCGAAATCGCGCGGACCGGGGCTTTCCTGTTCATCCTGTTAATCCTGTCAAATGATCCGCCTGACGCCGCCCTTCTGCATTCTACATTCTGCCTTCTGCATTCGAACTCGATGGGCTCCCGCTTTGCGCCAACGCCCCGCTGTGTGATCTTGCTCGCTGTTGGCAGCCTTTTTCGCCACTGTTGGGACAATGGCCAAGACAAGTTCAAAACCAGATTCCCGCAGCAACGGGTCCGCTCTCGGCTTCGAGGCGACGCTTTGGGCGACCGCCGACAAACTCCGCGGCAACCTCGACGCCGCCGAATACAAAATCCTCGTTCCGGACCGTTCGCTCCTGAAATACATCTCCGACGCCTTCGCTGAAAGGAACGCCAACCTCCTGCCAAAGCTGCTGTCGGGCGAGCTGCGCTTGCCAGCCCCTTAATGCCAATTAAAAACTAATTGCTTGCATTTTAGTAATTTGCGGGTAAATACTAAATTTGCATGAATTAGTAGTTGGCTGACATTTTGGAACGACAATGAAGATTCCGCAACGACCACCGCCGTTCTCGGAAATGATTCGGAAGCAGACGGACGGGGATCGCCTGGGCGCGATCCTCGAACTGGCGCGTCAACAGATTCCGTCCGAGCATTACCTGCATTGGGACAAGCTGCGGCGGTTGAAACCACCGGAAGGGTTCACGCTCGAAGAATGGTGGCTTGCCATAAAACTTCAACGAAACGGAGTGCTGAAGGCCGTTCCTTTGAACGACAAGGAGGGAAAGCCGTTTCGTTTCTGCACTCCCGACATCGTGCAACAGGAGTTGCACGAGATCGATGTCGGAGCCGGACGCTCGATCGGCATTCCTGAACCAATTACCAATCCGCAAACGCGCGACACCTATTTGGTGCGGTCGCTCATGGAGGAGGCCATCAATTCCAGCCAGTTGGAAGGTGCCGTGACGACGCGAGAGGTGGCCAAAGAAATGATTCGCACGGGCCGTCCGCCTCGTGACACGAGCGAGCAGATGATTCTGAACAATTTCGTGACGATGCAGCGGATCGCCAAATGGAAGGAAGAGCCGCTATCGCCGGAGATGATTTTGGACATCCACCGGCTGGTGGCAGAAAAGACCCTGGAAGATCCCACGGCGGCCGGCCGATTTCGCCGGGCGGATGAGAAGCGGGTGGTGGGCGATGATTTCGGCGAGGTGTTCCACGAGCCGCCGCCCGCCGCGGGCCTGGAGGACCGACTGAAGGGGATGTGCGATTTCGCGAATGCCAGGACGCCTGGCTTCTTCGTTCATCCGGTCCTTCGTGCCATCACGCTGCATTTCTGGCTGGCCTATGACCATCCGTTCGTGGACGGCAACGGAAGAACGGCGCGGGCGTTGTTCTACTGGTCCATGCTACGCTGCGGGTACTGGCTGTTCGAGTTCATCTCCATCTCCAATATCCTGAGAAAAGCGCCGATCAAGTATGGCCGCTCGTTTCTTTACACCGAGACGGACGACAACGACCTGACTTACTTCATCGTCGCGCAAACCAAAGTCATCCGGCGGGCGATTGAAGAGCTTCACGCCTACATTGGTCGCAAAACGGCTGAAGTTCGTGAAATGGAGTCGCACGTGCGAGCGCTCGACCTGTTCAATCACCGGCAGGTAGAGCTGATCCGCCACGCCCTGAGGCATCCGCTCCAGCAATACAGCATTTCCAGTCACCAGAAGAGTCACAATGTGGTTTACCAGACGGCCCGGACAGATTTGCAGAACTTGCACCAGCGCGGTGTCCTCGATTGGAAAAAGCGCGGCCGGCAAATGGTCTTCATTGCCCCCGGCGACCTGGCGCAAAGGCTTCGGAAACTGGAAAAGCAGGCCCGGCAGTGAAATTCCCAAAGTCCGCTGCCGAAAACGCCGCGCTGTCCTGGCTCGGTGAGCTTGACTACGCGATACTGCAAGGGCCGGAGATCGCTCCGGGCGAATCCCGCACCCTCGCCGGGCCGCGCGACAAGCTGCTGCCGAAGCTGGTGTTGGGCGGGTTGCGTGTGCCCGCCTCGATTTCACGCTGACATCAGCGCTGCGCAATAGCGAGTTACCAATATGGCATGGAGCGACAACCTGACCGACGAACAGAAAAAGGCAGCTTCGCACACCGGCAGACACGCGCGGCTGTTGGCGGGACCCGGAACTGGCAAGACACGAAGTCTGACCCGTCGTGTGATATACTTGGTCGAAGAAAAGAAGGTGGTGCCGAGCGCAATCCTCGCCCTCACGTTCACTCGCGCTGCGACCGCTGAACTACGAGTGCGGGTGAAAGCCGAGTTTGGAAAAGAGGCCAGTCTGCCGCACGTCTCGACGCTCCATTCCTTTGCATTAAAGACCATACTGGAGAACGCGACGAGAGTGCGGCTGCCAAGACCAATCAGGATTGTGGATGATTATGAGGAGCGTTGGATAATCCAGGAGGAACTCAAAGCGGTTCTCGGATTGAAGAAGGTGTCACAGGTCGCTGACTTGCTCAATCGTTTGTCAGCCGACTGGGAACAATTGACCGAGAACTGGGAAGCACGGTTCCCAGACCCTGCATTTCTCGGAGCGTGGCGTGAACACCGGACGATTTATGGCTACACCCTCAGGAGTGAGCTCGTGTATCAGCTCAAGCTGGCTCTTTCGGAGGGACAACTTGAACTCGATGACCCACCTGCTCATTTGCTCGTTGACGAATACCAGGACTTGAACGCCTGCGACTTGGCGGTGGTTCGGGAGTTGGCAAAGGCCGGAGCGGAATTGTTCAGCGCTGGCGACGACGATCAGAGCATCTACGGTTTCAGGTATGCCAATCCCGAAGGCATTCGCCGATTCACAGAAGACTACAAGCCAGCCGAGGGTCTTGAACTGGCCGAGTGCAAGCGGTGCGACCGAAAAATTCTGGCGTTGGCGCTCTATGTGGCTCGCGAAGACCCCAGGCGGCTGGACAAGAAAACCCACTCGGCGGGCGACGCCAAGGATGGCGAAGTGCGCATCCTTCGCTTCGGGCACCAACACGGTGAAGCTGAAGGCATCGCCGCGATTTGCAAGTGGCTGCAAGACTCCCAAGGCGTCAAGCCGGAAGGCATCCTGATTCTGCTTCGCAGCGACCACAACAGACAGTTTTCAAAGCCCATTCGCAAGGCATTGCAGAACCTCGGGTTCGAAGTTGCCACCGTTGCTGACCCTCTGGAGCCGTTGAATTGTCCAGGGGACGAGCAGGGCAAACGGCAACTGGATGGAAGGTTGTTCCTGTGTCGATTGAGGCTACTTGCCAACCGGAACGACCACCTTGCATGGCGCACGCTCTTGGAGCTGCGAGACAACGGGCTTGGTGATAAGGCCCTTGCCGGCGTGTACAAACTTGCACGTGAAGGCGGGCACTCCTTCACTGACGCGTTGAATCAGATAAAGGCTGAGCCATCAAAGTTGGCTCGGTTCGGCACAAAAATTAAGTGCGAGATGGAATTGATTGAGCAGGAGCTTGATGAGGAATCAGCACTTGACGAGTCGGACCTGCTCGCCTTCGTTCAGGCGCTTGGAACAAAACACATCCCACTGGATGCCCTTCGGGCAGAAATCTGCCAAGTGTTTGAACGAGTGCTCCGAGGGGCTCCCTTGGGTGAGCTTGACGAATTGTTGCGGGCCATCAACGTGTCACTCGGAGACAAGGAGCAGGAGGTCGAAAAGGGTAAGGTGAATATCATGTCCATGCACCAAGCAAAGGGCTTAACTGCGGACGCAACCTTTGTCGTGGCGGCAGAGGACGAGTATTTGCCCGGTCGGGCAACGGGGGACAGGGCGCAGGATGAAAGGCGATTGCTTTACGTCTCAGTCACCAGAGCGCGGCATTTCTTATTTATCACCCACTGCCAAATGCGCACTGGTTCCCAAATGCGTACCGGCAGTAAGTCTGGCACCCCAAGCAGGACTCTAACGACATTCCTGAGGGGAGGACCGGTGCCCTCGGAAGACGGAAACGCATACGTGACCAAAATCGCCGCGGAAAGATGAGCGATGGCTGAGCCGGAAAAACTGATTCAACTGCACGGCGGCTACCGGAGGTTAAAAAGCTTCCAGGTGGCGCAACTGGTCTATGGCGTCGCGGTGAGTCGCCGATGGACTGGCCGTGGCCGTTATTTCGCTAACAATTCAAATGTGCCGATAGAGTCATAAGCCTCGCGCATTTGTCTCCTCAGCGTGGCCTCCCTCCGTCTCGCTTTGGCCCTGCCGCAATAGCCCTCGACGCTGACCGGAATGCCGCTCTCGACTTTCACGACCACCCACAGTTGATTTGATCGCTTCTTTTTCATGATGGCGCCTTGTTTGGTGCTCTTTTAATCCGACCGTACCATCCGAAGACATCTACGTACTCCAAGAAAGTACCTAGCTCACCTAGCATCTCCAACGAATCGCCGTGTACCAAAACGATCCTCGCATCAGGGCGGTACGCCGAGTCGAAAACTGGCTCCGCATCAGGTTCGAAAAGTTTACGTTGTGACATCTACGAAAATGTTAACCGCCGGGCGGTAATATTCAAGCCTCGGAAACGCTCGCCTGCTCGCTCAAACCAGAGCCTTGACGCACTCGTGATGGCTCCGATTACCGCGATTCGCCAACGATGACTCGCTTGGTTTCAAGGCCGTTCATGCCGGCCGGCTGCTTTTTCGTCGGACACGGTACGGGCGGCATCTTCTTTGACGTGGAAACCGATTTCCGGTTTGGGTTGCTCGGGCGGCGGCGCCAGGAGCGGACGGAGCTTCTGGTAGATGTCGCGGAGTCCGGCGTCGTGGATGAGCAAGGTTTTGTCAATTTCCGCCAGTTGCGGCACGCTTCCCCAGTCACCCTCGGAGTCACCAATGGCCGCAAGCGAGGAATTTTGCACAAAAGCCAACGAAGGAAACGAAGCGGGCCGGAGAAGCGCCGCCGCCATTGCGCCGCGAGGGCGGGCCTGCTCGCTGAGCAGGCACTAACCACTGAGGACTTCGTTTCCTTTGTTTCCTTCTGTTTAAAAACCCTTCACCGATGGAACCCGGCTTTCCAAACGGGCCTTCTTTTGCCGCTCGCCGCTTGCCAGCGTCCGGCGCCTTCTGGCAACCTCGCGCCTTAGAGCGTGTTCTAAAAATCCTCGAAGGCGCCGCGTGAGGGCACGCGGCCTACAGGAAACACCGCGATTGAGGCCCCGTTGTAGGCCCGGTCCCCTGACCGGGCGATTTTTAAAACACGCTCTTAGCACAGCCCACATGCGATTGACTGATTTGAGCTGGCCGAAGGTCCAGGCCCTGAGCAAAGACACCCCGGTCGTCTTTCCCGTCGCGGCGCTCGAACAGCATGGCGGGCACCTGCCCTTGTTCACCGATAGCCTGCTGCTGGGCGAAGTCATCCGGCGGGTCGCGGAGACGGTGGACGACCGCATTCTGTTCGCCCCGCTCCTGTGGCTGGGCAACTCCGATCATCACCTCGATTTTCCCGGAACGTTGTCGGCCCCGCCGCGCGCTTATCTCGATCTGCTCAATGGCTTGCTGGAGAACTTCATTCAGCACGGGTTTCGGCGTTTGGTGTTCGTCAACGGCCATGGCGGCAACGACGTGCCTGGCCGGCAAACCGTCTTCGAAGCGCGGCAGCGCCACCGCCAGCGCGACGATCTACTGCTTTTGTTCGCCACTTACTGGGACCTGGGCGGCAAGCCGTGGGAAAGCGAGCCCCGGCTCCAACAGCGCCAGATGGGCCACGCCTGCGAATGGGAAACGTCGATGCTCCTGCGCCTCGCGCCGCAACTGGTGGGCGAGATTCGACAACTCAAACCGGTGGAGTCGGCGAATTCTTTCGAGCCGGCTGCGCGCGGATGGATCACCCGGGAACGGACCAAGCCCGGTCACATCGGTTCGCCGCATCTGGCCACGGCGGAGAAGGGCGAAACGTTGTTCCGAGTTTTTGCCGGTGACGTCGTCGCGCTGCTCGAACGGGTGATGGCGTGGGACGGGAAAGGTTGGGATGGATGACGGGGCCTCCCCGACAGCGGCCAGCCCATTGGAAATGGTGGTTTTGCGGACTGCTCTTGTTCGCCTCCATGATCAATTACATGGACCGGCAGACGCTGGCGAACGTGGCGGTTCGCATTACCGACGAATTCAAACTTAACCAGGAACAATACGGCAACCTGGAATGGGTTTTTGGCTGGGCCTTTGCCGTCGGCTCGCTCATCTTCGGAATCCTGGCGGACCGCGTTTCGGTGCGCGGCCTCTATCCGGCGGTGGTGTTGCTCTGGTCGGCGACCGGATTCATCACCGGCTGGGTCCAAAGCTATTCGGGTTTGCTGGTCTGCCGGACGTTGCTGGGCTTTTTCGAGGCGGCGCATTGGCCGTGCGGCTTGAAGGCCACGCAACGGCTCCTCGCGCCAAAGGATCGCACCATGGGCAACAGCATTCTCCAAAGCGGCACCTCCATCGGCGCCGTCCTCACCCCGCTCCTCATGAAGGCCATGCTGACCAGCGCTCCCGGAAGCTGGCGGCTTTCGTTTCAGGTGATCGCCGCGTTCAGCGTGGTGTGGATCGTTTTTTGGCTGTTACTGGTGCGCGAGACCGACCTGAGCCTGCCCGCCTTGACCGCGGCGCAGCCGTCGCGCGAGCTTTCGCGCGCTCCGCGATTCGGCCGGATTTTGTTCAGCCGGCGCTTCCTGGTGCTCGTCGTGGTGGTCGTCTGCATCAACACCTGCTGGCAACTGCTGCGCGCCTGGCTGCCGAAAATCCTGCAACAGGGCCGCGGTTACACCGAAGGCGAGGCGCTCTATTTCAATTCGTTGTTTTACGTGGCGGCGGACATCGGCTGCCTGGGCGCCGGCGCGCTGACGCTTTGGCTGGGGCGGCGCGGCCTCTCGGTGCATGGATCGCGGAGCCTGGTCTATTTGGGCTGCGCTGTTCTATCGGCCCTGACCACCACCGTGCTTTTCCTGCCCAAAGGCTGGGCGCTCCTCGCGGTCCTGTTGATCGTGGGCATGGGCGCGCTGGGGGTGTTTCCCTGTTACTACGCGTTGAGCCAGGAGTTGACCATCGAACACCAGGGCAAGATCACCGGTTTGACCGGCGTGTTTGCCTGGGCCTTCTCCGCGCCGGTCCATAAATATTTCGGCAGACTCGTGGACCAGACCCATTCATTTGATTTGGGCCTGGCCATCGCCGGCTGGCTGCCTTTGCTGGCGTTCCTGGCGCTCTGGTTGTTTTGGGACGCGCCGGGGGCGAAGGCCCAAATTGACTCCCGCGCACCGGCGTTTCAAGCTCGCCAGTGATGTCGATGAAATCTGCACCGGCAAATCCCGTGCGCCGCGAACCCGCGCCCGCGCGCTGGACTCGCCGCGCCTTCGTCAGCACTCTGGCCAAATCAACCGCCGCCGCCGCCGCGTTCCCTTCCGGGCGCGCCGCCTACGCGAAAACTGATGCCAAATCCGGTCCGTCGCGCCTAAAGAGAATTGCCATCCTCGCCACCGAATTTCGCAAGTATTCCCACCCGCAACATTTCATCGATCGCGTTCTGGAGGGCTACGGCTGGGAAGGACGCCACCATTATCCCCGCCTGGAACTCGCCGGCCTTTACGTGGACCAATTCCCCGAAGGCGACCTCAGCCGGGACCGCGCGCGCCGGCATGGGATTACGCTGTACCCGACCGTGGCCGAGGCGCTGACCCTCGGCGGTTCGCGCCTGGGCGTTGACGGAGTGCTGATCGTCGCCGAACATGGCGCCTACCCGAAAAACGAAAAGGCCCAAACCCTCTATCCCCGCAACCGGTTCTTTCAGCAGACCCTGGACGTGTTCAAAGCGAGCGGCCGCGTCGTGCCGGTATTCAACGACAAGCATCTCTCCACCGACTGGGGCGAGTGTCTGGCCATGGTGCGCGCCGCCGAGGAGTTCGGTTTCCCCTTCATGGCCGGCTCGTCGCTGCCGGTCACCTGGCGGATTCCCGCGCTGGAAATCCCGCTGCGCGCGCCGTTGGCGGAGAGCGTTTGCGCCGGCTACGGCGGTCTCGATGCCTACGATATCCACGGCCTCGAAACCGCCCAATGCATGTCCGAACGGCGGGCCGGGGGCGAGGCCGGGGTGGCGGCGATCCACGCCGTGCGCGGCAAGCGCGTCTGGGAAATTCTCGAGGAGCGCGAGACAACCCAGGAACTTCTCTTCGCCGCCCTGGCCCGCAGCCACACGTGCAAGCCGCTGGAGGGTTTCACTTACGCGATGCCCGGCCTGAACTGGCTGCGGAAATATTGCAAGCATCCGACCGCTTACTTCATCGAGCATCTGGACGGATTCAAAACCTCGCTCTTCCTTCTGGACGAGGTGGTGCAGGACTTCAACTACGCCGGCCTGCTGAAGAACACCGGCGAAATCCTCTCCTGCCAGATGTATCTGCCAATGCCGCCCGGCCGGACGACGCTGGCCGATTTCTTCAGCCCGCTCATGAACCACATCGAGCGGATGGTCCTCGAAGGCGTTGTTCCTTATCCCGTCCAGCGCACGCTGCTGACTTCGGGAATGGTTATATTTGCCCTCGAATCGCTCTATCGCGGCCAGGCCCGGCTGGAGACCCCGCAGTTGAAGATGGCCTACCCGCCGCCGGCCAATTCAGCGTACTGGAGGGCGTGAGGATGCGACCGCTCCGCAAAATCGCTTTCCTGCTCGAAGAGTTTCAAGTCTCTTCCCCGGCGCAACAGCTCCTCGACCGTTTTCTCATCGGCTATCCGCGGCAGGGAAAGTTCCACACCCCCGGCGGCCTCGAAGTGTCGGCCCACCTGCTGCTCAACAACGTCGAGGCGGGCTTCGACAAACGCGTCGAGGATTTCCACCTCGCCGCCAGGCCCAACCCGGAGGCGGCAGTGGCGGAGGCCGACGCCGTCGTGATCGTTCCGCGCGGAGCGGGGGCGCTCCCAAACGATGGCTTGCTGCGGGTGGCCCTCGAACGCGCGCCGGAAGGGGCCGCTTGCTTCGTTCATGGCGCTTTGGCCAGCACGCTGGACCGCGCCCGCCAACAGATTGAACTGGCCGGCTCGCGCAAAATTTCGCTGCTCGCCGGCACACCGTTGGCCGTGACCTGGCGGCTGCCCGACACCGAACTGCCGCCGGGCACTGCGCTGGCCGAGGCGCTGATCGTGGTCCAGGGCAAATCATTCGGCGCCGAATTGAACGGCTTGGAAGGGTTGCTCCCCATGATCGAGCGGCGGCAGGGCGGCGAAACGGGCGTCCGCGGCCTCCAATTCCTCGAAGGCCAAAAAGTCTGGCGGGCCGGCGACCAAGGGCTTTGGTCCTGGCCGCTTCTGGCCGCCGCGATCTCGCGCTCCGACTCGCCCCAGGGCGATCCGGTCAAGGATGGCCGGACGCAGGACATTATCGGACTCGGACTCCTGCCGAAGCTGGCCGCCGAACCTCGCGGCTGGCTGCTCGAACACTGCGACGGTCTGCGCTCGGCGATTCTGGTATTGGATGGCGCGGTGGCCGATATCAACGTCGCCGTGCGGACGCGCGATGGCGCCCTCTTCTCCGCGCAGCTCTTTCGCCCGCCGCCTCCCGGCGAGCACCATTTCAGCCGGCTGGCCGAGGTGATGGAAGAATTCTTTCGCAGTGGCAAATCGCCCTGGCCACTGCCGCGCAACCTTCTAATCGCCGGTTTGCTGGAAACCTTTGGCCGCGCCTCGACCCGCTTCGCCAGGCAGGTGAAGACCCCGGAGTTGGCGATCGCCTACGCGAGGTGAAACCCCGCTGATCGACGCTCTGCGCGACAACTATCCACCCAAGCCGCTCACTTCCCTCCGCGGAATCCAGGACCCGTGTGGCGTCTCACAAATCAAACGGCGTAACCTGCGGACCATGTCCGGGAGGGACAATTGACAATAGCCCAGCCTTTCAAGGCTGGGGTAAGACGCAGGGGGGACCAAGTCCCGAAGGGACGGTTGAAATCATGTACAGCTAATTCGGAGACATCACACCAACTTCCCCGCGCCGGCTCCTCGAACTCTCAGCGCAGCGATTGCAGGTATTCGATCAGGTCAGCCGCTTCCTGCGCGGTCATGCCTTGCAAGAGGCCCTCGGGCATGAGTGACAGCCGTTGGGCTTCCATCCGTTTGATCGCGGCGGCGGGGAGGCGAACCTCTTCCGCGGTCGCCTCCTTCAACACCACTTCGTTGGCCGATTTTCGGATCAGGAACCCCGTGTGCATCGTGTCATCCCTGGTCTCGACCAAGTACGCCACGTATTGCGGATCAATGGCCTTCGACGGCTCAAGAATGTTCTCCAGGATTTGCGCTCGCGCATACTTTTTTCCGATTTGCGAAAGGTCCGGACCGAAGTCCCGTCCCACCCCTTCCGCGCGATGACACGTCTGGCATTGCGCCCCGCCTTCCTGCGTAAAAATCTTCCGGCCACGCGCCGCGTCGCCGCGGAGCACCAGGATAACTCCGGGATCGATCTGGCTGCCAAGTGTCTTGGCGCGCCGCTCCTCGGGCAGAAACCGCTCGAACAGGTCGCGCACTTGAGCGTCCACGGCTGAAGTCCCCGCCGCGATCGCGGCCTGGCGAATCGGCGCGCTGAGCGACCGTTCGTCCACCGCCCGCAGCAAAGCCAGCGCGCCGCTGACTGACGAAAGCATCTCGCCGATGACCTCCTGCGGGTCCGGTGGCGGCCCGCTTCCGTTGAAACGGAGGCGCGCCAGCGCGGCGCTCTCCGAGGCCCGGCGCGTCACGGCCTCAGTCTCGGCCGGATCGTCGCCGGCGCTCGCGGGCAATTGCTTGATCCAGTCATGGATCAGCCCCACGCCCCGTTCATCCACCACGCTCGCGCCGAGGTAGGGCATGTGGCCTTTGCCCAGCTTCGCCATCCGATACCAGAGCACCGAACGGAAAGGGTCGCCGCTCGCCACCACTTTCGCGGCCGCAATGCCCAGGCTTCCTTGCGAAGGCACCTTGCCGGCCAGCGCGGCCTTTTCCAGTGGCAGATCGAAATTCATATAGCTCAGGACCGATCCCCCGGCGTGCTCGCGATGACAATGCGAGCAGTTGACGTGAAGATAGGAACGAGCGCGTGCGTTCAAATCCGCCGCCGGATCGTACGGGTTTGCCAAAGTGGGCTGTGGCTTGTCGGGGATGCAAGCTGGCGCGACTAGATCGATGTGCGCGAAGGTTTGAAGCTGATTGGCGCGGCTGCCTCCGTGCGCTGGCCAGGCATCCGCAGCCTCCTTGGCAGCGTATCGCAGCTCTTTGTCGAGTTGCGGTGGATTGAAGGCCAGCGCGGTGTTGCACCACGGATTGTGACAGCGCAGACATTCGGCCCGGCTATGGAAACGCCAGGTTTGGTGCCGCTTTCCGCCCGGAGCATCCGCGTCCGTGATGGCAAAGGTCTGTTCCGTTCCTTTGGCGCCCACGAGCGTCGCATCGGTTTGCTCCTCGTTCCACTGAAAGCTGCAGGCGTTCCAGGATTCGCCGTTGAAGTGCAGGATTTGGGTTTCCAGTTTGTGGCGGCTCTTCGGGTTGCCGCGCTCCAATTCGAGCGAATACGTTTTGGCCAGCACCGCGTCCTTCGGAAACTCCCAGCGACCGTCGTGGTTGGTGACGACGCCGTTGCCCGGCAAGGCCACGAACCGCTCGCCTTGGGCGTGGTCAGCCCAAAGCTCCGCATTCACCGAATAAGAAATGACGCCCGGCGCCGGCTTCCCTTCGGCAACCGAGGAAAAAAGCCCCGTCTCACTCAGCTTGCGCGGGAAGCTCGAGGGAGTATTCGCCGCTGGATTCACCACCAGTCGATGAACGGTCCCGCCGAAATCAACGATGTAAAGTTCGCCCTCCCGGTCTTCCCCGAAGCTGACGACTTTGAGCCGCGTGTCCACCAACTCGCGGCTCCGGGTCACGCGACTGCCATCATGGCGCAGCTCCCAAATCTTGCCGGTCTCGTAGTCGCCATAGATGTAGCCGCCGGCCAATTCCGGCAGGCGCTTGCCGCGATAGACGCAGCCGCCGGTGATGGAGGCCGCCTCCGAATGCGGATGCTCCCGGGTCGGCGGCAGAAGGGGCGTGGGGCCGCGTTTGCCGTCCGGCTTCACCGGTTGATGACTTCCTTCGAGGATGCTCCAGCCATAATTGCCGCCGCGCTGCACGCGATAAATCATCTCCCACAATTCCCAGCCGACGTCGCCCACCCACAGATCGCCGGTCTGCCGGTCGATGCTCATCCGCCATGGGTTGCGCAGCCCGTAAGCCCAGACCTCGGGGCGCGCGCCGGCCATGTTCACGAACGGATTGTCCGGCGGCACGCGATACGGCCGGCCCTTTTCGGCGTGATCGACGTCGATCCGCAGGATGGAGGAAAGCAGGTCGCCAATGTCCTGCCCGGTGTCCAGCGGGTCCGGCGGATCGGGACCGGCCCCGTCCCCGGTCGAAATGTAGAGATAGCCGTCCAAACCGAAACGGATGCAACCGCCATTGTGCCCGCCCGATTTCCAGGTGATCACCGATTGCTCGCTTTTCAGATCGACTTGCGGCGGGTTAGTGTCCGTCACTTTGAAACGCGAGACGTGCGTGCCGTCCGGCAATTCCGGTTTCAGGATGTACCAGATATAGACCTGGCGGTTCCGCGCAAACTGAGGATGGAAAGCCAGGCTGTAACTCTCCGTCACCTCCGGATTCAGTTGCTTGAGGTCGGCAAACAGATCGGGACTTTCGCACGCCGGATCATTAGGAAATGAAAAAATCTTTCCCGCGTGCTCGATGATTAACCAGCGATCGCTGCCCGGCAGCGCGACCAGTTCGAGCGGCTCGACAAATTTGAGCTTGGGGAACAGACGTTCGGTCCGGTAGGGCAAGGGCGGCTCCGGCGAACCGGTGATGCGCGAGGTCGTCCAGGCGATCCTTTTCTCGATGCCGTAAGGCGGACCGGATGTCGGCGGCCGGTCGTTGGCCTCAGCGGACAAAGTCCTTTCACGCGGCCCTGCGAGCGCCATCAGCGCCAGGAAGATCCTTGCGACGCCGCTCCATGGGCCGCGCCGCCTTCGCCTGGCCGCCAAACATCTCATCATTGCATCGGTTCAGTTCAGGCGAGCGTTATCCCATCAATCTGCCGCGCCCTCAAGCAGATTCAGGGAGCAGCAGGGCTTTTGCGAGTGGGGCTTTTCTCCGGTGAAAACGTCGGGTTATCTCCTGGAGAGAATTCGCGCGCCCGGAATCCTCCCAAGCTTGCGAGCGACCGCACGGAAGCTCCCTGAAGGCGCGAAAATCAGCACCCGGCCTGGAAGGCGCACCGCCTTCACCAATCGATTGACGGTCGCCTGCTCCCGGCTCGCGTTGGGCAGCCGGTGCCATTGAGGGCGGAGGCGGATACACAGCAAATAGAGTTTCTGCCGGACAAAATGGCGCAACTCCTTTCTCCCCAGATCGGCGGCGATGAGGTGCGGCTCGGTCGCCAGTGTCTGCCAGAGTGTCGTGAGTTCCGCCTCCGACAGGTCATGCGGGATAAGTTCGTCGGCCGCGGTCGCGTTGCTCCGCTCCAGCCGCGAGGCCACAATGGATTTTTCGTATCGATCCATCCGGGCGTGTAATTCCCGGATGCGCTCGGACTGGCCGGTCATCCGGTAATACCGATGAAAGCAATCGGCGGCTTGCGGGAGCAATTCCTCGTTTTCGGCGATGGCTCGCTCCAGATACGTTTCGCCCTCGCCGTCACCTGACGTGAGCAGAAAACTGCCGAGGTTGAAATTGGCGGCCATGTGTTTTGGGTCGGCACGGAGAATTTGGCGGAGCAGCGGCGCGGCGGATTCCGGCTCCTGCAACTCCAGGAGGACGCGTGCTTTGTCCCAGAGCGCATCGGTGTCTTCTTGCTTCACGGCAATGACGTGGTCCAACTGGTCGAGCCGTGCATGAAGAACATTGGCTTTGCTGTGCTGTTGACGCCAATTCGCTTCGGACCTTTCCCGCCAGGACCGCTCGACATCCGCGCGGATGGCCGCCAAGACGGGGCCGAGCAAAACCTCCGCCGCGTTTGGCCGTAGAGGAGAAGCCTCCCACGCGGGATCGCTCGCCCCGGCATTCGAAACCCAGCCGATGGCCCGCAGCCGGTCAGACAGGCACGGGTGCGTGTCGGCGTTGGTCGTCGCCGCGCGAAAAGCCTGCTCCAGCCATTTCCCTTCGCTGCCGCGGCCGATTCCGCGGAGCGACTCGCTCAGGCGAAGGAAAACCCCATCGGGCGGATTGGCGGCGGCATTGGTGAGCTGCCATAGCTCCGGCCAAAACTTCTGCTCCAGCACCCGCCCGTACCAGGCGATTCGGATCAGGGCGGTGGCGGCATTTTGCATGCCCGCCAGTTCGGCGGCGGTGGCGTCGGCCTGGTACTCATGGGTTCGCGACAGCACAAATGCATAAGCATTGAAACGCGGCCAGAACCATTTAATGAACTTTTGCACGAGTGGCCGTAGCGACACTTCACCCTGGGTCCGCGGGCGCGAAAGCTTTTCGAACGCCGGTTCCCACGAACGCCGCAGCCGGTAAATCCATTGGCCCGATCGGTGATGTTGGCGGGAGAGGTGCGCGCATTCGTGGGCCAGGACCCCGGTCAGCTCCCCTTTGGAGAGGCCTTCCATGAGCGGCAGTCCGAGCAGAAGGTAGTTCTGGTGCCATCCGAACACCCCCAACCGCGGCCGGCGCACTACGGCCGCGTTGCAATCGGGAATCATCAACACCCGATGAAACGGAGCGGAGCGCAGCCGCTTGCGCAGTTCATCCAAGGCGGCGTGGAGAGCGGGCGCTTCCGCGCGCGACACCACGCGCCCTTCCGGCGGCGGCAATCGGATCCAAAGAACTCGCCCCGCGGCCCAGCCACCGGCGGCCAGTACGAAGGCGCCAATGACCAACAATACCGCCGCGTCTTGCGGCCAAAGTATGCCCGGGACGATGAAGGCCAGACCGATCGCCAACACCAGGCCGAGTGGCGCCAGCAAGCCGGCGTACCCCAACACGGCCAGCCACACGACTCGCCTGTGCAACGCCTCGGGGTCCCGCCCAATGCCCGCTTCCACCCGCTGAACGAGCTGGTCAAACTCCTCGTGGGTCACGCGATGAAGTCCCTACGGAGTGCCCGCCGTGGCGCGCTGGACCAGGTGATAAGGAAAGGAACGCTCAACGTTAAGCTGGCGGGCCGCGGCGTTTAGTTTGTCGCGCCGGTCCGGATGAGTCACAGCCAGATCTGCAATCAGGGCCGCTTTGAGTGGAGCGGGAACAATGATGTCGGCCAACGACGATGGGGAGGGCGCGGCTCTTCCTTCCAGCAGTGCCGCGGTGCGCAGGCTGTCGGCCCCTCCGGAATGCAGCGTTTTGAGCAGGGGTGCCTGCCACTGCTGCGCCTCATTGGTGTTGCCGGCCATCTGCCAGGCCAGACTGACCGCGAGCAGCACAAGAGGGTCTTTGACGTCGTCCACTGAATAAACCCTGGTGGCCTCCTCCAGCCGATTTTGTTCGATCAGTGCGAGAAATAGCGCCGTCCTACCGGCCGGGGAATGGTCGGCTCGCGCGGCCTTTTCCAACCCGGCGAAGTCGCCAATCGAATAAAGGAAATGGTTTTGAACGGTTCTCCGCGCTTCCTCGGCGAAGGTCGGAAAGCGGCTCCGCGTGGCCCGCGCCAAATCAGCAATCGCATTTTCTGCTTCCGTCCGCCTTCCTTGCGCCGCCAAAACGTCACACAGATGAACGGTGGACTTCAAATCCGCCGGATCGCGCTGAAGCCGGCTCCGAAACTCCTTTTCAGCCTGATCAAATTGCCCCAGGGCCAGGCAGGCCGTGTTCCAAGACGCGCGGAGCTGCTGGTCCTGCGGGCGCAACTCGACTACCCGGTCCAGCAACGGCTTGGCCCCCGGCCAATTGCCAGCTGCGATCTGGTCGTAGGCCATTGCGTAAATCGGGTAGGGATTGTTCTCGTCGGCTTGATGCGCCCGGACAAACAGCTCGGCGCCGCGCGCGTGATCGCCACAGAGCCGGCCGCGCAAGTAAAGCAACGCTGAGTTGTCCGGGTCCGCTTTGAGCAGCTCGTCGTACGCCCCAAGTAGCCCAGCGGCGCCGGGCTGGCCCAAGTGAAGGTCCTGGTAGGCGCGATGCCATTCGATCTGCACGGGCCGATTGGTCAGGCCGGAGCGCAGGAACGCCTCAATGCGAGGCAATTCGTTCGTTTGCGTGGGGCTGGTAACATAGGCTTGAAGCATTTCTTTGTCGTCGGGAACTCGTCGCAGATGCCATTCCGCGAGGTCCACCGCTTCACTTTGCCGGTGCGCGGAACGCAGGCCATAGAAGGCATTGATCGGCTGGGCGCGGAACAACTCGAGCCGGGTCAACATCTTTTCCTCAGTGTGCGACGATAGAGTGACGGTCTTGGGCAAAGGAGTGAAAGGATGCGTGATCTCCGGAAACCGTTGAAAGGTCTGGCCGAAAACGTAGCTGAACGAAATCGGCTTTGGGTCCGTGCTATAGACCGCCCTTTCAAAAGTGAGGATCGCCGCGCCGCCGGGATTCAAAACCCACACCGGCTGGTCGAACCAACGGTCAAAGTAGTTCGCCTGGATGTCCATGCTCACTTCCTCCTGAACCGCCCCGCTGATCCTGGCCTGGTAGTGGCCCTCCGGCAAAGTAACCGCCGTGATCCCGCGCGCGAGTTTCACCGGGCCGATGCCCGTGATTTCCAAGCCCAGGTTGGATCCGAAGCCATTGGCCACATAAAGCTGCCGATGCCGGCGAACGACTTCGTTTCCGCACACCAGCCCAATCACGATCAACACCGCGGCGGACCCGGCGACGATGAGAACCGTTCGGAGTGAAATCGAGCGGGACCCGGCTGCGGGACCGCCGGCCTGACGCTGGAACAAGCGGCGCAGGTTGAATTTCGCTTTGGGAAGGATCGAAGTGCGATGGTTCAACGCCGCTTCAGATTTTTTGACCTCCTTTCGAAACCCGCCGTGCTGGGCGATGGCCGGCAACTCTTCGAGCAGCCGTCCAAATAAAGCGAGGGCTTCGGTGTGTCGCGCCGCCTGCTGATAAGCCAGCGCAAGCTGTTCGAGCGGGGAGAGCGAATAGAGCTGTCCCGCGCCCGGTTTCTCCAGAAAATCCACCAGCCGCCGGGCTTCATCCAGCCGCTTCGCCCGGATATGGGCACAGGCGACGCCGACTCGCGCTTCGGGCAGATCCGGTCGCAGTTCGAGGGCGCGAGCGAAAAAAGGCTCGGCGTCGGTAAATTTACCCAGATGCGTCAGCGCCGCCCCCAGGTAGGCCTGCACCCGGACATTGTCGGGAAATTTCTCGCCCATCGCTTTTTGCAACTCGGCGGCTTCCGCGGGTTGCTGGTAGGCCAGCAATTGCCGGTGGGCCTCGATGGCAGTGTCGGGGGCGGGGTTGGAGCGAAACTTTTCGAGCGCCCCGGAAATCTCGAGCTGTTTGGCCGTCTCCCACTTTCGCAGATCGATCACATAATGGCGGGAGCACGAGGGACAACGATCGATGATCCGCTTTCGGCCGAGCGGAATCACCGGAATAAAAAGGATGACGAACCAAAGCCGGGTGTCATAGGAAACCAAGTTGACCGAGCGGTGGCAGTGCGGACAAACCCCGGGCCGGCTTTGGGGATTGCCGCGGCCGTAATAGTGTGTTCCGACGCCGTTGTACGTGATGGGCATGTGGGCTTGGGGTTAAGGACTGTGGTAGCGTGAAGCGGACATCAGGTCTGGATTTCGTTTTGCGTCAATATCGGGCGATTTCTCCTCATCCAAACTGCAAGTTCGGGGTCAACGAGCGATCGCCCTCCCAACTGCTCTTGGGGAGTGTTGCAGTTCGGATGCTTTGCGTCAAACGTTGTTGGCGTCCTTTGGGCAGCTCAGGCCATGCTGGGCAGCGCAGCCAGGGCTCGGTGGATCGACCTTGCACCTGGCCCTAAAAGGAAGAACATTACCCTCATCAACCGGGCATGAAAAGACTGACTCCATGCGTCCTGGTAGGGGTTGTCCTAATCGTTCTCTGCGTCTTGGTGTCGAGGACTCGACCGCACACATCACAATTCACGGTCAGGTCACCGTTGCCGCCGGGAAAAGTCGCCCCGCAGTTGGTTAGTGCCTGGGACACTGGCGTTCTGCTCGCTCCCGACGGCTCGTTGTGGGGCTGGGGTGGCACTCTATTTCAACTTGGCGCCCTATTCGGTAAACCAACCGTCACCCAGACCCCGCAGCGGATCGGTTCGGACTCGGACTGGCGCGCTGTGGCGCCAAGTCTCAGGTATGTGTTGGCGCAGAAGATCGACGGCAGTCTTTGGAGCTGGGGAGGCAACCGACAGGCCAAGCCCACACGCATCGGAACGGACACCAACTGGGTTCAAATCAGTGTCGGCGCGGGACATTCGCTCGCCCTGAAGAGCGATGGTTCGGTCTGGGCCTGGGGACAGAATGAACGCGGCCAAGTTGGGGACGGCACCATCAGCGATAAATCCACGCCCACACGCATCGGCAAAGACAATGATTGGAAGACGATAGCTGCGGGGGCGTTCAACAGCTTTGCTCTGAAAACCGACGGCACCATTTGGGCCTGGGGACTTGATCCCGTAAGCGGTGGCAAAAACGATGATTTGTCGCCGCGCCAGATTGATCCTGGCGAAAACTGGACGGCTATCTCGGCAAGCGAGTATTTCCTGCTGGGGCTGAAGTCCGACGGCACACTATGGATCGGAGGTCAGAACGCCCGCCTTGCCGCCCCAGCTTCATTCAGCGGCCCCACTCGGAATCTTGCTCAAATCGGGCCGGACGCGGACTGGCGTGAGCTTTACGCCGGACAGACTTTCTTCTTTGCGCGGAAGAAGGACGGAAGTTGGTGGGTTTGTGGCGACAACTCGAACGGTCCTCTTGGCATCGGGAGCAGCGTGCAAGTGGCTGCTCCAAGGCGTCTGCCGTTTGACTTTGAGCCTTGGGCATTCGCGCCCGGTTATGGAAACACCGTCTTATTGACCAGAGACGGAACGCTGTGGACTTGGGGGACCAGGCTCGGCTCCGGCTCCAACAGCCGATCCTTGGTGAACAGGCTCAAGGGAGCATTAGACTCCATTCTTGCCCGCGTGTTGGGACGTCCGCTTTTCGCACATCCCACGCGCGACAGCGACCTCAGCGATCCCGTGCCTCACCGTCTCTGGGAATTTCCTGCCAAGGTGCGGCAGTCGCTTGGAAAAGCGGTGCCGGATGATGGCCGCAAGCGGGCTGGCCCACCCACCACTTCAACGAACAGCCTTCCACAGTGACCTTGGTGCTTACCACTTTGGCGCGGCATTCGTCTGAAGTGCCGACTTCTCGAATGTGTGCGTGCGCCAGCATTAAGTTGTTCCATTTCAGTCGGCGCGGGTGATATTCGGCTACGACCCAAGCCCAAAAGCGACGGTTGAGTTTGTTTAGGCAACGGACCGGCTGGAAGGTCAAGGCGGTCTCGAACTGCGTTGGCACCGTGTGAAAATCTTTCGAGCTGCCCTTTCGACCAGGCATGATATGGAGCGGTGTGGAGGCATTTGATGCCGAGGCTGGGGCAGACGATTTCCAGATGGGGGCGGCGAAAGGCCGGGCCGTTGTCAGTGTAGAGCTTGTCGGGTCGCCCTGTGTGGGCAAAACCCACTAAGCGCAGGCCATGGGCTGCGAAACCATCAAGATGAACTTTGATGTACTTTAACGCTCGATTGTCAGGTCCACGACTGCCGGTCCGGCCAGCGGGATTGGATGGCTTCGAAGACAGGATTCGTGGTGACCCGTTCGGCGCCCGCCCGGTCAACGGCTGTGCGGGCCGGCTACTACTTCTTGAATCGGCCCCGTTCGCCGGCCGGCTCGCGCAAAGCAGGATTGACTTTCCCGGCGCGTGGTGGCAGAATGCGAACCACTGTCACGTCTGTTGAAGCAAGAACTCGGCAATGAACTGATAAACGCGATATGAAACCGATCGTCATCCTCTTGACCATTATCTCACTGGGCCTGGGCGTGAGCATGCTCGTCGAGCATCAACACGCCAGCGACAAACTTAAATTCCTGGTGGACGACAACGTCCGTTTCTCCAACCAGTGGCAGGAAGCCACAGTCAAACTTGACGAAGTCCAAAAAGTCACCGCCCACCTGGAAACCAGTCTCAACCAGCGCACCGAAACCCTCGCCGCCGCCTCCAATGAACTGGCCAGAACCGGCGCCGATCTCGCCAAGGTCCAATCGGACTTCAAAGCCGCCCAGGCGGAGGTGGAGAAGCAGACCACGCGCATCACCGAACTGGAAGGCCAGCGCGACGACTTGACCAAGAAAATGGAGGACCTCACCGCCTCGATCAAATCGCTCGAGAACCAGATCGAAGACACCAAAAAGAAACTCGCCGCCACGGAGGGCGACCGGCAGGTTCTGTCCAACGAACTCAAGCGTTTGCAGGACGAAAAGGCCGTGCTCGTCGCGCAATTCAACGACTTGGCCGCATTGCGCGCCCAAGTCGCCAAACTCAAGGAAGAGGCCGCCATCGGCCAGCGCATCGCCTGGATGAAAACCGGCGTTTACAGCGCGCGGGACAAGAAAGGCGCCGAACGACTCTTATCCACTCCCTTCCTCACCGCCATGACCCCGGATAACCGCCTCGACATTGAGCTGCGACAGAGCGGCGCCGATAAAACCGCGCCGGCCAGCCCGCCGCCCAAGCAATGATCCGCGCCAGCTTGCTCGTCGATTCGCACGGGCGGATCCTGCGGGACTTGCGGGTAAGCATAACCGATCGCTGCAATTTCCGCTGCCTCTACTGCCTGCCGGAAACCGAGGCCGCCCATAATTTCTACCGCGGGCGCTGGGCGAACCTGCCAGTTTCGACGCCAGTCGCCCGCCAATGGCAGCCCCGTTCCCACATCCTGACCTTCGAGGAGATCGAGCGCGTCGTCCGGATCGGGGTCGATTTGGGGATTCAAAAAGTGCGGCTCACCGGCGGCGAACCGTTGCTCCGCCAACAAGTGCCGCGCTTGGTGGAGCGCCTCGCTCGAATACCCGGCCTCACCGACCTGGCGCTGACGACCAACGGCTTCTTCTTTGTGCCGAAGGGCAAAGCCCTGGCCGAAGCCGGCCTCCGGCGCGTCACCTTTAGCCTCGATTCGCTCGACCGCGAGAATTTCAAGAAGATTACCGGACGCGATGGCCTCGAGGAAGTCTTCGCCGGCATCGCCCAGGCGCGGGAACTCGGGCTGGACCCGGTGAAAATCAACGCGGTGATCATCCGCGGCATCAATGACCACGAGATCGAGCCGCTCGCCGAGTTCGCCCAGCGCGGCCACCTCACGCTGCGCTTTATCGAATTCATGCCCCTGGATTCGGCCCGGGCGTGGCTGAAGGAGCTCGTGGTGCCGGGCCGCGAGATTCTGCAACGGCTCCAAACCCGCTTCCCCCTGCGAGAAGTCCGGTCGGACAACGAGTCGGAGACGGCCAAACGCTGGACCTTTGCCGACGGGCGTGGCGAAATTGGCATCATCGCACCGGTCAGCGAACCGTTCTGCGGCCACTGCAATCGGCTGCGCCTGACCGCCGACGGCAAGATCCGCACCTGCCTCTTCAGCGTGACCGAGCACGACCTGCGCGGGCGCCTGCGCGGCGGCGCGAGCGATGAAGAATTGCGCGACTACTTGCAGGCCGTGGTCTGGCAAAAGGAGGCTCGCCATCATATCGGCGAGCCGGAGTTTGTGCCCCCAAGCCGGAGCATGAGTTGCATCGGCGGATAAAACCCAGGGTGGATTCAGGAATCGGCGCGAACGCCGTGTGCGCCGACGTAACGAGGCGGATTTTGCCGGCAAACCGATTCCGCCTCGTTACCTGCGGCTACTCCTTCCCGAATCGGCCCTGCGCTTGCTGGTTGCGCTTCGCCGGTTAAACGCTAATATCCTGCAGCGAGACTCGCTGGTGTGTATATGCCGACCTACGAATACGTTTGCCAGAAATGTGGACACGCGTTTGAAAAATCTCAGTCCATCGCCGACAAACCGTTGACCATCTGCCCGAAGGACCTTTGCGGCAAAGCAAAATGGGGCAAAGGGAGACTAAAAAAACTCATCAGCGCCGGAGTCGGCCTCCTCTTCAAAGGCAGCGGCTTTTACATCACTGACTACCGGAGCGACAAATACAAGGAGGCCGCGAAGAAAGACGTCGCCCCAGTCGCCGCCACCGCCGGTGATGGCAAGTCAGGGGCGGCTGCCAGCGGCGACAGCAAATCCACTTCCGGCGGTGACAGCAAATCCGGTTCCAGTGGCGGCAGCAAATCCGGTTCCGACAGGGACAGAAGTTCCGGTTCCGGCGGCCGCGGCCAGTCCAAGCCCTCATCCGCGAAAGTCGAAAGCAAACCAGCCAAGGGTGGCAAATCCGGATCCTAGGATGTTCGGCTCGCGAAAATTCGGCCCGGAGCAATCCCGTTGCCTGCCGAGAAGCTTTTCTTCTGGATCACCGGGCCGCGCCTGGGCCGCGCTTCCCCTCTGCTTTGTTCCTCTCTTGGCGCCGTGGCAGGCCCCCGCCGCCCCCGGTGGGGCGGAGCCGCGGACGTTCTTCAGCCAATCCGGCCAATTCATCGTGCGCGGCTTCCCGGTCGGGGCTACCTTGTCCAGCGGCGTCTCCACCGCCGCCGTCACCTACGCGCGTCTCGATCCGGCCTTGCTGGCGGTTTCGTGCGAGCGCATCAAGCAGGCGCTGCTCGGCACGATGGCAATGGTCGATGAGTGGCGCGGAACCATTTCCATCCTGTCGCACCCGGTCCGCGAGGACAACGAACCGATCGTCGTCCGGGCCGTGCGCTACGCCGACGGGTGGACCTACCACCTCGAGCTTCCGGAACAGGTGGATAAGGGCCGCTTGATCGAGGCCCTCACGCAGGTGTTATTGCAAGAGATCGCCAATCGCCGGGCGGGCCCGCAGGCCGCGGAATTGCCGCTGTGGCTGGTAGTGGGGCTGGCCGCGCATTTGCAAGCGCTGGGCAACCTCACCCTGGAACCGGCAACGAGGATCGTCCGCCGCGAGCGCCACACGGATCCGATGGGAGCGGTCCGCGAGCTTTTGCGCTCCCACCCGGCCCTCAGCTTCGACGAATTGAACTTTCCGACCCAGGCGCAACTCTCCGAGGCTAATGTCGGCGTTTACGAGGGTAGCGCGCAACTCTTCGTCCACGAATTGCTCCGGTTGAAAGATGGTCGGGGTTGCTTGCGGGAGATGCTCACGCGGCTGCCGGAAAATCTCAACTGGCAAACCGCGTTTCTCAGCGCCTTCAACGCTCATTTCCCGCGGCTCATTGACGTGGATAAATGGTGGGCCCTCAACGTCGTCCATTTTACCGGGCTTGAGTGGATGACCGGCTGGCCGCCCCAAGAGGTGCTGCGCCAGCTTGACCAAAGCCTGGCTAGCCCGGTGCAAGTGCGCCGCAGCCCGGACCAACTGCCGGCCCATTCGGAGCTGAAGTTGCAGCAGGTCGTCGCCGAGTGGGAGTTCGCGGCACAGACCCCCCTGCTCCTGGAAAAGATCAACCATCTCCAGGCCCTGCGCCTGCGTGCTGAGGCCGCCGCGGAGCTGGCCGCGCTGGTCGATGATTATCGCCTGGCGCTCGAATCCTATCTCCAGGAACGTCGCCGGACCGGCACCGGCTCCGCCAAGCACCTCGAGAAGCCCAGCCTGAGACTCATCGTCAATGAGACCCTCCACCGGCTCGACGAACTCGACGCGCGGCGCGAGTCCCTCCGACCCGACGGCCATGCCGCCCCAACGCCCGAACTGACTACTGGGCCAGCCTCTGGATCGGGACGCTGAGGTGGGCCTCATTGCGCGCCCTCGCCCGCACACTGCTAACGTTTGAGCTGCCTCATTCCATCTTTTTCTTCGCCCGCCGTTTAGCATCCAGTAATCGGCCGGTGGTGCTGATCGGTTTCACTTCTGCTTCCGCGCCGGGCTTCGGCATCTCGCCGGATTCGGGTTTGGGTGAAACCGTCATCACCGGACTTTCCTTGTCCTGGAACGCGGCCGGCCTCCGGGGCTGGAACAACTCCGGGCTGGGCTGAGCCGGCGCGGTTTGCGTCGAGCGCACCTGGTCGCGCCGCGCCAGCAACGCCGCCAGCGATTCGTCCGCTGCCACCGGCCGCGGGCGGCCGCGCCAGAAGAACACCAGCCGGCGCAACGTGGCGGTCGCCTTCAGCCACTCGTCGCGGTCGATTTGGATGCGGCGCGCGCCCACGTCCAGCGTGAACAGAATCACGGCGAACTGCAGCAGCCACTCCCACAAATCCCGCGGCTGGAAGGTCTTCTTTCGGTCGTGCAGAAATGGGTTGTCGTTTCGGCTGGACAAGTCCAGCACCTTGCCGCCGCCCGCCTCGGCCAGGCGTTTGAGCAAACTCAAGTTCGGCTCCGGCGCGCTGAACTCCGGCGAGTAGTTCACGCTCGCGCCCACCACCTGGGACCCCGCGAGTTTGCCGTCCTTCGCCTCCAGCAGGTTCAACAAGTAAGCGCCGACTTCCTTGGTCGGAAAATGCGCTTCGTAACGGCCGGGTCCCGTTTGCTCGAGCCGCACCGTTTGCCGCTCACCCTTGGGACTGACTACGACGGTTTGCAGATTGAGGAAGTTACGGTAATCCCCCTTTTCATCCAGCGCCTCGACGCTGATCTGGCCCTCGCCCTTATCGACGGAAACTTCCGTGGTGAAATCCGCGTTCTCCAACCGCCGCAAGCTCCACTGGGCCGTCTGCGACCAGAACTGGCGATACTTCTCCCAGCCCAGCCAGTCTTTGGCCCACTTCGCCTTGGCGTCCGAAGTGAAGGCGACCGCGCGGCCCAGCCCATATTGCCAATGGGCGAGCACCGGATCGCCCTTGTCGGACACCAGCGGAACTTCGGCCCGCGATTTAGGCGTCGTGCAAACGTAGCCGCGCAAAGTTGGATACTCCTGCGCGCCGATGCCGCGGACGACTTCGCTCGCGGCCACGAGCTTCGGCTGGAAGGGCTCCTCGAAAATCGCCGATTTCAAAATCACCGCCGCTTCCTTGATGAAGATCTGCGGGAGCTGGCCCGCGTTGTTCACGTTGTAAAAGCGCCCGCGGCCCTGCGCCGCGATCCATTCCATCGTCTCGGGTCCCGCGTGGCCCGCGATCAACACGGTGCTCACGGTGATCCGGTCGCCGGCGATCGATTGCATCAATTGGCCCGACGGCGCTCCCGGGTCGCCGTCGCTGAACACGATCATGTGCTTGAGGTTCGCGGTGGATTTTTTCAGGCCCTCATAGGCCATCGACATGACGTTTTGGAAACTGGGCAGGTCGCCTTGGTTCATCCCGGCGATTTCTTTGCCGAGGGCTTTTTTGTCGCCCACCTTCGTCAGCGGAAAGAGCCAGTGCTCGGTGCCGTCCCACAACACCACGCCCATTTCATCCTGCGGCCCGAGCGCGTCCAGCACGCCGAGCGCGCAATCGCGGGCGATTTGATTGCCGTTCATGAACTCCATCCCGTGCATCACCAACGCCACGGCGCCGCTGGGCAGGACTTTCTTGCTGTTCAATTCCATGTTCACCGGCAGCGTCGCCTCCAAGGGCGTGCCCCGGTAGGCTCCGGCAGCGTAGGTCTGGTCGCCCCCGATGCAGACCAGCCCCACGCCAAAATCCCGCACCGCGCTCTCCAGCAATTTCATCGTCTCCTCGCCGAGGTCTCCGGCCGCCAGATTGCTGATGAAGATGGCGTCGTAGCTTTGCATCTCGGCTAGCGTGCCCGGGATACCGTTCAGCCCGGCCGCCCTGACCTCCAACCGCGCGGACTGCAGCGCGCCGACCAACGGTTTGTCCTGGTCCGGGTCCGCCGACACCACCAGCACGCGCGGGTCGCCGCGGACATTGACGAAACTGCTGGCCCGATTGTTTTGCGGCACGTTGTCCCCGGGCGCTTCGACATAGACGGTGTAGCTATTGAAGCCGGCTTCGGTGAGCGTCTGTGGGAAGGTGAACAGGTTTTTGCCCGCGGCGAGCTCCACCTTCTGCTCGCCCAGCGGTTGTTCATTGCGATAGAGGCGCACAGTCGCGGTCTGCGCCCGGTCGGCTTGGACGAAGATTTTGGCCTCGAAGGTTTGTCCTTTCTTGACGCGGTTGGGCAATCCGAGTTTCTGCACCGACACATCGTTGCCGCGCTCCATTCCCAGCGGCACGACGTCCAGGGTCACCCCCAACGGGCGCGCCGCCAGCAACGCCGCCAGGCCGTCGCCGATGTTTTCGTTCCCGTCCGAAAGCAGCACCAATCGCTTCTGGCCGGTTTCCGGAAACGCCGCTGTCCCGAGACGGACCGCCCCGGCGATGTCCGTCCGTTCCGTCCCCACGACCGCCAGGATCTTCGTGTTGTTCAGGTCGATTTTGTCGTCCGCCGAAGTCTCCAAGGCGGCTTCGGTGCCAAAAACCAGCAGACCGGCGCGGTCGCCTTTCTTCCTGTCCGCCGCGGCCTTGTTGACATAGCGGCGGGCCGCTTCCTGCTGCGCCGAAGGAATGCTGTCGGATCGATCGAGCAAAAAGAAAACGTTCATTCCCTCCAGCGGTCGCCGCCATTGCAAACCTGCCAGCGCGAGGCCCAACGCCAACAACACTACCGTCCGCAGACCGGCGGCCAGCCACCGCCGCCACTTGCCGACCTGGACATCGCTCGTCCAAGCCAGCCAGAACACGCACGCCAGCGCCGGCGGCAGGATGAGCAGGTAATAGGGATGGGTGAATTGGAAGTTCATGAAGCGCGTGGGGTATCCCTCGCCCACGGAGTGCGAGCGGTCCGCTCGCGCCATGGTCCTTCAATCCAGGGCGCGGAAAGGGCCCGCTGTTCGTCCCGGAAAGCTGGTCGCGGCAAACCCGATATCGGGCGGCCTGCGCTCCCGGACCGCCGCACAAACTTCTGCACTCGATGATTCCCGGAATCCGCGACGTAAAGATTGCCCCGCGAATCCAGGGCGATGCTCCAGGGATTGCTGAGCTTGCCCGGTCCCGCACCGGCGCCGCCCAGGATCTCCAACAGTTGGTCCTGCGCGTCGAAAATCTGGATGCGGCTGTTGCCGAACTCGCAGACATACCGCCGGCCGGCCGCGTCCACCCGCACGTCATAGGGATAACTGAATTCGCCGGGTCCTCGCCCCGCCCGGCCAAAACTCCTCAGCCACTTCCCTTCCGGCGAAAAAATCTGGATGCGATGGTTGCAGGAATCCGCGACATAAATTCGGTCGGCGCCGTCGATCCCCAGACCTTCCGCGCGATTGAACTCGCCGTCGCCCGTGCCGGGCCGTCCAAAGACCATGAGCAGATTTCTATTCGCGCCCGAGAAGGCCTGCACGCGGTCCAAAGTTGTGTATTCGCTGACGAACAGGTCGCCCCGCGAATTGACCGCCACGGCGCGGGGCAGAGTAAACTGCCCGGCGTTCGTCCCCCGCGCGCCCCATTGCGCGACGAGTTTTCCTTCCGGCGAAAACTGGTTCACGCGCTGATAGTGCGGTTCCAGAACCACGATGTTGCCCTCCTTGTCGCGGCACATCCCCTTCGGCTTGCCGAGGTCGGTTTGCGGCATTTGCCAGGAAACCAGAAAAACGCCGTCGGGCGAAAACTTTTGAACCCGCCCCGTCATGTCCACCACGAACAGATTGTCGCTGGCATCGAGCGCAACCGAGCGCGGTTTGTTGAACTGCCCCAGCGCCGTGCCGCGGGCGCCGATGACTTGCACGCGGCTGAATAGTTGGCTGTCGATCGGGGCCTCGTTCACGGACGCTTCCGGCCGGCAACCCGGAAGCGCAAAACACACCAGCGCCGCGAGCGTTGACGCGCCCTTAATGAGCCGGTGGTCACCCTTGAAGGTAGCCCGCGCGTCGTTCATTGCTTAGGACGCGGCGTTCGCGCGAAGCCCTCGCCAGAAACTCCAGATCGCCAACGGCGCCGCCGCCAGCGCCAGCAGCAGCAGGCAGAGCGCGTTTACCTGGGCATTGTGTCCGTAGTGCAGGAAGTTGAAGACGCGCACGGCAACCGTCTCGCCGCCGGGCGGCACGATTAACACGAGCGTCTCCACGTCCCAAAGGCAGAGCAAATAGGTTACATACCATCCCGCGCCGACTTGCGGCGCGATTTGCGGCCAGAGGACGTGCCGCAGCAGTGCCCAGCCCGACGCGCCCTCCAGCCGCGCCGCGTCCGTCAAGTCGCGATCCACGCTCCGCAGCGCCTGGGCCGTCGCGTTCCACGCCGGCGCCACGTAGCGAACCGTCCAGGCGACGACGACGATCGCGACGCTCTGATAAATCACCCCGAACACCGGACGATTAAATACAAAAATGAGCGCGACGCCCAATAAAACTCCCGGCACAAGCAACGGCAGCCACAGGTAGCGCCCGATCGGCCAGCGCCAAGTTGCCAAACCGAAAAAAACCGAGAGTGACGCGGCCATTACCGCGAGCCAAAAGGAATTTCCAACCACGCCGGACGAAGCGCGCCAGACGTTCGGGAGTTCGGTCCACGTCCGGCCAGTCGCCGCGAGTTGGTACAGCGGCAGGCCCACCCCGAGCGCGAGAAGCAAAACCGTCATCAGTCCCGCCGACCAAAACCAGATCGGGCCTAACTGCCGGCGCAAGGCCCTTGAGCTGGCCGGCCCTTGCCGGCGCGGCCAGCTAGGTTCCGCGTGCCGCAGACAAAAAATCAACAGCATCGGCGCCAGAATCACCGGCCAGCTTAACGCGAGCGCGGCCGCGTAATCGAAGTTCGTGTTGAACTTCACCCAGAGTTCGGCGGGAAAAATTTTGACCTGCAGGATCGCCGGCACGGCAAAATTGTTCAGCGCCAGCACGAAGGTCAGGACGGCTGCCTGCCCCAACGCCACGCGCCCCATCGGCCAGAGCACCCAGCGGAGGAGCGCGGTTCCGTTTAAGGCCGGGTCGCTCTCCAGTTGGGCCGCTTCGAGCCGCCGCCAGGCGCTCAGCAGCGCGACGAGGGTGATCGGCCAGCTCATCAACACGAGAATCCAGACGGTTCCAGCGAGGGAATAAATATTCAGCGGCAGCCAGCTCCGCCACACGCCCGTTTCACCGAGCAAATGAATCCAGCCGTTCGTCACAAGGAAGGGCGGCAACGCGAACGCGACGATCGCCGCCGCCAGCAGCCCCTGCCGCCAGCGCGTCGGAAGCGACGCGAGCCAGAGCGCCGCCAGAAAACCGCAGCTGACGGCCAGCAGCGTCGTGAAGCCGCTCACCAGCAGACTGTTTCGAAGCAGTGACCAGCTCATCGGCGGTAGCAACGGCGTCCGGCGCGTCCGCGGTGTCCGGGAACGCAAGCAGACAATCGATCAGAGATGACGCGGCGCTCAAGGCCGGCAGGTTTGGGCCTGTTCGTCATCGCAGGAAGATTTGCTTCAAAGTTTTCGTGCCCGCCTCGAGCTCGTCGAGCAACAGGTCCCACTTCACCTCCAGCGTCGGAGTGGAAACCTCGCTGGTCGAGATGCCTTCGAGCGCGTTCATCGCGGCGAGCTGTTGCGCGACCTCGCGCCGCTGAAGGAATTCAAACAGGCGTTGCGCCGCTTCCGGGTGCCGCGCGCCCGCCACCACCGCAACGGTGTTCCGGATCAACAACGACTCGGGGCCGAGCGGCAACGCGGCGATTGGCGCGCCTTCCCGCTGTTCGGCGGCGATGTCGTCCGAGTCGGTCAAACCAATCCACGCTTCACCGCGCGCCACGAACTGCGCGGCGACGGAATTGCCATCGACGAGGAACGGTTTGTTCGCCTGCAACGCCCGGCACCACGATTGCCAGTTCGCCTCGCCCCACTGCTGGCGTAACGCGAGGAAATGGGTGGCGGTCGTGCCGAACAACGGGTACGCCAGCGCGACTTTGCCGCGCCAGACCTCGTTGGTGATTTCCTGAAAGCCGTGCGGCGCTGAGCCAAGGGCGACTTTATTCGTGTTCACCACCAGGCGGCGGCTGCGGAAGCCGACCGGCGCCCACGCGTTGGTTTCGCGAAAAACACCCCTGGCCGCCAGTTGGCGCGTCCGCAGTTCCTCGTTGTTCCAAAACAAATCGCACTGCGGATGCGAACGCTCGGCCAGCAGGCGGTTTGCCAGGCCGACTGTTTTCACCGCCTCACTGTCATACAGGGCGCGGACTTTGATGCCGGTCTGCTTCGTGAACTCCCGCAGAATCGGCTCGGCATACACTTGGTCCTGGGAGGTATAAACGACCACCGCCTCGCCGCTGCTGCGAAGGAGATGCGAACTCGCCAAAAAGACGCAGAGAATCAGCAGGCCTAGTAACGGAAGAAACTGTAAATACTGAGCGAGCACCTCGCTCTTACCAAAGAAGTCCTTTGGCCAATTGCTACGGCCAGTTTGCGGGCGGCTCGGCGGATTCACGCCGTCCTCTTATGGTAATACCACCACTCGAAGAGCAGCACGGCCAGACCCGCGCACGCCAGCCAGCGCCAGTATTCCTGGTTGGCGCGCCGCAACGTTGAGGCCGCCACTTTGCCGTATTTGCCGAATGGCAGTTCGTCTCGTGGCATGATGTTGCTCTCCGCGGCGTCCATCAGGTTCACGCAGAAGGTGACTTCGTTTGTGCCGGCCTTCAGGCGGTAAATGCCTTGCCGGAAGGTATCACCAAAGACAATTTCCCGCGCGTTCGGCTCGAGCGTGATCGATTGCTTCGATCCGTCCGGTTTGGTCACCTCGGCCGTGGTGATCGCCGACGGCAGTGCGAGGCGGAATGGGTCGCCCGCGCGCACCAGCAGGCGACTCGCGTTTTCGCTCGCTGGGTTCAACCACTCCACCGCGTTGGCGATGAACATCGGAAACGAGACGCGCAACGGCCAGGTGCTTTGCAGCGTGTCAAAGCCGATCCAGACAATTCGCTGCCGGTCACGCTCGCCGGCGATCACCAGCGGCGTCCGCGGCGAGTCCACCAACGACACGCCCCAGGCCGGCGCTTTGACCGCCAGGGTTTCGCTGATTTGCACATTGTCGAAATTCACAAAACGCAGCAGCGGATGCGTGTTTCTCCAATCCACAATGGCCGGCGCCTTTGCCGTCTCCCAGCCGGAGAACCAATTTGTGTTCGCGGTGTGAATCGCCAGCACATTGACGGCCGGCCAGACGGCGGGGGCCAGATCGTCCAGAACCACGAGGTCGAACGCCTCGGCCGAGTCCGTCAACCCGGAGGCCACGCTTAATTGCACCTGCGCCGGGCCCTTCAGCGCTTTCTCCAGGAACCGATTGCCGCGCGTGACGAGCAACACTTTGACCGGCTGCGGCATCAGACTGACGATCGAGGCCTGGTTGTCCGCCGCCAGATCGTCTTTGGCGGTCAACCGCACCGTGAAAACGCCGTCCCTCGTTTGCGGGGCAAGGAAGACCGACGGCTGAGTGTTGGTCGGCGCCAGATCAAGCGGGCGCGTCTCCAGCAACTGGTTGTCGAACAGCAACTCGACGTCGGTCGATTGCGCGTTCGTGGAAAAATTCCCAATGCTGGCGAAGATGGCGCGCTGCGCGGGATTCTCCGGGTTCGCCCGCGCGTCGAGCGAGACGATCCCAAGATTTTCGCCGCGCTCGCCGATGCGGTGATAAACAAGCGGCAGGTTCTTGTCCTCGAACTCGCCGAGGTTCGACACTGCTCCGTCGCTGAAGAGATGGATCTCCGCGTCGGTCCGGTTTTTGATCAACGTCTCGGCCAGTTTTAAGGCCTCCGCGAGCCGGGTCGGCGAGTCGGTGGCCGCGCACGCTTGCAACGCTCGTCGCAACGCGGATCGGTCACTGGTCGCGGACTGCTTGACCTCCGTGTTCGCCGCGGCCTGCAGGACGACCATCTGGTCATAATCGCCGAGGCCGTTGACCCACTTCAGCGCCTCCGCGCGCGCTTTTTCGAATCGGGAGGGCGGCACGTCCGTGGCGCGCATCGAAGCGGAGGCGTCGAGGATGAGCACGCGCAGCTTGCTGCTTTTCGAATCGCCGGTCCAAAAGGGCCGGGCCAGCGCGAAGACGACCAGCGCCAGCAGGAGCAATTGCAGGATCAGCAGCCAGTTGTGCCGCAACCGCTGGAACGGAGCGCTGGCCTGCGTTTCCGCCAGAAATTTCTGCCAGAGCAACGTGCTTGACACTAGTTTTACCACCCGCTTCCGCTTGAGCAGGTAAAACACGATCACCACCGGAATGGCGGCGGCGAAGGCGAACGCGGCGGGAGCGAGAAAACTCATTCGGAAGGGATTCACCCCCACACTTCCGCCTCGCGCAGTTGCTTCAAAAGCAGTTGCTCCAGCGGCGTGTCGGAACTGGCCGTGAAAAAATTGATGCCGCGACCCGTGCAAAACTCGCGCAGACGCTGACAAAAATTCCGCACGGTTTGTTGATAAGCCTTCAAACGATAGCGGCCAAAAGTGACCTCCTGCATCGCTCCCGTCTCGGCATCCACCAGACGCAGGTCCCCGTAGGTGGCGGGATTCAGTTCGTCGGGCGCCAAGATCTGCACAGCGTCCACTTGAAAGCCGCGCCCGACCAGGGCGGAGAGGCCCGGCTCGTAACCGGCCGGATCGAGAAAATCACTGAGCACCACGGCCAAGCCGGCCTGGCGGGCTTCCAGCGCCCCGCGGCGGAGCGCTTGATTGAGATTGGCCGGACCGCGGGCGGTGAGCTGGCCGAGGTTTTGGAAAAATTGCATCGCCGATTTTCGTCCCCGCACAGACCGAAGCGCGCCGCGAGCGGCCGATTCGGCCGGCGGCATTTCCGCGGAGGGGGCGCCGCCGTTGGTTGCCGCGCTCGGCAGCCCTCGTTCCGCGTTTGGGAACGAGACGATGCTCACGCGGTCGAAGCCGCACAACGCGACATAGCCGATGGCCGCGGCGACTTGCCGCGCGAAATCAAATTTGCGCGG
>WNGG01009812.1_pt1 | contig 33151 bp, 35 predicted proteins | sample 5400661 | NCBI WGS metagenome assembly WNGG01 (sample SAMN13153372, study PRJNA577476) | soil metagenome | isolation source: 100 cm soil or saprolite under Garry oak tree replicate 1 | place: USA:California | collected 2016-06-15
TGGAAGGCGGGCATCGTCGTCCCGGAGGGGCTCGTCGCCCAAGGCCGAGGGGAAGCGTGGGACTACCTGTTCGGAGAGGGGACGAGCGCGCCGGCCCTAGTGGCCGAGCGCGCCGCCGCGGCCCATCTCCTCGCGGCGTCCCGACCGGTGATCTCGGTGAATGGCAACGTGGCCGCCCTCGCGGCGAAGGAGATCGTCCAGCTCGCTCGGGCGATTCCCGCCCGGATCGAAGTGAACCTGTTTCACCGATCGGAACCTCGAGTGAAGAAAATTGTCCGAATCCTCGAGAGGGCAGGCGCCCGAAACGTCCTCGGCCTTCGCCCCAACGCGCGGATTCCGGGGATCGATTCGAAGCGAGCGCTATCCCACCGGGACGGGATTTTCGGGGCGGATGTCGTCCTCGTCCCGTTGGAAGACGGCGACCGCGCCGAAGCGCTCGTCCGCATGGGGAAGGTCGTCATCAGCATCGACTTGAATCCGCTCTCCAGGACCTCGCAGCGAGCGACCATCCCGATCGTCGACGAGTTGACGCGAGGAATCCTGAACGTGAAGAAGTTCGTGGACGAACTCAAGTCGGTCCCTGAGGAAGCCGCCCGGGTCCGTCGCGCGTACCGCCGGAGCGGGAACTTGGCAGCCGTTTTTTCGTTCCTCGATTGGCGGCTCGGATCACTCCGTCGGTCCCTCGTCGGGAGCGAGAAAGCCGCCAGGACCAAGAAGCGACGAGGGACGACGCGGCGGGCGGTCGGACCTCACCGCCAGTGATCGGACTTCCACTTGATCGAGCAGCCCATCGGCGGCACGAAGGTCGTGGGCAGTTGCTTGCCGGCGAGGACCGCATCGAGGACCTCGCGCATCACCTGCTTCTTCACCGCCTTCGGGTCCTTCGAGTCGTCGAGTTTTCCGCGGTATCGAAGCTTTCGGGCGGAGTCGAACACAAAGAAGTCGGGCGTGCAGACCGCGCCGTACGACTCGGCGACCTTCTGGCTCTCGTCTCGGAGGTACGGGAAGTTGTAGCCTTTCCGCTTCGAGCGTTCGACCATGTTCGGGAAGTCGTCTTCCGGATAGCTCGCTGCGTCGTTCGCGTTGATCATGACGAACTGAACGCCCCTTCCCGCGTAATCGCGTTGGACGGCGATCGTGCGGTCCTCCCAGCCTTGCACGTAGGGGCAGTGATTGCACCAAAATGCAACGGCGAGGACGGACTTGTCCTTGAACGATGCGAGCGAATATGTTTTCCCGTCGACCGCCGGCAGCGAGAACTCCGGAGCGGCCGCTCCGATCGGAAGTCCTTCGTACTTCACGAGCTCCAAGGAACCACCGCCCTCACCCATTCGTGCGGCCGATATAGGCTTTCGCTCACGTCACTCGCACGCGTGTGAACGTAACCTGCGAGCGCACGCGTCGGTTCGCCGATTTCAAGACACAAACTTTATCACCGACCCGCCGGATGGAGCATTCCCGTGATTGCGTGAAGTATGTCATTGTCACGGGGGGCGTTTTGTCAGGACTCGGGAAGGGCATTAGCACTTCCTCGATCGGAGTCCTGTTGAAGTCGAAAGGACTGAAGGTCTGCCCCGTCAAGATCGACCCGTACCTGAATGTCGACGCGGGCACGATGAATCCTTACCAGCACGGCGAGGTGTTCGTCCTCGACGACGGCTCGGAGGTCGACCTCGACCTCGGCAACTACGAACGGTTCCTCGACGTCAACCTGACCGGGGAGCACAACATCACGACGGGCAAGGTCTATCGCGCGGTCATCGAGAAGGAGCGGCGCGGAGACTATCTCGGTCGGACGGTCCAAATCATCCCGCACGTCACCGACGAAATCAAGGCCGAACTCCAGGCGGTCGGCGAGAAGGAGCGGGCGGACATTGTCCTCGTCGAAGTCGGCGGGACCGTCGGCGACATCGAGGGCATGCCGTTCCTCGAGGCCGTCCGGCAACTGGCACAGGAAATCGGGAAAGAAAACCTCCTGTTCGTGCACACGACGCTGGTGCCGGTCATGGGCGCCGTCGGCGAGCAGAAGACGAAGCCCACTCAGCAGAGCGTCCGGGAGCTCCGTTCGATGGGGATCCAGCCCAACGTGATCATCGCCCGCGGAGAGCACTCCCTCGAGCCCGACATCAAGAAGAAGATCGCGTTCTTCACCGACGTCCCGGTCGACGGCATCGTCAGCGCCCCGGATGCGTCGACGATCTACGATGTCCCGCTCCTCTTCGACGGCCAAGGCCTCACGGAATACATCGTGAAGACGCTCCGCCTGAAGCCCAAGGATGAGGACCTGCGGGAATGGAAGACGTTCCTCGAGAACCTGAAGAACCCCGACAAAGAAGTCACGATCGCCCTTGTCGGCAAGTACACGCACCTGAAGGACTCGTACATCAGCCACATCGAGGCGTTCCATCACGCGGGCGCCCATGCGAGGGTCCACGTCAAGCTGAAGTGGGTCGAGTCCGTCGACTTGGAGAAGCACGGGACAAAGCTGCTCGAGGGTGCGGACGGGATCCTCGTGCCGGGAGGATTCGGAGATCGAGGGATCGAAGGGAAGATCGCCGCGACCCGATACGCCGCGGAACACGACATCCCGTTCCAGGGCGTGTGCCTCGGATTCCAGCTCGCGACGATCGGCTTCGCCCGCGACGTCCTCGGCCTGAAGGGGGCGAACAGTTCAGAATTCGATCCGAAGACGCCCCACCCCGTCGTCGACTTGCTCCCGGAGCAGCGCGGCGTGAAAGGGATGGGCGCGACGATGCGCCTCGGTGCCCATGAAATCGACGTCGACTCGAACTCGACGACCGCGAAGCTGTACGGCGCCACCACGATCCACGAGCGTCACCGGCACCGATACGAAATCAACCCGGCGTACATCCCGAAGCTCGAGGACGCGGGCCTCCGATACGTCGGTCGATCCGATGACGGACGACGGATGGAGGTCCTCGAGTTAAAGGGCCACCCGTACTTCGTGGCCTCGCAATTCCACCCGGAGCTGCGGTCGCGTCCATTGCGACCTTCCCCGCTCCATCTCGGCCTCGTTCGCGCGGCCGCACGCTAGCCCGCAAACCTTTAAACCGACGCGGGCTTTGGTCGCCCTTCGTGTCTTCTTTCGGTTACGAGGAGCTCCTTGCACGCGCCAAGAAGGCGTTGCCGGCGGCGCTCAGCAGCGGGGAGCGATTCCAAGTCCCGTCACCGGACGTCGTCATCGAGGGCAAGACGACAATCCTGCGCAACTTCGAGGACATCGTCGGCGCGATCCGGCGGGATCCGGACATGGTCCTGACGTACCTCCTGCGGGAGCTCGGGACCTCGGGGGCGATGGAAGGGCGCCGCGTCGTGTTCAAGAGCAAGGTCACCTCGCAGCAGATCGAGGAGCGGGTCAAGTCCTACGTCGACGCGTACGTGCTGTGCCAGGAATGCGGCCGGCCCGACACGCGGCTCGTCAAGGAGGGCCGGATCGCGATGCTCGAATGCGATGCCTGCGGCGCGCGGCGACCCGTGAAGGCCGTGAAGAAAGCCGCCAAGGTCGAAGAAGCCCCGCTCGTCGAGGGCAAAGTCTACGAGCTGATGATCCAGGACATCGGAAAGAAGGGCGACGGAATCGCGAAGCTCGACAAGTACGTCATCTACGTGCCCGGGACCGCGAAGGGCGCAATCGTCAAGGTGCATATCGAGAAAATCGCCGGCACGGTGGCCTTCGGACGCGTGACGCGGGAGTAGGCGTCGATGCGCCGCGAGTACGCTCCGATCGCGGCAATGGCGGCGCTCTTGGTCGCGAGCCAAGCGGTGGCGATCGCGCTCTCTCCGTTGTTCAAGGGCAGTGGTTTTCAGGCGTTCCCGAATCCGAGTGACGTCACGAACACCGCGATCTACATCGTCCTGATCCTCGTCTTTACCGCGGTGATCCTCGGGCTCGTTCGATATCGTCGGCAGAACCTTGCGAAATACGTGATTATGGCATCGGTCTTCATCACGCTGGCATTCGTCCTGTTGCTGCCTCTGTTCTATGGATTGTATTATGGGACCGGAGAGAACCAAGACCCGAATTTCCAGAACTTGCTCGGGAATGTGGCGACCCTGCTTTCGTTCGCGGTGGCGGCCGTCCTGGTCTACCTACTCGTGAAGTTCCCGGAGTGGTACGTGGTCGACACGATCGGCTTCGTGACCGCGGCGGGCGTGACGGCGATCCTCGGAATCTCGTTCGGACTGTTGCCCGCGATCCTCCTCCTCGTGGCCCTCGCGGTCTACGACGCGTGGGCGGTGTACCGGACCAAGCACATGATCACGCTCGCCGATGAGCTGACGAGCCAGCGGCTCCCGATCCTCCTCGTCATCCCGAAGAAGGCGGGCTACTCGTTCCGGGAGCAGAAGAGCCTAAAAGGTCAGATCGCGGCCGGGGAGGAACGGGAAGCGATGTTCATCGGGTTGGGGGATCTTATCATCCCCGGGATCCTGAGCGTATCGGCCTTCACGTTCCTGAACGATCCGGCGCTCCTAGGCCGCTCGCTCGGTCCGGTCGCCCCGTTCATGACCGTGGCGTTGGGGACCGTCATCGGAAGCCTCGTTGGCTTCTTCGTCTTGATGCGGTACGTCCTCAAGGGGAACCCGCAGGCAGGCTTACCTCTCTTGAACGGCGGCGCGCTCTTGGGTTTCCTCGCGACGAGCCTGCTCGTCTACGGGACGATCCATCTCGTGTGACCCACAACGGTCATATACGCCCCCTTCTTTGGCGCAGATTAGATGGCCCTTTGGCAAGGACGCTCGAAACGGAAGCCGACGGGAGGCCGGTACCGGCCTTTCCGCAAGAAGCGGCGGCGGGAGATCGGTCGGGAGCAGCAATATGCGTTCATCGGGGCCCAGCGCTTGAAGCTCTACCGCACGAAGGGCGCGAACCGGAAGGTCCGCATCCTGAAGGCGGAATTCGCCAATGTCCTAGATCGCCGGACTTCCGCGACGAAGAAGGTCAAGATTGTCACAGTGAAGGCGAACCTGTCGAATCCGAACTTCGTGACGCGGAACATCATCACCCGCGGCGCGACGATCCAGACGGAGATCGGACTCGCTCGAGTCACCTCCCGACCCGGTCAAGACGGCGTGATCAACGCGGTTCTCGTCGAAGAGTCGGCCGGCTGACCTTCGAGATCCTACCGTCATCGTGTCAGAGGAAGGGTCACCGGTTTCAGGCGGCGAACGATCTGACCTGCGAGCAAGAGCCCAACGGCCGCGCTCGCGAGGATTGAGATCGTGACGAAATCTTGCCGGAATCTCATGAAGAACGCTAGACCCGGGATCGCCGCGAGAATCCCAGCGGCCACGGTGGCAGCCAAGACCCATCGTGCCCGGGCCTTCGAATCCGTGCCGGGCGGACGCCTCTGAGCTTGCGCGGTCGCGAGAAAGAAGACCACTCCGACGGGAAGCCCCAACACGAGCCCGAACGCCATCACGGAAGGAGCTTGGGCCCAAGGATCGGTGCACACGCCAGCGCAAGCGACGTTCGGTAGCTCACAAAGGGGGCTCGGCGGGGCGCATGTCCCCCAGACAAAGCCGTACGCCAGAACGAGGGAAAGACCCACGAGGAGATCGCTGAGTGCGAAGATGATGTACGCCGTGGATTTCACGGGAGCGCATCGCCTGCCACGTCGATGAAGTCTCCGCTATCGGAAGCGGTGCCCCGACCACCGCTCAATCACTCGGCGGACTTCGTGATCCCGACGTCCTTGATCCGCGCGTAGGGGACGGAGTTCGGGATGCTCACCTCGCCCCACCACATCATCTGCTCGGGTTCGTCGCTGAGGGCCTCGATGTTCTTGAGGAGATGGATGAGGTTGTCCGTGAGCCGGATGTCCTTCCACGCCTCGACGACGTCGCCCTTGCGGATGTGGAAGATGCCGTCCCGCGGGATCGTGGAGAGGTCTCCCGTCACGTACGATTGGTAGCGGGTGTACCAGGTGTTCGTGAGCCACAGGCCGTCTTTCACCTCGGAGAAGATCTCGTCCCGGGACCGGTCTCCCGGCTTCACGAAGATTGCGTGGGGGTCCGGGGAGACGAGGCCCGCGTTCCCTGTCGTCTTCGTGTGGAACTTCTTCGCCGTCGAGGTGTTGTGGAGATAGGTCTTCAGGACCCCCTTGTTCACGAGGACGTTCCTCCGGGTCGGAACGCCTTCCGCGTCGAAGCGCTTCCGAGCAATCGACTCCCCGGAGCCGTCTTCGTACAAGGTCAGTAGCGGGGACGCGACCTTCTTCCCGATTTTCTTGCCGAACGGAGAGAGGCCCGCCATGACCGTCCACGCGCCGAGCCGCCCGCCCGTCTGGTCCGTGATAGAACCGAAGATGAGCGGGTCGAACACGACCGTGTATCGGCCGGCCTTCCCCGGTTTTGGCGACCGCGCCAAGGCCGCTATTCGGCCCGCCTTCCGTCCGGCTTTCTCAGGATTGAATTGGGACAGCCGCGTCGCGCAGGCAATCCCGTGACCGCTCGACTCCAGCGACACGAGCGCTCGGATGGACAGGTAGAGGTTCGCCCGATGGTCGTGCGCTTCCACACCGTTGGACGTAGCGAGGAAGTGCTCGTCCTCGTACTTCCAGAACGACCCTGCGCATTCCTTCGCGCCCTGGTCCGTCGCGCCGCCGATCGCCGCCTCCACATACTTGCCGCCTTCGTCGAGGGAGAGCACCTTCGGATCCGGCCGCACGCGCGCGTATTTGAAGGGTCCGTCGGCGATCCCGGCGTAGTCCGGATTCTGCTGGGAGCCTTTCGCGATTTTCACGAGGCGTTCGACGGCCTCGTCCGCCTGCGAGAGATCCTTGATGTCGCTCGCGAGGACCCGTTTGTCGTAGACGAAGAACACGGACGCGGTCGATTCCCGCCACCGGTTGCTGATCACGGCTTCGTTCTGCGCGAACCGGATCTGGTACGAGCGATTCGTGATGACGTCGGCGATCGCGTCCTGGCAACCGAGGGCGATCGCCTTCTCGACAATCCGGGATGAGACATCTTCCATGGGATCACCTCAGGTACACGTTCCGAAGGCGGATCGTCGGCCCGCCAAGGCTCGCGTCGAGCGCCTGTCCTGGGTCGGACTTGCCGCAGAAGCCCGCCTCGAAGTCGAGGTCTTTCCCGACCGCGTCGACTGCGGACCAGAAGGCCGGCGTCGTGAGCTCGATGATCGTGTTCCGGACCGGGTGCTTGACCTCCCCGTTCTCGACGAGGTACGCCTCGCGGCCCGCGTACTTCGCGTTATAGCGCTTGTCGTCGATGTTCCATTCCATGAAGCTCTTCATGTAGACGCCGAACTTCACGTCCTCAAGGAGCTCTTCGACCGAGTGGTCCTTCGGCTCAACGAAGGTGTTGGCCATGCGAACGATCGCCTCGACGTTGTAGTTTACCGCCCGCGCGGCGCCGTTGCTGCGCGTGTGCATGGCCGCGGCCGTCTCGCGGTTTTGGAGGAACTCCGTGACGCGGCCTTCCTTGTACAGGTACCGGCGCCGGGCCTTGACGCCCTCATCGTCCGTACGATAGTAGGCGATCGCGTGCTCCACCATCGGATCGTCGACGACGTTCACGACCTCGGAGCCGACTTTCATGCCGATCCCGTCCGGCGGGATGAACGACTTGCCCGCCTGGCTCGCTTCCCGTCCGAGCACCCGGTCGGCCTCGGTCGGGTGGCCGCACGATTCGTGCGAGGCGATGCCGGCGACCTGCGGTCCGGCGACGAGATCCATCTTGCCTTCCGGGGACTTCTTGCCTTCCACGAGGGATCGTTGCATCGACTTGGCCTCATCGATGACGCGCTTCCGGAGATCCCACGCCGCGACTCCTTCCCAGCCACCGGACCATCCGTAGTTCCGGTACGTCTGCTCGACCTGGCCCTCCTTGACGACGGTGAGGAAGTAGAACACCCGGAGGCGCGGGCTGTACGACCGGATGCGGGAGCCTTCCGAGTTCGCGAAAAATTTCACGATGCGGTTGTCGCTGAATTGGAAGTACCGCGCAGGGATCTTGAGTCCGAGGGCCATGAGGTCCCGGTCGACCGATTGGATCTCCGCGATCTTCTCCTCAACCGACACGTCGACGAGCTTCTTCTCCTCCGGGATCGACCAGTTCATGGTGATCGCGTCTTCGTGCGCGAAGGTAATCTTCGTCTTGCGTCGCGAGGCCTTGGCGACCTTGATCGCGTCGTCGACGATCGCGCGCACATCGGACTTCGTCCGCAGGTTCGTGGCCGCGAACCCGATGGCCCCGTTGACGAGCACCCGCACGCCCACACCGCGGTCTTGGCCGACGTAGAGTGCGTCGAGGACTCCGTTCTTCAGGATGAAGTTCTCCTGCTCCTGGTGTTCGTATCGGGCTTCGGCGTACGATACGCCCTTCTTCATCGCATAGTCGAGCGCAAAATTTGCGAGATCCGTTTCGTCTTCCATGACGCTCCGCCCCGAAAGCGGCCCCGTGAGAGCGGCCTCGGGAATGAAGATATCGAATCGCCCGCGAGGCCGCCCAAATCCTTATGGCGGCACGGGGAATCGGGCCGCGTCCATGCCGAAAGGAGACCGCCCGATCGTCCTGTACCCCGCGTATTTCGACTTGGGGCGGACGAGGGATCAAGGCCGACGGGTCGCGAAACGCTGGGCGGTCGAATCCCCCACGGCGCAGGAGGTCAGCGCCGCGGCGAAGGCCCTGGGCCTCCAACCGGAACTGGAGGAAGGAAAGGCGTTTCCGTCGACCCCCTGGCGGAAGGAAGGCCGCGTCCTCGTGCGGGCGGACTACTTCAAGACCTCGATCGTCCAGAAGGTCGCGCAGCGAATCAAGGCGTCCCGGTAGCCTGATCAACGATGGTCTTGCCCCGTCCGGACGTCCTCGACCGCGCGCTTCCCGGAGGCGACGAGATCGACGGAGTGGATGACGGCGCCGAGCTCGCGTTGATCGAGGGCCCTTCAATCGTGACCTTGACGCTCTCCGTCTCCTGATCGACCTCATCCAAGGTGCACGTGACCCCGTCGACCCCTTTGAGGCTCGACAGGCGAACGGACATCTCGACCAAGGACGGCTTGTGAGGCTTCAGCACGTCCAGCACGATCCGCTTGATGTCGGTCAACGGGAGGCCACTCTGGGGGACGGCATCGATGGGGACGTTCGATAATAAACGTTCCGCGTGTCGCGCGTCTACGCAGTGGTGACTTCCGCGCCGGTGGGTCCCACGATCATCGTGTGTTCGGTCTGCGACACGATGCCGCCACCTAGGTCGAGGAGCGCCGGATAGGTCATCACGGCCCCGTTCCGAACGAGCGCGTTCAAGAGGGCCGGCGCTTTCGAGTCGATCCGGTGGGCCCACCGCTCCGCGAAGGGCAGCGTCTTGAACTCGTTGGCGATGCGCCCCAGGAACTCGCTTGCACCCGCCGTCTTTTGCGGCTTCACCTTCAACACCCGGTAGATGTTCCCGGTCCGGCGGCCGTCGACCTGGCCGGCCCCGGACGAGGCGAAGGGCTCGATCGCGACGACCTCTCCCGCCTCCAGGAAATCGTGGCCATGCGCGATGTTCGGCACGCTCTTGCCGGCGTGGAGCAAATAGCGCTCGATCGTGTGGCCTGTCAGATTCCGAACCGGACGATACCCGTGCGCCTCGATCGCCCGCTGGATCCCTTCCCCGATCGCCCGGGTCGAGACCCCGGCGTGGACCGCCTCGATGGCCGTTTGCAGCGCGAGTTCCGAGGCCCGCACCAGTTCGGTCCAGTTCCGCGTCCCCACTTCCAGCGTGACCGCGGTGTCGGCGATCCAACCGTCGAGCTGGGCTCCGAGATCGAGCTTGACGACATTCCCGCGGCGGAACCTCGTTGTGTCGTCGTGCGTCGGTGAATAGTGGGCGGCGATGTGGTCGATCGAGATACACGTCGGGAAGGCGGGCTTGGCCCCGCGCTTCCGCATGAGGTCCTCCGCCTCCTCGGCCAGGTCGAGCAACAACGCGCCTTCTTTGACCAATGAGACGGCGCGCTCGCGGACTTCCCGCGAAATCCGCCCCGCCCGTAACAGCGACTCGCGCACGTCCGCGTCCATTCCTCACCCTCCCGGCCGAATCGGAGCTTCCCGAAGGATCCTCGCGCGACGCCCGGAAAGGTCCACGACCGTCGACTCGCGGCCGAGCGGCGTGGGACCGCCGTCCACATAGAGATCGACGCGGTCTCCGAGTTGTTCTTGCGCCTCCTGACACGTGCTCGGCGATGCCTGACCATGGCGGTTCGCGCTCGTCGAGGTGACCGGACCGAACGCCTTCGCGAGCAGGCGAGGGATGGGATGCGCTGGGACGCGAAGTCCGAGACGACCGTCCTTCGAGACGATGGCCTTTGGGGCGCTCGGCGTCGCGCGCAGGACGACCGTGTACGGCCCAGGGAGGTTCTTGGCGCAGAACGCCTCGGCGATCGGCGTCCGCTCCCCGAACCGGAAGATGTCCGCGACATCCGCGACCGACATCGAAACGGCCAGATTCCGAGGGCGCGCCTTTGCCGCGTACACCTTCTCGACCGCCGCGTCCTGGAACGGATCCGCCGCGAGGCCGTACACCGTGTCGGTCGGATGGACGACCAGCCCGCCGGACCCGAGGACGTCGCGAATCCGACCCAACGCCGCGGCGTCCAGGACATACTTCGTTCCCAGGGACTGCGCGACGATCGTCTCGACCACGGCGCTGCAGAACGACAGGGCGACTAAAGGTTTTCTGGCCTCAGAGGTACAAGAGGTACGCGATCGGATGCGTCGGGTCCGCGGACGGCGTGTACGAATCCAGCTGCAAGCCCGCATGCTCAACAAGCTTGGGAATAATCGCGCGGGTGAACGGGGCCGAGGAGTCGGAGGTCCGTAGTTCCGTGAGAGGACGGAACGCCGCCTCGCTCACCTCGACGTTATCCGGTCGCGGCTCCCCGCCCACGTACGCCATCGCGAAGATGAGGAACGTATCGTTCGCGGTCTCGGTCACCCGATTGCGGACGGCGAGGATCGGCCCGGCATGGCCCGCGATGCCCGTTTCCTCCTTCACTTCGCGCTCAATTGTCTGGACAATCGACTCTCGCGGCTCGACATATCCTGACGGGATCGTCCATAGGCCCTTCGACGGGCCGTACGTCTTCCGAACCACGAGGAGCCTCCCGTCGCGGACCAAGAAAGCGCCCGCGCCGACCGTGATCGGGAGCGTCGCAACGTTGAGGGCCATGGCTGCGGTCAGGACTCCGAACGAGATGGCTTTATCCCAGGTCTCGTTCCTCGGACGCCCGGTGCGCCATGCCTCGGAAGGTCACGTTCACCCCGCGGCGCTTCCTGAAGAGAATCTGGCAGCTCGGGAACTTCGACGTGTCCCCCGATGGACGGTTGCTCGCGTACGCGGCGAACAAAGGAGACCAATGGTCCGTCTACCTCCTGGACCTTCGGACGAAGAAGGACCGAATCCTCCTGCAATCCGAGCAGTCCGTCCTGAATCCGGAGTTCTCGCCGGACGGCCGGTGGATCGCGGTCCAGTCGGACTTCGAGGGGGACGAGAACTACAACATCTACCTCGTGCCGGTGCGAGGCGCGCACGTCCAGAAGATCACGGACACGCCGTTCGACAGCGCCTTCCCCCGGTGGTCGCCCGACGGCACCAAGATTGCATTTCTATCGAACCGGGACGGCGACCGAGACAACGTGTTCGTGGTGGACACGAGCGGCGGCGACGCGAAGCAGCTCACGAACGTCGATGACATTGTCGGCGAGATTGCGTGGCGTCCCGACGGCCGGAGCATCGCGTTCTCGGCGGGCGTCGGACTCCTCGATTACGTCGGACTCGTGGACCTCGCCGGCCATCTAGAGAAAGTCGTCGCGTTCCCTGAGTCGGAGAATGCGATCGGAGGCGACCTTGGCCGACCGGAACCCTGGTCCCCGGACGGCCGTAAGCTAGCATTCGTATCGAACGTCCACGATCACCTGGACATCGGGGTGCTCGATGCCAAGACCAAACGCGTCCGCTTCATCGTCCAGAGTCGATGGGACAAGACGATGCCCCTCTGGGCGCCGGACGGAAAGCGGATCGCGTTCCTCGAGAACCACGACGGGAACGTCCAGCTGAAGGTCGTGTCCCGAGACGGCAAGGGCTCCCGCGCGATCTCTCCGGCGAGCGGATCGGCGAACCGGGCCCTGTGGGCCCCGGATGCCAAGGGCCTGTTCTACCACCATTCTACGTTCACGCAGCCGGACCGGCTCATCCTCCGGAAGGGAGAGCGGTCCACCACCCTGGTCAACAGCCTTCGCGAGCCGCTTCCGAAAGACGAACTCGCCGACGCTACGCTCGTGCGGTACCCGAGCTTCGATGGCCGAAAGATCGCCGCCTGGCTCTTTGTGCCCCGAAAGGAACGCCGGCGCAACGCAGCCGTCGTCGATCCGCACGGGGGTCCGGAGTCGCAGACACTGAACGAATGGGACGCGCGGCTCCAGTTCTTGGTCGCGGAGGGCTTCACGATCCTCGCCCCGAACTACCGCGGCGGGACCGGGTGTGGACGCGCCTGGCGGCGCCTGAGCGACCGCGACCTGGGAGGCGCGGACATCCAGGACATCATCGCGGGCGGCCGATGGCTAATCCGGCGAGGCCACTGCGCCGCCGACCGACTCGGAGCCATCGGCGTGAGCTACGGCGGCTACGCCGTGGCGCACGTCTTGGAGAAAACGCCCGAGCTGTGGGCGGTCGGCGTGAGCATCGTCGGGTACTTCAACTGGCTCACCGCGACGACGAACGAGCGCGGCTACCTGCGGCGGTACGACCGGCAGAAGATGGGAGACCCCGCGGTGGACGCCGACCTGTACCGCAAGTTCTCGCCGATCTACTTCCTCGAGGAGATCCGGGCGCCCGTCCTGTTCACGGGCGGAGCGCATGACCCGCGGTGCCCCGTCACGGAGGCCCGTGCGATGGTGGACGAGATGCGGAAGATGGGGAAGGTCGTCGACTACCTCGAGTTCGCCGACGAAGGCCATTGGCCCCGCAAGATCTCGAACCAGATTCGGCTGAACGAGCGGGCGCTCGCGTGGCTTACGCAGTATCTGCCGGACCGCTGATCTCACAGGCTCGCGCGGATCGCCTTCAGGAGCCAGTCGATGATCTCCGGATCGGCCTGGGTTCCCATCGTCCCGATTCGGATCGTCTTGCCGCGCAACGGCCCGAGGCCGCCGGAAATGTAGATGTTGTGTTCGTCCCGGAGCCGACGGACCAGCCGGTTCGCGTCAACGCTTGCGGGAGGGGCGAAGCACGTGACCGTGTTCGACAAGAGGTTCGCGGCGCCGAGGGGCGAGAAGCCGAGTTCGCCCAGCCCATCGCGCAACCGAGCGGCGACTTTCGCGTGGCGAGCGATGCGGGCTTCGAGACCTTCCTCCTTCAGAAGGAGAAGCGCCCGATGGAACGCGTAGAACAGGTTCGAGGAAATCGTCGTCGGCGTGGGATGCCATTCGCCCCATTCCCGCTCGTATCGGTCCCAGGTGTACAGGTTGAGGTACCAACCTTCGACGGTCTTCGGATCCGTGGACTCCCACAGCGAGCGCGCGACCGCGACCGGCGCGATGCCCGCGGGCGCAGCGATGCATTTCTGGGAGGCACTGAACGCCGCTTCAATCCCGAGTTTGGCAAACGGGAGCGGGAGGCCGCCTAGGGAGGAGACTGCGTCGACGATGACCGCTGCATCCACCGCATGCGCGGCCTCGACGATCGGTTCGAGGGGGTTGGTGATGCCGGTCGATGTCTCGTTGTGAACCACCGCGACGGCCTTCGTCGGCGTCTTGAGCGCCTCTCGCAACGCCGAGATGTCGGGGCCCGCGCCCCAGTCTGAGGAGACGACGTCCGCCTTCACGCGATGGGTTTGGAGGACTTCCCGCGTTCGTTCTCCAAAGAATCCATTGGACACGACGAGCACCCGGTCGCCCGGTCGCAAGAACGTGAATGCAAGGGCCTCGAGGCCGGCGTGACCCGGGCCTGCGATCGGCAGCACGTGCGCATCGCCGGAGGACCAGAGATAGCGCAGCATCTCCCGCGTCTCGCCGTGGGCCTTGACCCATGCATCGCCGTAGTGAGGCATCGCGGGCTTCGCGAGTTCTTCGAGCACGCGAGGAGGGAGCGGGACGGGCCCCGGGATTAACAGAAGCCCCGGTTCCATGGAACCGATCAACGATGGGTGGGACGCTACTTCAAACTGTCCCGACACATAATGTCACGGAACGAAAGAGCACGGTCAGTCGCGGATTCCGTCCTCGGAGACGCTGAAGACCGCCTCGGCCTCGGGCAGGTTCGGGGAGTCGATCAGCCGGGCAATCCGCTTCCCGCCTTTTGACTTGCGCAGATAGACGCGGAACGTCGCGCTGTGGCCGACGATGTGGCCGCCCACGGGGCGGGTCGGATCCCCGAAGAACGCATCGGGCTTCGCGTGGACCTGATTCGTGACGTAAATCACAGCGTTGTGGATGTCCCCGAAGCGCATCAGCTCGTGGATGTGCTTGTTCAGGAGCTGCTGCCGCTCCGCGAGCACGCCTCGGCCGATGTACTCCGCTCGGAAGTGGGCCGTCAGGGAATCGATCACGATGAGCCGGATCGGGAAGTCTTGCGTGAGCTCCTGCGCCTTCTCGACAAGCAGCATCTGGTGATGGCTGTTGAACGCACGGGCCACGTGGATCCGCTTGAGAATCGCCTCCACGTCCAGATCCAACGCCTCCGCCATCTGCCGGATCCGTTCCGGACGGAAGGTCTGCTCCGTGTCGATCCACACGACGTCTCCGTTCATCCCCCCGTCATCCTCCGGCCGCGTCACGTTGACCGCGAGCTGGTGGCCGAGCTGGCTCTTTCCCGCGCCAAATTCACCATACGCTTCGGTAATCGCCTGCGTCTCGAGACCGCCGCCTAACAGTTCATCTAGCGCCTTCGAGCAGGTCGTCAACTTGGCAACGGACTTGCGCCGTTCCAGGATCACGTCCCCGGTCTCGAAGCCGCCGATGTCGACGGCCTCGCGCGCCGCGATGATAATCTTCTGGGCCACGTTCGTGCCAATCTCGGCGGCGTCCGCGACCATCGTAGGCGATGCTACCGCCAGCCCCATGAGATCCGTGAATCCTGCCTCTTTCAGCTTCTCCGCGGTCGCCGGGCCTACGCCGGGGAGTTCTTCGATGGACTTGAGCGCGACGGCCACCTTTTCACCCGCCTTCTCATCCCGGACCATACTTAAGGCGGTAACACGGGGGGATGGGTGAAACTATCGTTTTCGTGCGGGGAAAAGGGAGAAGAATACGGACCGTTGGTGCGGTGCCGGCGTGGACCTCCGCTGCCGCCGACCGTTCGACCGTGTTCTTTTAAACGCGCGGAGTCCCATCCTCTCAGCGATCCAGGCGATTATCCATGGCGAGCACTCCGGTCGAGCCACCCATGCCCATCGTTCCGTTCAAGAACTGCCCGATCGCGACGAGCCTCGGGGTCCTCGGTCGGAAGTGGAGCCTGCTCATCATCCGAGACATCGGGTGGAAACGAGCCGACCGGTTCAACGCCCTCCTCCGCACGATCCCAGGCCTCACGCCCCGGATGCTCGCCCTTCGGTTGAGTGAGCTGGAGGACGCCGACATGATCCACCGAGTTGAGGCCCATAACTCCCCCAAACTGGTCCGATGGGCGCTCACAAAGAAGGGAGAGGACATCATGCCCGTGTTGATGCGCCTCGTCGCGTTCGGATCCCGATGGTTCCCGGAACGAATCTTCGAGGACGAGCGGCCTCGCACGCTCGCTGAAATCTATCCGGAGAACGGCGGAAACCATCCGTGGATCACCGGTGCGCCCGACTAGTCGCATCGCTCACTATACTTTCTTTCACGTGGGCTCTCATCTGGCCTATTCAACATACCGTCGCCGCATGGAGACCGAGGATCGAGGATGGGGCGGACTCTACCGCGCGGGCGGCATCGCGCTGATCGTCGCGGGCATCCTGGTCCTGGTCACGCTGCCAATCATCCCGATGATCATCCCGAGCCTCGCCCCCGCCAGCGTCCCGGCCGGCCTAGACAGCATCCACTCCCAGAGTGTCCTCTATGGGACGACATGGGGCCTCTACCTCGTCAGTGACCTCCTCTATCTGATTCCCTTCGCGGCGCTCTATGTGGTGCTGAGGCCGCACCATCGGGTGGGGGCGCTCGTCGCCCTCATCTTCAATTCGTTGTTCGTGACGATCGACGTCGCGGTCGACATTCCGCTCCGATTATCGCTGATCAGTTTGAGCAATGCGTACGCCGCCGCAAATCCGGCGGGGCAAGGCGCGTACATCGCGACGGCCCAGTTGGCCATGGACCTGGCGAACATCACGGCGCTCATTGCGACGTTCGTCCAGTTCTCCGCGGTCATCCTCGTGAGCTACGCCATGCTGCGCGAGACGCCGTTCCGACGGAGCGCCGCGTACGTCGGGATTGTCGGTGGGACCGTGGCGCTGCTGTTCATCCCGACGTTCGTCCTCGGTTCCCCGCTCTCCGGACTGTTCAACCTCGCCGGCTTCGTCTTGCTGTTCATCTGGAGCGTCACGGTGGGTTGGACGCTCTACCGACTCCGGTAGCAGCGATCCGATTCGTGACCGTCGAAGCGAGGCAGATTTTTCCACCGGCTCGCCATCCGAGGCGCGATGCCGGGCCGCCTGTCCTTCGATCGGGTCGCGGCGATCTACGACGAAACGCGCAGCCTCGCACCCCGGGCGATCGCGCGGGTCCTCGCGGTCCTCGTCGACGAACTCCACGGCAAGCAGGTCCTCGAGATCGGGGTCGGCACGGGCCGGTACGCGGTGCCGTTGCAGAAGAGCGGGATCCGCGTGGTCGGGGTAGACATCTCCAGGAAGATGGTCGAAGTTGGCCTCGCGAAAGGTCTGCGAGATGTCGTCTTCGCGGACGCCGCCCGCCTTCCGTTCCGCTCGAAATCGTTCGACGTCGCGACGACGAACCATGTCCTCCATCTCATCCCGGACTGGCGGGACGCCCTGATGGAAATCGCGCGGGTCACGCGGGAGACGTACTTCACGATCATCGAGCGCTCGGATCGGATCGATACGCTCAAACGGGAATACGACGCGCTCGTCAAGGGAGCCGGCTACGATTGGTCCCATCCGGGGCTCCACGAGAAGGACTTGCCCGGACTCCTCAAACCGGACTTCATCATGCCGGTCGGCCCGTTCCGCGAAACCCTCCTCACGGACGCCATCCTGGACGAACTCGACCGGCGGACCTATTCGTCGCAGTGGGATGTCCCGGAAGAGATTCACCGCAAGGCAATGGAGCCTCTCCGGGCCAAGTGGAGGGGGAAGGAATTCCAATTGTCGTACACCCTCGAGGTCACGTTCTGGTCCTCTGAAAGGCTTCCTGAGATCGCGAAGAATCAGAGGTCGTGAGGCGCGCCCGCGAACGCCACGAGCGCTTCTTTCTCGAGGAAGTGGAGCGTCCCCGGAATCACGAGACAGTGGGGCGGCGGCCCGAGGTCGCGGTCCGCGAGTTCGGAAATGGGTCCCGCGAACGCTCGCACCTCGGGTGAGCCGACTCGGCTCAGGACGCATGTAAGGGTATGCGGGCCGAACTCGGTCGTCTCGAGGGAAGAGGCCATCCGCCGGAGCGAGGCGATTGCATCCCGCGGCGCAAGGAACGTCCCGTCCTCCCGAAGGTCTAGGAGGACGAGCGAATGGAGCCCTGCGGTCCGATTTGCCAGGATTGCCTCGAGGGGGCTCGTAGGCGCGAATCCCGCGGCAGGGAACGGGACCGTCGTCGTGCGACCGAACTTGTACGCTTGGAGGCCGATCGCCCCCGCGGCCGCCGTCAGAATCGAGACTCCGTGGACGATGCGGGTGCGAATCTGGGCGGCTGCCGCCCGCAAGCGTAGATCGACATGGGTCGTGGCCGTCATCGGATCACCCGGGACGAGGAACGCGACCGCGCCCTTCGCGGCCGCGGTGAGGAGGACCTCGCCGTCCTCGACCTCTTGGCGGGTGAGCCGACGGATCTCGCGGTCGATGAGTTTCTCCACCGCTTCGAGCGACGCGCCGGGCAACGCCGACGTGTACAGCTCGGCGAACACGACATCGGCCGACCGAGCCTCGTCAATTCCGCGAAGCGTAATCCCCTTCTCGTCGTCCAACCCCAGTCCGACGAAGACGAGTTCCCCCATCGAGGCGCGAGGATAGCGGGAAGGCTATTCTCCTTTCCTCCGAAAACCCTTAACCGCGTACTGCGGAATCGCGGACTGTGCGCGCGTGGTGCGTCGTCGTGCCCCCGGAGCGCGGGGAGGAAATCCGATGCCGGCTCATGGATCTGGGCGTCCTGCACAAGCATCTGCGCATCGTCCGGGACGGTGACCGACTATTCATCCCGACGACGGCACGGGTGGATCTCGACTTTCCAACGGACCAGCGGGACTTCGGCGAGGGATTTGTGGCCGTCCGGAGCTACAAAGACGTCGTTGAGGTGCCGGAGCCGCTCCGCCGATCGCTTCCCAGCTCCTTCGACGTGATTGGAGACATCGCCGTCCTGAAAATCCCGAACGAGTTGCAGCGGCATCGCGAGACGATCGGGCGAGCGATTCTCCGGTGGAATCCGAAGATGCGAGTCGTCGTGCAGGACCGCGGGGTGAAGGGCGAGCGCCGGGTTCGATCCATCGAGGTCATCGCGGGCGAACAACGGACGACGACCGTACACACAGAATACGGCCTTCACTACATGGTCGATCTCGCCCACGCGTACTTCAGCCCCCGGCTCGCCTCGGAACGTCAACGGATCGCGAATCAGGTCCTTGCAGGCGAAACCGTCGCGGATCCATTCGCCGGGGTAGGCCCGTACGCCATCCTGATCGCGAAACGACGTCGACCCAAGGTCGTCCACGCCTCCGACGTGAATCCCGCCGCCGTCGCGTTGCTCCGCGCGAATGTCCGAGCCAATCGGATCGACCGTGTCGCGACGCACGAGGGCGATGCCCGCCAAATCCTGCAGCAGATCCGACCCGTCGACCGCGTTATCCTCGATCTTCCGCACACGGCGTTCGACCACCTGGGCCACGCGTTCGCCGCTCTTGGGGCGCGAGGCGTGGTCCACGTCTATCGCATCCTGGAGCGGGCGGATGAGCGTGCCGCGGCCGACCGCATCCGAGACATCGCCGCAGAGGCAGGCACGGAGATCAAGGACCTTCGGCTAGTCCCCGAGCGTTTCTCGTACGTCTCGGATGATGGCGACTCCAACGACAGGAAGACAATCTGGGCGAAGCGTTCGCCGATCGGTATCTCGAGGACCTCGGAAGCGCCGTTCAACGCGCCGAAGGTAAGGGTGCCGGAGAAGCCCGCATCGATCATCCCGAACGCCGCCAGAACGCCCCGGCGGGCCCATGTCGTGCGGAGCCAGAGTTGGCCCGCCACATGCCGGCCGAGGCCGACCGACTCTCGCGTGCTCACGGCAAACCGGGTCATGGGCGGAATCTTGGCGACGCCGCGGGTCGTCCGCACGTTCGACGATGGGACGAATGCCTCCTCGATCGTCACGTCGTAACCGTTCGGCGTGAGGTTCGCCTCGTCGAACGGCTCGATCCGAAGCTCCCCTTTCGCCTGGTACCGACGGATGTCGCCGTCCGAGAGCACCGCCATCGGGTCGAGTATCCGAGCGTCGCCCATTAAGGATTACGAGAATCAGCAGTGAGAGGCGGGTCACAGGCTATTTACGGCGCGCTCCGGTCGGACGGTCAAGAGCAACACAGGAGACCCAACCATGTGCGCCATGACATTGGAACGCCAACCCGGCCGAGAAAGCTGCCCCCACGCGGATGCCGAAATGATCGGCTCCAACATGAACGCGGAGTTCATGCGGTGCAAGGCCTGCAACCAGATCATCGTCCTGCAGTCCGGCCGAGTGTGGGCGATCCGCTCCACGCGCACGCCGGTCTACGCGATCCGCTGATCGCCAGCCGATTCCGCCCCGCAGCCTCCGAAAGTTTATGCGAATAGCGCAGCTTAGGCCGCGGGAGGCTGCCCGATGGACTTTCGGTTGACGGAAGAGCAGAGGCTCGTCCGCGACACCGCACGGGATTTCGTCGATCGAGAGCTCATCCCGCACGTCCGGGATTGGGAAGAGAAAGGCGAGGTCCCAAAGTCCTTCTACCGCAAGATGGCGGGACTCGGTTTCCTCGGGGCACCCGTGCCCGAGAAGTACGGCGGGGCCGGGATGGACTACGTCTCGTTCATGCTGCTCGTCGAGGAGATCAGCCGCGGTTCGTCGTCCGTGCGCACGACGGTTTCGGTCCAGACGTCCCTGAGTGAGACGTCCCTCATGTGGTTCGGCTCGGAGGCGCAGAAGGAGGCCTGGCTCGTGCCCCTCGCGAAGGGGGAGCGGTTCGGGGCGTGGGCGATTACGGAGCCGGAGGCGGGGAGCGACGCCGGGAACCTCGCGACGACCGCGCGCCTCGATGGAAGCGAATGGGTGCTGAACGGCCAGAAGCGGTTCATCTCGAACGGGAGCATCGCGGACTACATCCAGGTGTACGCGCGGGAACCGGGGACGAAGCGACACGAAGGCATCTCGCTCTTCCTGGTGCCGAAGGACGCGCCCGGTTTCAAGGTCACCCACGTCGAGACGACGACGAAGCTCGGATTGCGGGCGAGTCCGACCGCCGATCTGGCGTTCGAGGACTGCCGCATCCCGAAAGAGAACCTGATCGGCAAGAGAGGGGACGGCTGGAACCAGGCGATGCGGACCCTGAACAGCGGTCGGATCGGCATCGCGGCCGGCGCGGTCGGCGTGGCCCGGGCCGCCCTCGAGGCTGCGTCGAAGTACGTGAAAGACCGCAAGGCGTTCGGGCGGCCGATCGGGGACTTCCAGTTGATCCGGGAGATGATCGCGCAGTCGGCGGTCGAGATCGACGCCGCCCGCCTCCTCACCCTTCGTGCCGCTCACTTGCGGGATTTGGGGCAAGACAACACGATCGAGGTCTCGATGGCCAAGCTGTACGGAGCCCAGATGGCCCAACGGGTCACGGACTGGGCCGTCCAGGTCCACGGTGGATACGGGTTCAGCGGCGAGTTCGACGTGGAGCGATATTTCCGCGATGCGCGCATCCTCGGGCTGTACGAGGGCACGAACGAGATTCAGAAGCTGATCATCGCGGAGCACATCCTGGGGCCCTCCTCGAAAAAGTGAGAGGTCCGACGCATGGCCGTCTCGGCCCGCGACTGCATCTTCTGCAAAATCGTGCTCCGGGAGGTTCCCGCGAGCATTGTCCGCGAGGATGCTTCGACGCTCGCGTTCATGGACATCCGGCCGATGAACCCGGGCCATGTGCTTGTGATCCCGAAGGCCCATGCCGCGTACGTCGAGGACCTGCCGTCCGAGGCCGTCGGGCCGATCCTCGAAGCCGCGAAAGAAATCTCCCGCGCCATGCGCTCGAGCGGCATCCGATGCGAAGCGGTGAGCTTCTACCTCGCGAACGGAGTGGAAGCCGGACAGGAGGTGTTCCACGTGCACCTGCATCTAATCCCGCGATGGCGAGGCGATGGGTTCGGGCTGCGTGTCCGCGCAGATTATGGCCGCATGGCCGACCGCGCCGAGCTGGACGGGTTCGCGTCGAAAATCCGCACGGCGTTGGGTCGCTCACCGGACTGAAATCCGTTCCGTGACGGTCCGCAGCGCATCCGCCGAGAGAACCTTCCGGGCGGTCGGGAATAGGCTCGTGTTCTCCTTGCGGAAATGGTCCCAAAGGAACTGGACGAGGAAAATCCCGTGGCGATTGAGTTCCTGAATGGTCGGCCATGAATCCGGGTCGCGACGCAGGTCGTCCCGGGCCTCCTCAAACTTCGAGACCCCACGCCGAATCTCTTCGTGCTCGTACATCACCACGGTCACCAGCGTCCCGTAGCGACCGATCGCCTTCTCGATGGCGGGGACGACCGCCTCGTCTTCGAGGCGCAGATGGGGAATCAGTTCCTCCTCGAAGAACCGGACGGCCTCATCGAGGATGATTTCGTTCCCCTCGCGCGTCTCGCGGGTGGCCATCATCTCGTCCAGGGTGGCCTCGAGTTCGGTGAGCTTGTCGACGAAGTCCTCGTGCACCGCGACGAGCGGGGCGAACGGATCGTCAGGGGGCTCGCCCATCGCTCGCGACTACGGCCTGTCGTGGTAAAAGCCTGCGCCTCACGGCGCGAACCGCCCCGGCGTCCGCGGGAACGGCACGGCGTCTCGGATATGCCCGAGTTTGCAGATCCACTGGATGAGGCGTTCCATTCCCATCCCGAAGCCGGCGTGCTGGACGCTGCCGAAGCGGCGGGAGTCGAGATACCAATCGTACGCCTTCGGGTCCTCTCCCTGTTCCTTGAGGCCCTTCTTGATTGCCTCCAGATCCGTCTCCCGCTCGCTGCCTCCTACGATTTCCCCGACGCCATCGCCGCCGATCACGTCGAATGCGAGGACGAGGTCCGGATGCTTCGGGTCCCGGGCCTTGTAGAAGGCCTGGATGACCCGCGGATAGTGAGTCACTATGATCGGCTTCGACTTGCCTTCCGTGAGGGCGCGCTCCTCGAGGGTGCGGAGGTCCTTGCCCCATTCGATGTCCATCCCTTGTTTCTTCAGGAGCTTCAGCGCGTCGTCGTAGGTCATGCGCTCAAACGGCGGCTTCACGGCCTTCAGGAACTCCGGCGTGCGGCCCATCGCGACGATGTCGTCCGGGCGCTCCTCCGCGACCCGCTGGCAGGCATGCGAGATCGCCCCCTCGGCATGCTTGATCACGTCGTCCATGCCGGCCCACGCCTGTTCCATCTCTGCATGCCAGTATTCTGTCAGATGCCGAGTGGTCCGGGACTTTTCCGCACGGAACGACGGCCCGATGTAGTAGATCTTCTCCATACCGAGGACGAGGGCCTCCGCATAGAGCTGCCACGACTGGGTCAGGTGCGCCTTCCGCCCGAAGTAGTCGAGCTCGAACAGCGTCGAGCCCCCTTCGCTGCCGGAGGGCGTGATCATCGGCGGGTGGACCTCCCAGAAACCGTGGTCGCGGAAGTACTCGTGGACCGCGCCGAACGTCGCGTGTCGGATCCGGAAGATCGTCGTCATCCGCTGGGATCGCACCCAGAGGTGGCGCACGTCGAGGAGGAACTCCTCGCTCAGGTCTTCCTGGATCGGGAACTTCTCCGCGAAGTGGACGACCTTGAAATCCTCTGCGCGGATTTCGAAACCACCGGGGGCGCGTTTGTCCTCGACCACTTTGCCATGCACGACGACGGCGGATTCGATGAGCGCCTTCTCGGCCGCCGCGAACGCTTCGGCCGGCACAGAGTCGCGGGAGAGGGCCACCTGGACGATGCCTGTCGCGTCGCGGATCACGACGAACGCCTTGCCGCCGACGGACCGGGTTCGGTAGATCCAGCCGTGCAGCTCGACCGCCTTGCCGGTATGGCGTCCCTTCAGGATTTCCGCGACGGAGACCATGAACCCCCGCCCTATTTGGATGGGTCTAGATTACACTTGCGCAGTATCGGGCCCCTGGGTCTGCCCGCATCGAAGGGTGTCCTTGCGGCCTCAGGCCGTCGTGACGTCAGCACACTACGATGCTCGGTGGTTCCATCGGGTATTGTGCGGAGCCAACGTGGATGATCGCCATGAACTGGTAACGGAGACCGTAGCAATAGTTGTCCAAGCGAATCTCCAAGGTGAGCGCCACGATAGCTCCTGGATCGGCACTACTCATGTCGATGCTCGCGTTCCAATCCCGATAGGAGTCACCGGTTTGCGCGACGCGCGAAACGCTTTGATTAGAAGGCGAGGGCGTGAAACTTGAGAGGACCTCGAAGGTCACGTTTCCAGTGGCGTGAAGTAGCGCGTACGTATCGGTCAACGTATGGTTCACGCGCAGTGAGGACGTGCTGTCCGTCACGCTCAGCGCGTTCCAGAAACGAGGATCCCCGGGTGCCGGTAGGTGTAGGATCACCGGGCTTGTGCCGTTGACTTGCACTGCGACGCGGTAGTACATCGAGGTTGTGGTCTGTTCGGTCCAGAGAAAGGTGGTGATCCCGACGCCCGCGCTAACGGCCACAGAGCCGACCACCAGCGCCGTCACGGCCGCAGCCATGGGTTTCCGGAATCGGACGTAATTGCCCAGGCGCCGCTTGGTCAAGATAACCAACCCAAGAAAAATGAAAAGCGCTCCGAATCCGAAAAGAAAGAAGATTAGATATCCAACAGTCAGCACTGGAGCCGGACTAGTTTGATGCCGCTTCTAGTTGCCGAAAATGTTAGTCGGGCGACGGAGTGTTGACAAGTAGGGCCATATTCGTCGCTCTCACCGGTGTCGAAAAGGACAATAACCTCGTGCGCGGTTTGACCGCGCCTTGTTCCGTGTTGCCGGGCCGGATGATCTTGACGGGCTGTATCGATTCGAAATCCTTTGCTTCCGAGAGCACCGGTTCCGACGGGATCACGTTGATTGGATCTTGCGGAACGAGAGGGCCCTCACGCTCGTGGAAGACGGTCGGAAAGCCGTGACCGCTGCGATGATGCTCCTCTTCGAGGGGCATGTGTGCCGCGTCCTGTCGGTGGCGGTCGCCCCGAAGGCTCGGCGGCACGGCATCGGGACCCGGATGATGCAAGCGGCCGAAGCGGTGTGCCGCGAACGAGGCCTTTCGACGATCCGACTCGAGGTGAGCACGAAGAACCTCGTGGCCATCGAATTCTACCGTCGACTCGGCTACCGCACGGACGGCGTCTTGTACGGGTATTACTCGTGGGGCGAGGACGCCTACAGCATGCACAAGACGATTGTGCCGACGACCTCCTCCCCAGGGGCGCCGCCGTTGACGGCATCAAGCCATCCAACCTAATAAATAATATTCCCACGATATTATTCCGGCAGTCGCGCGGACCGCGTTCGCAAACCCTTAAGTCCCCCTCGGCAATGCGGCGCGTTCGCAGAGCACATGTTGCCGATTCCCACGAAATTCTTCGTCACGTCGGGCAAGGCGGTCTCGAAGGTCTCGGACCTGAACGCGTTCGATGAGGCGCTCCAAAACGCGGGACTAGCGGAGCAGAACATCGTGTCCGTGTCATCGGTCCTCCCCGTGGGCATCCGACCGGTCCGCCGGCGAGACCTCCCGATGGGCGCGATCACCCATTGCGTCCTCGCCCAGCAGCGAGGCGGAGAAGGCGAGACGATCTCCGCGGGCATCGCGTACGGCTTCCGAGACGACGATTACGGCGGATACGTCGCGGAAGGCCACATGCACGGGACCAAGAATTCGCTCCGCGAGGTCATGGAGTGGAAGATGGGGGAGATGGCGAAGCTGCGCGGGATCAAGTTCCGTCGGATCGACTACCGAATCGAGGACATGAGCATCCCGATGGATCATTACGGCGCGTGCCTCGCGGCGCTCGTATTTCTCGCCTGAACATGTACGGAGTCATCGTCTGCCCGCGATGTAAGCGCGCGAAAGGCGTGAATCTCAGCCAGAAGACGACGACGTGTCAATGTGGGTTTGAGATTCACGTCGTCCCGGCGCGGATCCGCGCGCGAGCGGAGACCGCACGAGAGATTGCACCGCTCGTGGGGAAGGTGAGCGCGGAGCTCGCGGGCGGCACCGAGGAGTACCACCGGGCCCAGGCGCCGGTCCGTCGGAGGAGATCCCGCGATGTCCACGTTCGCGTCATCGCCGTTGCCGGGAAGGGGCGCGACCGCACAAGTCGCGTGCGATCCGCCGCGATCGAGCTCACGCGGGAACTCGAGGTCTTCTCGATGTCCGACTGGGAACGGGTCCTCGCCGGGTTGGGGATCGCTCACCCGGCTGAAGCGCTCGCCACGTTGGTCGGGGAGAATAGCGTCTTCGAACCGAAGGCCGGTTTCTTCCGGGCCGTGGTCCTCAATCCCTAGCCGCTGGCGCGCGGCGCCGCTCCCGCCTCAGTTCCCGACGGATGTCGTCGGGCAGCGTGCCCGGCAGAATCTCCCGGTAGACGTAATAGTAGATCAGGAGGGCAAAACCCAGGGACGTGACGGCAGAGAGGGCGGCGTACGGTTCGTCGACTTGGAGCAGGAAGGGAGAGAGGAACGCTCCGTGGGCGAGGCGGACGCCGACCGCCCGCAGGAATGCGCGCCACGTGTCGCCCCGGGAGGCTCCGAAACCGATCAACGCCCCCGTATCGGCATTCACCAGGCCGAGGCTGATCGAGTAGAGGATGAGCAGCACGAACGTCTCCGGCACGTAGAGGATCGCCCGCGACGCCCAGGCCGCCGCGACGACGCCGCTCGCCGCCGCCCCGATTCCCAAGGGCACGCCGTAGAAGGTCGTGTCGAAGCGACCGCGGTAGCTGCGGCGGTTCAGCCAAACCAGCTTGAATGACTCCTCGAAGACGAAGCTGACTGCGACGGCGACCGCGAACGACGCGAGATCCCCGCGGGGGAGCACGATGGCGAAGATGCTCGCGACGGTCCCGAAGATGAGACCGACGGCGAGGCCTCCGAAGACGCGGCGGTCGTCGAACAGCGTGTGGTCCACGTGCGGCCGATCGAAGCGGCGGAGCGAGGCCCAGAGGATGACGAGTCCGGGCAAGATTCCCATCAGGAATGCGACCAGGAAATCCAGGTTCGAGGCCATCGATGGTGTGCGAAGGCCGGTGCGCTACTTAAGAACGCGGAGGGCCGACTATCGACCCTGACAACGGGGACCGCGGGTTTATGGTCCGCCGGACGGGTCGAATCCCGTCGATGCCCGGGAAGCAGGCCCGGGTCCTGTGTCCCGTCTGCGCGGAGCCAATGCCTCCGGACGAGACGGAGTGCGCGAACTGCGGGGCCTTTGTCATCGACGAGGCCGTCGTCCGGCTCAGCCGAGCCTTCGGGCTCGACCGCGAGAAAGCCCTGAATCATCTGCACGAATTGCGGCGGCTTCGTTGCGTCGGGCGACACGACATGTCCGCGGTGTGCCGCCGAATTTGAGACGGAACCGATGGTGGAAGACATGGAAGAGGACATCCTCGACTTGCGCCTCTGCCCCATCTGTGGAGCGGACAACGACCCCGAGCTCGAGGAGTGCGAGGTCTGCGGGGGACCCCTGCGGGAAACGAAGGAACCGAGCCCGGTGGCCGCCGTGGAGAGCCCGAGCCGGCCGCCGGCAACGGCGACGGCTCCCGGCAACACGGTCCTGGACAAGGTCGACGAGTTCATCCAGGATGTGAGGCCGCCCGTCTCCGAAGTCCCGCGACCGCCTGCGGCACCCCTCGTCGCAAGTCCGAAACCTCCGCTCGCGTCCGTGAAGACGGAAATCGCTCCTCCCAAACCCGCGCCGGCCCGGCCGGCCGACAAGCCGCTCTCCTCGCTCCCACCGACCCGGCCACCCGTTCTCCCGAAGCCTGCGCCGCCACGGCCTGAGACAAGGCCCGCCTCCTCGGGAGAGTCGGCGCCTCCCGTCACGATCGGACCCGAAACATCCAGACAGGCCACGATCGCCCCCTCGCCACTTCCGAAGGTCCGAACGCGGCCCAGGACTCGAGCGCGGAGCCCGGGAACGAGTGCCCGCCCTACGGCCCCGGTTCGGAGCCGAATCACCGCAGAAATGGCCGGGGGACTCGTCCTCGCCGCGTCGACGAGCCTTCTCCTCGCAGGGGTGCTGAACCAGCCCCTCGTCAGCGCAGGGATCGCCGCGTTCCTCATCGGCCTCAGCGCGTATCTCGCCGCAGAGTACGTCCGAAGCCGAAGTCCCAGGCCGCCGCGGTTCGACGGAGCGCTCTTGGCCGCAGGGTCCATTCTCGCCCTCAGTGCGTTGCTCTTGCGCGGGCTACCGCTCGACGCGAGTGCCGCGATCGGCCTCACGCTGGTCGGCATTCTACCGTTCGCGGGGGCCACGCGGAACCTGGTCGGCGGTCCTCACCGAATCCTGTTGGCCATCGCAAGCGCGGTTCCTGTCATTGGCCAAGCGATCACCACCGTCGCCGATCCCACGTATGCGATGAGCCTACCGTGGATCGTGGGCATCGGAGCGGCGATGCCTTGGCCTGCGGCCTTGGCGGCCGCGGAAATCCTGCGCCGGAACTCGGCGTCGGCCCTTCGGCGGCAACTCGTCCGTGCGGAGCGGGATATGGGACGCAAAGACTACGAACAATCGCTCTCGGACTACGATCGCGCGATCGCCACGGCGCGCCCAGGCGTCACCGGGGCGGAGATGCCATGGTACGGCAAGGGGGCGACGCTCATCCTCCTCGGCCGGTACGATGAGGCGCTTCGCGCCATCGACCGGGCGCTCGACATCAACCCGCACAACGAGGTCGCCTGGTTGAACAAGGGGAACGCCTTCACGAAGCTCGGTCGTTTCATCGACGCGCTGCGTTGCTTCAACGCGGCGATCAAGGTGAACCCGGCCTACGAGGTCGCGTGGAACAACAAGGGAAACGCCCTCGCGCGCCTCGGGAAGTTCGACGAGGCGCTCGGATGCTACGAGCGCGCCCTCGAAATCGATGCGCGTTACCGGGGCGCATGGGTGAACATGGGCTTCGTCCTCACGAAGCTCGGGCGATTCGACGAAGCCGCCTCGTGCGCCGATCGCGCGTTGGGCCTGGAACCGGGTCGGCGGGCCGAGCCTATCTGACCCGTGGACGCGTGCGGGGCTTCGCGGGAGCGGGCTGGGTCTTCCACTCCGCGATGGAGATCGGCTGCTTGAGGTCGAACACATTCCCGTCCGGATCCGCGAACTGGCCCAGCCATTCGCCCCATTCCATCTTCTCGGGCGGGAGCGGGAACTCGACGCCGGCGCGCCGCATCCGTTCGTACTCCGCCCGGATGTCGTCCGTGATGAACGTGATGCCAGCGGGCCCAGGCTCGGTCTCACCGCCCATGAAGCACAGGTGAACGCGAGTGCGCGGGCGACCGGGTCCAAGTTCTACCCAGTGGCCCGGGTTCTCGGCCGTCCCCTCAATGCTCGGATCCGGGTTCGCCTCGCGCGGACGATGTAGGCGACGTCCAAGCCCAGGACATCCCGATACCATGCAATCGCCTTTCGCGGATCGGAGACGACGATCGCGATCGTGTCGAGACCGAGGACGGTCATCGGAATCGGGACCGAATCCGAAGTTGGCGGTATGAACTTGAGTATCGGGCGTCCGAGAGCGTCAGCGCTCCGCGGCCCCGCGCCCATACATTTTCGCGTACCACTCCATGACTTCGTGGTCCGAGATCCGGTCGACTTGCTCCTCGACCGCGAGCTCGTTCTCCGCCTCCCACGCCTCGACGATCCTCCGGGCGGCGGGTTCGCCCTGGAACTCGGTGACGAGGAGCTCCCACTTCCGGCGGCGAGCCTTGAACGCCGCCACCATCTCGGCCCCGTCGAACACGACGTAGCAGGACCCCATGTGGAACTTGTCGACGATCGCCTCGCGCAAGTAGAGGAACAGGTTGTCGAGGGGTGTCAGGACGAACTTCCGACGGAAATCCGAATGCCCGATCTGTTCGAGGCCATCCTTCACGGCCCACAGCACGGTTCGCTCGCCCCGCGCGAGGAACCCTTTGACGAGCCATCCTTCCGCCACGAACTCCCGCAATCGCAAGCGGGTCTCCCCCATGTTGTACTCGAACCGGGTGTAGGCAGCGAGCGCTTCGGCGGACGTCACACCGAGGCTTCGGATGATCCGCCGGAGGACTTCCCGCCGGGCGTCATCGCGGCTGATCTTGATGTCGGAGACGAGGCGATACCGGTTGTCCGAATCCCGGGTCACATGGAGGCCCTCGTACAGTTTGCGAAGCGCCGCGGTCGTCGCCGGCCGGCTCAGATCCGAGAGGATGAGGAGCCGCTGGCGGGAAATCGGTCCCTCTTCTTGGATGATCCGGAGCGTGGCCTTCATCTCCTTCGTGAGGCGCGTCGCCTTGGCCGCTTTGTACAGGCTCAGATCCGCCTCGGTGCAGTACGTCCAGTACTCCGGAATCGCGAGCCCTTTGGCGAGGAGCCCACTCTGATGAAGCCGTTCGAGCGGGCGGAACTCCTTCACCCGGAGCCGGGCCGCGAAATCGGACCGCAGTCCTCCGAGGGCCTTGGCCGCGGCGATCGGATCGGCGAAGCGGGAGTCGGGGGCGATCCCCTGTTTCGTCAGGGCGAGCGCGGTGAGCTCGGTCGGGTCGAAGTCCCGCGGGACGATCGGACCGTGAGCGAGGAAATCGGAGAACCGGATGAAGCCCGCTCGAGTCCAGTGGGAGAGGTCTTCCGCTTCCGGGACGTTCTTCGCCTGGAATCGGGTGACGCGCAGCACGTCGACGCCGCGCATCGCGTAGAACCCCATCATGTGTGTGAGCGCGGCGATCGCCTCGTCCAGCTGATCCGGTGAGGCGAGGTCCATCTCGCGCACCTCGATGCATCCGCTCATCTCCCAGATCTCCGCCATCCCGACGAGGTCGCCGTCCTTGACCAGCGGGAAGAACCAGCCTTCCCCGTAGCGACTGGCGACCTGGGCCCACAGCGCTTGCGTCCACGGATCGAGCAAGGACAGGACCCGCATCGGATCCGTGGCCGGCTTTCCCGCGACCTTTCGGAGCGCCGGAAGATCTTCCGCGAGGACGTACATCTCCGACTCCGCTTTCCCCGTCACGAGAATCCGCGTGACGACCCGGTCCTCTTCCAGCCGGTCCATCAGTCGTTCGAGATCGTCCCACTCGAACCGTGCCCACTCTCGGATGCCGGAGAACGGCACGGGACCGTACGCCGCGAGAAAGCGCCGCACGATCGTCTCGAAGGCATCCGCCATCTTCGCATGGGGTGGATCGAATGCCACATACAGGTTGCGGGCGGTCCATCCGTCCCCTTGGAAACGACGGATCACGTAGACGTCGTAGTCGAGCTTGTCCAAGGCCTCCTTGACCTGTTCCCGCTCCGCGCGGACCTTCGCGTTGATCGCCCAGAGGTCCATCCCGTCCCCTTCACGGATCACGTCGAGGACTTTCTTCTCGAAGTCGCTGAGCGGGCTCCGCGGGAAGGCGGAGAGGAAGAGCGGCACGTCCTTCGCGCGGATGTACCGCACGCGGCCGTTCAGGAAGCGGCCCTCCAGGATGTCGCCCGCCTCCCGCCGCCGCAGCCATTCGTTGTAGTCGAAGCGGGCCGTGTGATTGTAGATGTCGAGGACCATGCCGGCCTCGAGGAAGCGGTCGAAATAACCGTCGAGGGTCTCGATGCTCGCGAACTGCTTCTCGAGCAGGAAGGCCTTCACCTGGTTCTCGTCGAACACCTCGCGCGTCTCGTCCTTCCGCTGGAGGCGCTGGAGGTCGCGCGTCATCATGAACTGGAATTCTTTGTCGACCAGGAAGTGCCCGGACGAGACGACGCCCTCCGACTCCAGGTCCCGCAGGACTTCCTCGACGAGTTCCGGCTCCAGGCCTAAGGCGACGGCGAGCTCCTGCGCGCTGTACGGTCCGTCGACCTCCAAACGCTTCGTGAGGATCTTGTCCAAGGACTCCTCGAAGTTCGCGCGTTGCGGTTCGCGGGAAAAGTAGACCGTCTCCTCGACTCCCCGCCGCCCGATCAGGTATGCGCGCTCGAGCTTGCGCAACGCTTCGTTGAGATCGTCCTTCTCCAGTTTCGTGAGGCGGGCCAGATCCTTGTGGGTCCGCGGCTTCTCTTTGATCAGCGTGAGGGCCCTGTCCTCGGGCGGCTTGAGCCGAGACCGCTGCGCATAGACCGCGACGTACGTCGGCAGGAGATCCTTTGGCGTCCAGTGGATGCCTTGCGGAGTCCACACGCTCTCGACGAGGCCTTCGTCCATGAGCTGCCCGCCCCACTTCCGCACGTCGGTGAAGGACGCCGACGCGATCTCGAAGATCGTGCGTCCCTTCTGTTGGAGGAGGTTCGCGTCGCCCACGCGATCGAGGTAGGACAGGACGTCCTCCTTGCGCGCGACTCTTGGTAGCTTCTTCCGGAAGTACTCCACAATCTCGGCGGGTTGGAACTGAATCGAGCTGATCTGGTCCGTCGGCATGACGCGCTCGAGGACCTTGCGGTGGAGCTCCCGCAGGAGCGCGGATCGGTCCTCCATGAGGACGAGGTCGGAGACGCCCTGGAGGACGACATTGTGGGCGAACGGGGACGGCAGGCTCGTGAAGTCGCTCTCGACGACCGCGATCTCGCCCGCCTCGATCCGCCGCAGGATCTCCCGGGCGTGGTCCAGGTCCATGACCATGTGGAGGATCTCGTTGTACGTCTCCTTGACCACGGGGAAGTCTTCGATCTCATGGAGCCAATCGAGCACCCGCTGGGACCGTAACTGCTGCCGGCCGATCGAGACCTCGCGGCCCTTGTAGTTGCGGAGGATCATGAAGGACCGCGTCGCACAGTGCCGGAAGCGTTGCTTGAACAGCTCCGTGTTGCGGATCGCGCGTCGAAGGAGGTCCTCGAGGTTCTTGCTCGTCACGAGTTTGGTGAGGCCTTTGAGCTCGATGCGCCGCGGGACCGTGATCATGAAGTTATCGTCCGTCACGCTCACGCGGACGTTCGTGTGTTGGGCCTCCGTGATGGCGAACGCGAAGGCGCGGCTGAGCGCGTCGTTTACCCGACGCCCGAACGGGAAGTGGAAGATGACGTTCCGGTTTCCCTTGACGTCGAGGTACCCCTCGAGGAGAACCTGTCGGTCCGTGGGCAGGGACGGGATCAACGCCTCCTGCTCTTGGACGTACGAAACGAGGGATTGCGCCGAGCCCGTATCGACGTGGTACTCCTTCATCAACCACTCCTTCGCGGCCTTCTCCCCGTCCTTGGCAATCTCTCCCGCAAGATCCCGGCGGAACTCCCCGACCGCGATCGAGAGGTCGAACGAACGAGGCAGCATCTCGCCCGTCCACGAGGGCACCGTGGGGCGGCGACCGGACGCGTCCTTCACGTAGACCGACGTCCCGCGAGCGCGGACGAATTGGTACGTCCGGCCGCCGAGGACGAAGATGTCGCTCGGGCTCAGGTACTCGACGAACTTCTCGCTCAGCTCGCCCAGCGGCGATCCTCGTTCCGAGAAGACGTGGTAGGTCCCTTCCTCCGGGATCGTCCCGACGTTCGTGTAGTAAATCATCCGGGTGCCTTTCTTCTTTCCGATTCGACCCTCTTCCTCGTCGAACCAAATCTTGGCGAAGACCTTGATGTCCGGATTGCGGGACGAAAGATAGTCGAGGACCGCGAGGAAGTCCTTC